>Ga0208398_100593_pt1 | contig 21127 bp, 14 predicted proteins | sample LakWasMe79_HOW10_2_FD_183905 | JGI IMG/M metagenome (GOLD analysis project Ga0208398, IMG submission 183905) | Freshwater sediment methanotrophic microbial communities from Lake Washington under simulated oxygen tension - Sediment Metagenome... | ecosystem: Environmental > Aquatic > Freshwater >...
GAACCAATCCATTCGCCGCCGCTCTTGATCACGTCCTTGGCGCGGTCGGTGATCTGCATGAAGCCCTCGGCATCGATGGTGCACACGTCGCCGGTGGGGAACCAGCCATCCACCAGCACCTCGCCGCCCTCGCCCTTCAGGTACTGGGCGACGATCCAGGGCCCGCGCACCAGCAGCTCGCCGCTGGCCTTGCCGTCCCAGGGCAGCTCGCGGCCATCCTCGCCGACGATCTTCATGTCCACGCCGAACACCGCCCGGCCCTGCTTGGCCTGGATGGCCTCGCGCTCGGCCTTGGGCAGGCCCAGCTGCTCGCGCTTGAGCACGCAGGCGGTGCCCAGGGGGCTGAGCTCGGTCATGCCCCAGGCATGCAGCACCTCGACCGCGTATTTGTCCTGGAAGCTTCGCATCATGGCCGGCGGGCAGGCCGAGCCGCCGATGATGGTGCGCCGCATCGTGCTGAAGGACAGGCCATTGGCCTCCACATGGGCCAGCAAGCCCTGCCAGACCGTGGGCACGCCGGCCGAGACGGTGACGCCCTCGGCCTCGAACAGCTCGTGCAGGCTCTTGCCGTCAAGACCTGGCCCCGGCAGCACCAGCTTGGCGCCCACCATGCAGGCCGCATAGGGCAGGCCCCAGGCGTTGACGTGGAACATCGGCACCACCGGCAGGATCACGTCGCGCGCCGAGCAGTTGAGCGAATCGGGCAGCGCCACCGCATAGCTGTGCAGCACGGTGGAGCGGTGGCTGTAGAGCACGCCCTTGGGATGGCCGGTGGTGCCGCTGGTGTAGCACAGGCTGGAGGCGCGCTGCTCGTCCAGCTGCGGCCAGGCATAGGCATCGCTGGCCGCATCCAGCAGCTCCTCGTAGCACAGCAGGCCCGGGAGCTTGCTGGCGGCGGGCATGTGGGCGCGGTCCGTCAGCGCGACGAAATGCCTGATGGTCTTGACCTTGGGGGCGATGGCTTCGATGAGGGGCAGGAACGTGAGGTCGAAGAACAGCACCTCGTCCTCGGCATGGTCGGCAATCCAGGCCATCTGGTCCGGATGCAGGCGCGGGTTGAGCGTGTGCAGCACATGGCCGGAACCCGACACGCCGTAGTAGAGCTCCAGATGGCGGTAGCCGTTCCAGGCCAGCGTGCCGACGCGCGCGCCCTCGCTGAGCCCCAGTGCACCCAGGGCGTTGGCCACCCGGCGCGAGCGCGCCGCCAGCTCGCGGAAGCTGTAGCGGTGGATATCACCCTCGACGCGGCGTGACACGATCTGCTGCCCGCCATGGTGGCGCTCGGCATGCACCAGCAGGGAAGACACCAGCAGCGACTGCTGCATCATCAAGCCATTCATCGTCGCCCTCTCCAAGCATTGGGTATGGCCCGGATTCTTGGGCGAGGCCGCGAAAGCCGATTGCCAGCGCGCGACAGTGGCTTATCCGTCGGCGCCAGGGAGGGAAAACCATGAGGGGCGCTGCGCCCCACGCGTTCAGGCGAGCTGCTGCTCCAACTGATCCAGCACGCGGTAGCAGTCCAGCACCTGCGCCACGCTGGCATTGGGCTCGCGGCCTTCGCGGATGGCGGCGAAGAACTCGCGGTCCTGCAGCTCGATGCCGTTCATCGACACATCCACCTGCGAGACGTCGATCTGCTCGTCCTTGCCGTTGAACAAGTCGTCGTAGCGGGCCAGGTAGGTGCCGGTGTCGCCGATGTAGCGGAAGAAGGTGCCTTGACCCGACATGGGCCCCTCGTTGTTGAAGGACAGGCTCAGGGTGCAGATCGCCCCGCTGGCCGCCTTGAGCTGGATGGACATGTCCATCGCGATGCCCAGGCTCGGGTGGATGGGGCCCTGGATCGCGTGCGCCTGCACGATGGGGCTGCCGCACTGGTAGGCGAACAGGTCCACCGTGTGCGCGGCGTGGTGCCACAGCAGGTGGTCGGTCCAGCTGCGCGGCTGGCCCAGCGCATTGATATTGCTGCGGCGGAAGAAATAGGTCTGCACGTCCATCTGCTGGATCTTGAACTCGCCGGCCCTGATCTTCCTGTTCACCCACTGGTGGCTGGGATTGAAGCGCCGCGTGTGGCCACACATGGCCACCAGGCCGCTGGCCTTGGCCAGGCTCACCACCTCTTCACCGTCCGTCAGCACGTCGCACAGCGGAATCTCCACCTGCACATGCTTGCCGGCCCTCAGGCAGGCCAGGGTCTGGCAGGCATGCATCTGCGTGGGTGTGCACAGGATCACCGCGTCGACCTCGGGCAGGGCCAGGCTGTCGGCCAGCTCGGTCGTCACATGCTTGATGCCGTACTTGTCGGCCACCTCGCGGGTCTTGTCCAGGTCGCGGCTGACCAGCGAGACGACCTGGACGCCCTCAATGTTCTTGATGCCGTCCAGGTGCTTGACGCCGAAGGCCCCGGCGCCGGCCAGCGCCACCTTGATCGTCTTGCCGCTGCTGCTCATGCCTTGTTCTCCAGAATCAGATGGCCCACCGCCGTGTTGGACGCGGGCACATGGTAGAAGCGATGGCGCACCGTCGGCGCCGCGCCGCCGGCCACGTCGGCCATGGCGCCACGCGCGATCAGCCACATCACCAGCTCGATGCCCTCGCTGCCGGCCTCGCGCACATAGTCGATGTGCGGCCGCTGCGAGAGCGTGGCCGGGTCGGCGATCAGCTCGTCGAGGAAGGCGTTGTCCCACTCGCGGTTGATCAGGCCGGCGCGCGCGCCCTGCAGCTGGTGGCTCATGCCGCCGGTGCCCCAGATCTGCACCTTCAGCGCCTCATCGAAGCTCTCGACCGCGCGCCGTAGCGCCTGGCCCAACTGGAAGCAGCGCCGGCCCGAGGGCGCCGGGTACTGCACCACATTGACCGCGAAGGGGATCACCTTGCAGGGCCACTCCCGCGGCTGGCCACACATCAGCGACAGCGGCACGGTGAGGCCATGGTCCACCTCCATGCGGTTGACGACGGTGAGGTCGAAGTCTTGCTGGATGAGCGACTGCGCGATATGTGCGGCGAGTTCCGGATGGCCCTGCACCACGGGCACCGGGCGCGCACCCCAGCCCTCGTCCGCCGGCTTGAACTCTGGCGCACAGCCGATCGCGAAGGTCGGGATCATGTCCAGGCTGAAGGCCGTGGCATGGTCGTTGTAGACCAGCAGGATGACGTCGGGCCGGTTGTCGAGCAGCCACTGCCGGCTCGCCGCGTAACCGGCGAACAGCGGCTGCCAATAGGGTTCCTGGGTCTTGCCCTGGTCGATCGCCACGCCGATGGCGGGCACGTGGGAGGTGTAGACGCTGGCGGTGATGCGGGCCATCCCGGTGTCGGCCTTATCTGCGCCTGGCACGGGCGGCGTGCCGAGCTCGCCGCCGGGGCTGCGGCCGCCGCTGATCATCATGTCGCGGTAGGCCTGCTCACTCATGCCCGTCATAGAGCCAGCCATCTGTTGGAAGCTCAGTCCGTCGGTGGCGCCCAGCCGGGCCAGGAAATAGATGTTGCCGCCAGTGCGCATGCACCAGTTGAGATCGCGCGCCAGCACCGCCAGCTTCTGCTCCTCGCTCATCGGCCACTCATCCAGATAGGCACGCTCGTCGGCCTTGAAGCGGGCGCGGTTCTCGGCCTTCATCAGCGAGCTGCAGAACTGGTTGAGCCAGTAGCCGCGGCGCGCCTGCTCGGCGTCGAAGATGATGGTGCCGGGGATATCCAGATAGGGTTTTTCGAGGGCCATCTCACCGTTCCTCTTCGGGCCAGTACAGCCGCATCGGGTTGTCGACCAGCAGGCGCTGCTGCTGCTCAGGTCTGGGCGCGATCTGCGGGATGAAGTCCACCAGCAGGCCGTCGTCGGGCATGTGGTCCTTCAGGTTTGGGTGCGGCCAGTCGGTACCCCAGAGCACGCGGTCGGGGAATTCTTCCATCACGCGGCGGGCGAAGGGCACCACGTCACGATACGCCTGCTGTTCACCGTTCAGGGCCGGCGGTCCGCTGAGCGAGAGCCGCTCGGGGCAGCTGAGCTTGCTCCAGACATTCGGATGCTCGCGCATGAACTTCAGGAACAACGCGAACTCGGGCCCGTCCACCGGCTGGCTCACGTCGGGCCGGCCCATGTGGTCGACCACGACGGTCGTCGGCAAGGCGGTGAAGAAGTCCCACAACTCGGGCAGGTCCACGGCCTCGAAATAGATCACCACATGCCAGCCGAGCTTGGCGACGCGGCCGGCAATCTCTAGCAGCTCGTCCTTGGGCGTGAAGTCCACCAGGCGCTTGACGAAATTGAAGCGCACGCCGCGCACGCCGGCCTCGTGCATGGCCTGCAGTTGCTCGTCGCTGACCGTGCGCCGCACAGTGGCCACGCCGCGCGCCATGCCGCCCGAGTGCAGCAGCGCATCGACCAGGGCCGCGTTGTCGGCGCCATGGCAGGTGGCCTGCACGATCACATTGCGGGCAAAGCCGAGCTGTTCGCGCAGCGCGAACAGCTGCTGCTTGCTCGCATCGCAGGGCGTGTACTTGCGCTCGGGCGCATAGGGAAACTCGGCGCCGGGGCCGAACACATGGCAATGCGCGTCCACGGCGCCGGCGGGCAGCTTGAAGCGCGGCTGGCTGGGGCCGGCGTACCAGTCCAGCCAGCCGGGGGTCTTGGTGAAAGTCATTTCAGTGGTCCGTGTTGTTCTGGGCCGAGCGCAGGGCCGCTCCCAAGCCGGCCCGCTATGGCGATGTGCTTGCGGCTCGATGCCGCAAGCGTCGCCGTCCCCTCGGGGGACCGCTCGGGCGCGCCCGCGTGCAGCGGGGCGAGATCGGGCGAGGGGCTCACTCATTTCAGTCGATATAGCGCAGGCCGGCTTTTTCAAGCGGCTCGCGCATCTTGTACATGTCCAGGCCCAGCACGCCCGAGGCCAGCTTGGCGCGCTTCTCGCCCTCGAAGCTCTCGCGCTTGATGGCGGCGGCCAGCGTCTCGGCGGCACGGGCGGCCGGCACGCAGACCACGCCGTCGTCGTCCGCCACGATCACGTCGCCCGGCGTTACCAGCATGCCGGCACAGACTACGGGGATGTTGACCGATCCCAGCGTGGCCTTGATCGTGCCCTTGGCACTGATGGCCTTGGACCAGACCGGGAAGCCCATGGCCTGCAGCGTCTTCACGTCGCGCACGCCGGCATCGATGACCAGCGCCCTCGCCCCGCGTGCCATGAAACTGGTGGCGAGCAGGTCGCCGAAATAGCCGTCCGTGCACTCGGCCGTGACCGCCGCCACGACCACATCGCCCGGCTGTATCTGCTCGGCCGCCACATGCAGCATCCAGTTGTCGCCCGGCTGCAGCAGCACGGTCACCGCCGTGCCCGAGACCTGAGCGCCGGCGTAGATCGGGCGCATGTAGGGCTTCAGGAGGCCGACGCGGCCCAAGGCCTCGTGCACCGTGGCCGAGCCCAGCGCGGCCAGGCCGTCGGCGGCGGCACGCTCGGCACGCCGGACATTGCGATACACCACACCCAGTTCGTACATCTCATTTCCCCTTTTGCTTCAGCGCCGCATCGAGGCGCGGGAACACGCGCCGTGCGTTGCCTTCGTAGACCAGGTGGCGCTCCTCGTCGGTGAGGTTGGCGGTGGCCGCCACATAGCGCTTGGTGTCGTCGTAGTAGTGGCCGGTCTCGGGGTCGATGCCGCGCACCGCACCGATCATCTCGCTGGCGAACAGGATGTTCTTGACCGGAATGACCTTGGTCAGCAGGTCGATGCCGGGCTGGTGATAGACGCAGGTGTCGAAGAAGATGTTGTTCAGCAGATGCTCGCTCAAGAGCGGCTTCTTCAGCTCCTGAGCCAGGCCGCGGAAGCGCCCCCAGTGGTAGGGGACGGCGCCGCCGCCGTGCGGGATCAGGAACTTCAGCGTCGGGAAGTCCTTGAACAGCTCACTGGTCAGGCACTGCATGAAGGCCGTGGTGTCGGCGTTCAGGTAGTGCGCGCCGGTGGTGTGGAAGCAGGTGTTGCAACTGGTCGAGACATGGATCATCGCGGGGATGTCGTACTCGACCATCTTCTCGTAGAGGGGGTACCAGTGGCGGTCCGACAGCGGCGGGCTGGTCCAGTGGCCGCCGGAGGGGTCGGGGTTCAGGTTGATGCCCACGTTGCCGTACTGCTCCACGCATTTCACCAGCTCGGGGATGCAAGTCGCCGGGTCCACGCCGGGCGACTGCGGCAGCATCGCCGCGGGGATGAAGTGATCGGGGAAGAGCTGCGCGACGCGGTAGCAGAGCTCGTTGCAGATCGCGGCCCAGGTCGACGAGGTGTTGAAGTCGCCGATGTGGTGGGCCATGAAGCTGGCGCGCGGACTGAAGATGGTGAGGTCGCTGCCGCGCTCGCGCATCAGCCTGAGCTGGTTGCTCTCGATCGACTCGCGCAGCTCGTCGTCGCTGATCCTGAGATCCGAAGCCTTGGGCGCCTTGCCGGGCTCCTTGAGCGCGGCGATTTGCAGCTCGCGCCAGGCGCCGAGCGCGGCGGGGGCGGTGGTGTAGTGACCGTGTACGTCGATGATCATGGCGGGCCTTCTCGTTCGTGATCTGCCTTCAATGGCCACGCCAGACCGCAGCGGGCACCATCACCTCGCCGCGCATCAGCAGGCGCGCGGTGCGCAGCAGGGCCGCCTGGGTGACCTTCTGGCCATCCTGCGGATCGGTGGCCAGGGCCACGCTGAATTCACCGCTGGGGTGCTCCACCGCCACAGTGGGCCGGGCCGACGCGTCCAGCCGCGCCACGCCCTCGCAGACCGAGCCCTTGAGCACGCAGGCCGTGGCCACGGTGACGGCGGCCAGCACGCCGATGGCGTCGTGGCAGACATGCGGGATGAAGCTGCGTGTGCAAATGGCACCGCCCGCGCGCGGCGGCGCGATCAGCGTCATCTTGGGATAGTTCTTGGCGCTCACGTCGCCCAGGCCCATCGCCAGGCCGGCCGCCAGGCGCAGGCGTTCGATGCGCGCCTTCAGTTCGCCTTCGGCATTCAGCTCGTCCACCGTCTCGTAGCCGCTGCGGCCCAACTCCCCGGCGCGGAAGATCACCAGCGGCATGCCGTTGTCGATGCAGGTCACGGCGACGCCGTCGATCACGTCGCGCACGCGGCCGGTGGGCAGCAGGCCCGCGCAGACCGAGCCCGCGGTGTCCAGGAAGTTGATGCTGATGGGCGCGGCCGTGCCCGGCACGCCATCGATGCGGGCAGCGCCCTCGTACTCGACAAGGCCGTCGGGGGTCCGAACCGTGATGTCGCAGGCCATGTTGGTGTTCAGCGTTAGCACGCGAAACGTGCTGACATGTCCCTGCGCCTTGACCATGCCGGTCTCGATCGCAAAGGGCACGACGGCGGCCAGCATATTGCCGCAGTTGGGCGTGGTGTCCACCACGGCCTGCTCGGGCTGCAGCTGGGCAAACAGGAACTCCAGATCAATGCCGGGGCGCTGGCTGAGCGACACGATGCCAACCTTGCTGGTGAGCGGATGGGCACCGCCGAGGCCGTCGATCTGGCGCTTGTCGGGCGAGCCGAGCGCGGCCAGCAGCACGCGGTCGCGGGTGGCGGTGTCGGCCGGCAGATCGGCAGCGCAAAAGAACGGCCCCTTGGAGGTTCCGCCTCGCATCAAGAGGCAGGGAATCGCGGTTTGTCGCACGGTGGCTGTCTCCTTGCTGCCGGGCCTGGGGGCGATTGTGGACAGGCCTTGCCGCATTGCCAAGGCTGGATATCGCTAGCTGCCGTCGCTTTGCGGCATGGGCCGCCACGGTGTTACAGGCGGCGGACTGAAGTGCCGCCGCTCAGACCTCGCAACACATGGCGCGCGCGCGGCCGGCCTGCTTGGCCGCATAGAGCTGCTGGTCGGCGCTGCTGAGCAGCAGGGCCGGCTCGCCGCCCGGTACCGGATGGCTGGCCGCGCCGCCCACGCTGACGCTGACGATCTGGCCCAGCTCGGACTGCGCATGCGGCAGCGCCTGCGCGCTGACCCGGCTCACCAGGCTCTCGGCCACGGTGAGGGCGCCGGCCAGGTCGGTGTCGGGCAGCAGGCAGACGAACTCCTCGCCACCGTAGCGGCACAGCAGGTCGCCAGGGCGGCGCAGGGTCTGGGCCAGGGTCTGGGCCACGCGGCGCAGGCAGTCGTCGCCGGCCAGATGGCCGTAGCAGTCGTTGTAGCGTTTGAAATGGTCCACATCGACCAGCAGCACCGCCAGGCTGCCGCCGCTGCGACTGCAGCGCTGGTACTCGACGGGCAACTGGGTGTCGAAGTGGCGGCGGTTGTAGACCCCGGTGAGCCCGTCCAGATAAGCGAGCTGGCGCAGCAGATCGCTCTGCGCCTTGAGGGTCAGGTGGGTCTTGACGCGCGCGCGCACCACCGCCGGGTTGAAGGGCTTGGAGATGAAATCCACCGCACCGAGTGCCAGACCTTGCGTCTCGGCCTCGGCCTCGCTGTGGGCGGTGACGAAGATCACCGGGATGTCGCGCAGCGCCGGATCGGCCTGCATGCGCCGGCACACCTCATGGCCATCCATGCCCGGCATCTGCACATCCAGCAGCACCAGGTCGGGCTGCATCTCGGCGCAGACCTTGAGGGCCTGGGCGCCCGAGGTGGCCATGAAGACCTGGTGGTCGGCCGCGAACAGCTGGTGCAGGGCCTGGATATTGATGGGCTGGTCGTCCACCAGCAGCAGGCGGCGCTTGCTCGCGTTGCCCTGGCTCATGCCGCACCCTCCCCGGCCGCCACGCGCCAGCGCTCGCACACCACCAGCGCGGCGGCAAAGTCAAGGTTCGCCATGGCTTCGTCGAGCTGCTCGAGGGCCTCGCGCTGGGCCTGGCGCCAGGCGCCAGGCAGTTCGGCGCGCCATTGACTGCAGGCGTCCAGTGCCGCGAGGTCGGAGGCGCGCAGCAGCCGGATCAGGCCATCCAGCCCCGCGCCGAGCTGGCCGTTGTCGGCCGCCTCAGCGTCAGCCTCGGCTGGGCGCGCGGGCGCGGCCCGGGCCTGCAAGGCCTCGGCGTGCGCCAGCAAGGCGCGCGCCGAGGCCTCGATGCGGTCCTGCAGCGCATCCAGCCAGGCGTCATCCAGCGCCTGGCCTTGCAAGACCTGGCGCTCGCCCTCGGCACCCAGCGCGGCAAGCCGCTTGGCCCCCAGCGTGGCGGCCAGCCCCTTGAAGCTGTGCAGCGCTTGCGCCGCGGCGCCCAGATCTGCCTGGCCGCGCAGGCTGGCGGGCAGGGCCAGGGCCTGCGGCAGGAAGGACTTGCACATGCGCAACAGCAGCTCGGTCTTGCCCATCAGCCGGCCCAGCGCGTCGCGCAGGTCCAGGCCCTCGGCCTCGCCCTGCGCCTGCAAGGCCTCATCAACCAGGCTGGGCTCGGCGGCCCGCGGCGCGCTGCCGCCGGCGCTGTGCCCCGTCAGCTTGCACAGCCAATCCACCAGTTCCTGCAAATCGAAGGGCTTGCCCACATGGGCATTCATGCCAGCGGCCAGGCAGGCCTCGCGGTCGGAGGCCATCGCATTGGCCGTCATCGCCAGAATCGGCAGCTCGGCCAGGCCCAGCTGCTGGCGTATCAGGCGAGTGGCGGTGTAGCCATCCATCACGGGCATTTGAACGTCCATCAGCACCGCATCATAGGCGCGCGGGCTGGCCTGCAGCAGCTCCACGGCGCGCTGCCCATGCTCGGCCAGCGTGACCCGGGCGCCCTCGTCTTCGAGCAGCTCGCGCGCCACCTGCTGGTTGTTGGCGTTGTCTTCCACCACCAGGAGGCGCAGCCCGCGCAGCCGCGGGCCCAGCTGCGCCGGCGCGGCGGCCGCGTCCAGCTGGCGGCCGCTCAATTCATCCACCAGCTGGTTCAGCATGTCGGCGGTGATGGGCTGGCGGTCGGCGCCGGCCGGGCCGGCCGGCCGTTCCTGGCTGGCCTCGGCCAGCACCGGCAGCTTGAGGCTGAAGTAGAAGCGGCTGCCCTGGCCCAGCGCGCTCTCGAGCTTGAGCTCGCCACCCATCAGTTCCACCAGGCTGCGACTGATCGCCAGGCCCAGCCCGGTGCCGCCGAAACGCCGCGTGGTGGAGGCCTCGGCCTGGGTGAAGCCGGTGAAGATGCGCGCCTGGTGCTCGGGCGCGATGCCGATGCCGCTGTCGCGCACCGAGAACTCCAGCTCCTGCTGATGGCCCTCGCGCCGCAGGCAGCGCACCGACACGCGCACCTCGCCCTGGGCGGTGAACTTGATGGCATTGCCACCCAGGTTGTTGAGCACCTGCTGCAGGCGCAAGGCATCGCCCAGCACCAGCTCGGGCAGCGCCGGGTCCAGATCGAACAGCAACGCCACCGGCTTGCTGCCGACATTGGCCGCCAGGATCACCGCCAGATCGCGCAGCAGGTGGTCTGGACGGAAGGGATGCGGGTCCAGCGTCATCTTGCCGGCCTCGGCCTTGGAGAAGTCCAGGATGTCGTTCAGCAGGTTCAGCAGCGAGCGCGCCGCCCCCTCGGTCTTGCTCGCATAGTCGCGCTGGCGGGGATCCAGGCCGGTCTTCTGCAAGAGCCTGAGCATGCCCAGAATGGCGTTCATGGGCGTGCGGATCTCGTGGCTCATATTGGCCAGGAACTGGCTCTTGGCCACGCTGGCCTGTTCGGCCGCGATGCGCGCCTCCTGCAGGCTGGCCTCGTACTCCTTCTGGCGCGTGATGTCGATGAAGACACCCAGATAGCCATAGCGCGCGCCGTCGCGGCCGCGCAGCTCGGTGACCACGCGCAAGACCTGGAACTGCTGCCCGTCCTTGCGCACATAGCTGCTTTCCAGCTCGCGGTTGAGCTGGCTGGGGTGCACCAGGGCGGCAAAGCCGCTGAGCTGCTCGCCGGTCTCGGCCGAGACCTGCTCGCCCAGGGTGCGCATGCCGTCCTCGGGCATGAAGACCGCCGAGCTGAGCTTGCCCACCACCTCCTCTGCCTTGTAGCCCAGCATCTGCTCGGCGCCGCGATTGAACACCGTGACCAGGCGATCCAGGCCGGTGGCCACGATGGCCACCTTGGTGGTGGAGTCCAGCACCGCGTTCAACAGCGACACGGTGCGCGCCAGCTCCTGGGCGGCGCGGCGCTGCTGCGAGACGTCGGTGTAGGTCGAGATGAAGCCGAGCCCGCTGACCGGGGCGCTGCGGATCTCCAGACACATGCCGTCGGGGCGCATGCGCTCCCAGTGATGAGGTGAGCCCAGGGCAAAACTGACCCGGCCCAGGCCGGTCTCGAGCGCCGCCGCTTCGCTCACGTCGCCAAAGTCACCGGCCCGCCAGCGCGAGCGCAGCAGCGCATCGACGGAGAAGCTCGGCTGCTCGCTGAGCGCCGGCTCCAGCTCGTAGAGCTGGTCGTACATGCCGTTGTGCAGCACCACCTGCAGCTGCGGATCGATCACGGTGAGCCCGCAGGGCAGGTTCTCCAGCACCACGCGCAGCAGCTCGTTGCTGCGCTGGCGCTCGGACTCCAGGCGCTTGCGCTCGGTGATGTCCACATAGGTAGTAACGAAGCCACCATCCGGCATCGGCGAGCCGCGCACTTCCAGCGTCATGCCATTCGGCCGGGTGCGCTCGAGCTGGTGCGGCTCGGGGTGGCGCGCACGCTCGATGATGGCGGCGATGGTGGGCTCCAGGTCCTCATGCTCACCGTATTCGCCACGCGCGGCGTTGAAGCGGATGATGTCCTCGAACTTGGTGCTCGCGCCATCGAAGAGCTGGTCCGGGAAGCCCAGCAGATCGCGGAACTGCTGGTTGTGCGCCACCAGCACCAGGTCGCCGTCGAACACGCTGAGCGCGCAGGGCAGGTTCTCCAGCACCGAACGCAGCACGCTGTTGTTGCGCCTCGTGCGCGCCTCCAGCTCGCGACGCGCGGTGACATCGGCAAAGGCACCGACCAGGCGCACCGGTTTGCCGTCGGCATCGCGTTCCACCTCGCCGACGGCGCGCAGCCAGACAAAGCGGCCCAGGGCGGTGGTCAGGTCCAGCTCGATGTCCCAGCTCTGGCCCTCGTGGATGGCGAGGTACATCGCGTCCTTGAGCTGCTGCCGATCGCGCTCGGAGAAATAACTGAGCGACTGCTCCAGCGTGATGTCGCCGGGTTCGAGATCGAACAGCCGCCAGCAGCCGGCCGACCAGCTGAGCTCATGGCTGTCCAGGTCCAGCTCCCAGCCGCCCACGCCGGCCAGGCGCTCAGCGCGGCTGAGCAGCGACTTGCTCTTGCGCAGGCTCTCCTCGGCCAGCTTGCGCGCGGTGATGTCCAGATGGGTGCCCGAGATCCACAGCGGCTTGCCGTCGTCGGTGTAGGAGGTCAGCTTGCCGCGCGACAGCACCCAGATCCAGTGCCCATCGCGGTGTTTGAGGCGCAACTCGGCCTCGTAGCTGGGCAGCTCGCCGGCCACATGGCGTTTGGCCTGCTGGCTGGATTCGCGCAGATCGCCCGGATGCACATGGCTGCGCCAGGTGGCCACGCTGAGCGGCTTCAGCTCGTCGAGGCGGTAACCGATCATCTCGGCCCAGCGCTCGTTGAGCACCACCTCGCCGGTCTGCAGATTCCACTCCCAGGTGGCGGCGTTGGTGCCCTCCAATATGTTGCTGAGGCGCTCGCGTTCGCGCTGCAGCTCCCTGGCCGCCACGCGGTTGGCGGTGATGTCGTAGCGGATCGAGACATAGCGCTGGATCTGCCCGTCCTCGCCCAGGATGGGCGCGATGATGCTGTCCACCCAGTAGAGCGAACCATCCTTGGCGCGGTTGCAGACCTGGCCTCGCCAGGATTTTCCCTGACTGATCTGATCCCAGATGGCCGGCCAGAACGCCGCGGGATGGACGTCCGACTTGACGATGCGGTGGTTCTGCCCCAGCAGTTCGGCCTCGCTGTACTGGCTGATGCGGCAGAAGGCCTCGTTGGCGCTGATGATGACGCCCTCGGCATCGGTGACCGAGACGATGGCGTGCTTGCGTATCGTGTCCAGCAGCGATTCGCTTTCGCGCATCGCCGCCGCCAGGCGCAGCTCCTGCTGCTTGCGCTCGGTGATGTCCAGCGCAATCTCGATGAAGCCGGTCAGCTGCCCGGCGGCGTCGCGCACCGGCTGCACATCGGTGTCCACCCAGTAGAGGCTGCCGTCCTTGCGCCGGTTGCAGACCTCCAGGCGGCAACCCACGCCGGCCTGGCCGGCCTCGGCAAAGGCGCGCTGCACCTCCGGGTCGGAGTCGGGGTGGCCAAAGATCTCGTTGGGGCTGCGACCCAGCGCCTCCGCGGCGCTGTAGCCCGTCATGCGCGTGAAGCCCTCGTTGACCCAGGTGACGCGCAGCTGCGTGTCGGTGCAGATCACCGCATTGGTGGTGCGCTCCGCCACCACGGCCAGGCGCTGCAGATCCTCGGTGAGTTGCCGGGCCAGCAACTCGGCGCGCTGCCGGCCCACCGCCAGCAGCCACACCGTCAAGGCCAGCAAGGCGCCCAGCAGACTGCCCATGGCGGCCACCCAGGAGGGCGTCGAGCCGAACTGCGCGCGCTCGAACCGCGTTGAGGGCCGCAGGCGCAGCAGCAACTCACGGCCACCGAACTGCAGCACGCGTGTCACCGTCAGCGCCGACATATCGTCTTGCCGTTCGGGCGCCGAATCGAACAGCAAATGCTCGGGCCTGACCTGCGCGCCCTCGTAGACCTGCACCGTCAGCATCTGCTCGGCCACCGCCGACAATCCCTTGAACAACTCGGCCGCGACGATGGGGGCATAGACAAAACCGATCAAGGCCTGCTCACGCTGAGCCGGCGTGATGGGGTCGGCACCGCGCCGGTAGATGGGCACCAGCAGCAGGAAACCGGGGCGGTGGTTGTGCTCGTCCTGCACCAGCACGATGCTGCCGGTGAGCGCGTTCTGGCCGCTATGCATGGCGCGCTCGATCGCCTCGCGACGCACCGGCTCGCTGCCCAGGTCAAAGCCCCAGGCGGGCAGGTTGCTCGCCAGGGGCTCGATGTATTTGATGACGTACAGGTCGGCGGCCTGGCCGGTGCTGCGCACCTTGAAAGGCATGCCCGCCTCGCGCTGCACCTCGGCCTCGAAGGCGGCCAGATCCTGGCGCACCACGCGCTGCACAAAGCCGAAGCCGCGGATGCCGGGGAATTCGCTGGGGAGATCGCGCGAGGCCACGTAGGCCCTGAATTCATCGCGATTGACTTCGCTGCTGGCCGCGTAGACACCGCGCGCCCCGTGCAGCCCGTAGACGGGCAGGGCCAGGCGCCGCTCCAGCTCGAGCTCGACGCGCTGTGCATGGGCGTCGAAGCGCTGCTGCGCCTCGCGCTGGTTCTGTTCGCCCACCCACAACGCCACCCACCAGCTCAGCACCATGCCGGTGACCAGCACCAGCACCGCCATGGCAGAGGCATGGGAGGCGTCGACAAAGCGCAGGCTGCGCAGCCAGGCGCCGAAAGCCACATGGACGCCCCGTTTGCCATCCCCCATCATTGCCCTTTCAGCGCATTGAGTTGCTCCGGCAGTCTATGCCGCCGAGCATGGGCCCGAGCCTCGGAGAAGCGCTGCAAAGCTTGCGCTAGGGCAGAGATACAGGACTACTTCTGGATGTCGCCCAGGCAGAGGTACTTCAGCTCCACATAGTCCTCGATGCCGTGGCGCGAGCCCTCGCGGCCGAGGCCGGACTGTTTGACGCCACCGAAAGGCACCTCGGCGGTGGAGATCAGGCCGGTGTTGACGCCCACCATGCCGTACTCCAGCGCCTCGCCGACGCGGAAGATGCGGCCGATGTCGCGGCTGTAGAAATAGCTGGCGAGGCCGAACTCGGTGTCGTTGGCCAGGGCGATGACCTCGGTCTCGGTCTGGAAACGGAACACCGGCGCCACCGGGCCGAAGGTCTCTTCGCGCGCGCACAGCATCTCGCTGCTGACATCGGCCAGCAGGGTCGGCTCGTAGAACTGGCCGCCGCCCTGCCCCTCGGCACGCTTGCCGCCGGCCACCAGGCGCGCGCCCTTGGCCAGGGCATCGGCCACATGGCTCTCGACCTTGGCCAGCGCCTGCGCGTCGATCAGCGGGCCCAGGTTGACGCCGGCCTCGAAGCCATTGCCCAGCTTGAGGCCCGCCACCTTGGCGGCCAGCTTGGTGACGAAGGCGTCGTAGACCCCCTCCTGCACATAGAGGCGGTTCGCGCACACGCAGGTCTGGCCGGCGTTGCGGTACTTGCTGGCCATCGCGCCTTCCACGGCCGAGTCCAGATCGGCATCGTCGAAGACGATGAAGGGCGCATTGCCGCCCAGTTCCAGCGAGAGCTTCTTGATGGTGGGCGCGCATTGCCGCATCAGGATGCGCCCCACCTCGGTGGAGCCAGTGAAAGAGAGGTGGCGCACCACATCGCTGTCGCACAGCGCCTTGCCGATGGCGATGGATTGCTCGCCATCACCGGTCAGCACATTCAGCACCCCGGCCGGCATGCCGGCGCGCTGCGCCAGCTCGGCCACCGCCAGCGCGGACAGCGGGGTCTGCTCGGCCGGCTTGATGATGACGGTGCAGCCAGCCGCCAGCGCGGGCGCGACCTTGCGGGTGATCATCGCGATGGGGAAGTTCCAGGGCGTGATCGCCGCGCACACGCCCATCGCCTGCTTGATGGCGATGTAGCGCTTGTTGTTGTCGGTGGTGGGGATGGTCTCGCCGTAGACGCGCTTGCCCTCCTCGGCAAACCAGTCGATGAAGCTGGCGCCATAGGCCACCTCGCCGCGCGCCTCGGCCAGGGGCTTGCCCTGCTCGGCCGTCATGATGCGGGCCAGGTCTTCGCTGTGCTTGAGCAGCAGCGAATGCCAGCGCATCAGGATGGCCGCGCGTTCCTTGGCGGGCTTGCTGCGCCAGGCCGGCCAGGCGGCATTGGCGGCGGCGATCGCCGCCTCGGTATCGGCCGCACCGAGGTTGGCCACCTCCGCCAGCAAGGCCCCGGTGGCGGGGTCGTGCACGGCGAAACGCGCGCCACCGGCCACCCACTCGCCATTGATCAGGCTCTGGGTCTTGAGCAGGCTGGCGTCATCCAGGGCGGCCAGGGGGGTGGGCTTGCTGTCCATCGAAAACTCCGTCGAGCGTCAGGGATTGGAGACAGCACTCTACCCCGCCGCCAAGGGAGGCCCGGGCAGCGCCCGCCCCTATAATCAACGGCCCCCAAAAATCAAGTACTTACCCCAGTCTCACTGAGGGTCGACGAGAGAAAGCCCCGGAATGAAAGCAGCTGAGATTCGCCAGACATTTCTGAAGTTCTTCGAATCCAAGGGTCACCAGATCGTGGCGTCCAGCCCGGTGGTGCCCGGCGACGACCCGACGCTGCTGTTCACCAACGCGGGCATGAACCAGTTCAAGGACGTGTTCCTGGGCTTCGACAAGCGCGCCTACACCCGCGCCACCACCAGCCAGAAGTGCATCCGCGCCGGCGGCAAGCACAACGACCTGGACAACGTCGGCTACACCGCGCGCCACCACACCTTCTTCGAGATGCTGGGCAACTTCAGCTTCGGGGACTACTTCAAGCACGACGCTATCAGCTACGCCTGGGAGCTGCTGACCAAGCACTTCATGCTGCCGGCCGACAAGCTGTGGGTCACCGTCTACGCCGAGGACGACGAGGCTTACGACATCTGGAACAAGGTGGTGGGCGTGCCCGCCGAGCGCATCGTACGCATCGGCGACAACAAGGGCGGCCGCTACATGTCCGACAACTTCTGGATGATGGGCGACACCGGCCCCTGCGGCCCCTGCACCGAGATCTTCTACGACCACGGCCCCGAAATCGCCGGCGGCCCCCCGGGCAGCCCGGATGAAGACGGCGACCGCTATATCGAGATCTGGAACAACGTCTTCATGCAGTTCAACCGCACCGAAGACGGTGTGATGCACAAGCTGCCCAAGCCCAGCGTGGACACCGGTATGGGCCTGGAGCGACTGGCGGCGGTGCTGCAGCATGTGCACTCGAACTACGAGATCGACACCTTCGTCGCCCTGCTGGCCGCGGCCAAGGCGGCCGTGGATGGCGCCGGTGCTGGCGACTGCGACAAGGACAGCGCCTCGCTCAAGGTCATCGCCGACCACATCCGCGCCTGCTCGTTCACCATCGTCGACGGCGTGATCCCCGGCAACGAGGGCCGCGGCTATGTGCTGCGCCGCATCGCCCGCCGCGCCATCCGCCATGGCTACAAGCTGGGTGCCCGCACCCCCTTCTTCCACAAGATCGTGGCCGAGCTGGTGAACCAGATGGGCGATGCCTATCCCGAGCTGCGCCAGGCCCAGGCTCGCGTCACCGAGGTGCTGAAGCAGGAAGAGGAGCGCTTCTTCCAGACCATTGCCAACGGCATGGAAATCCTGGAAGGCGCCCTGGCCAACGGCGCCAAACAGGTCGACGGCGAGACCGCCTTCAAGCTGCACGACACCTATGGCTTCCCGGTCGACCTGACCGGCGACGTCTGCCGCGAGCGCGGCGTGACGGTGGACCAGGCCGGCTTCGACGCCGCAATGACGCGCCAGCGCGAACAGGCGCGCGCGGCCGGCAAGTTCAAGATGGCCCAGGGCCTGGAATACAAGGGCCAGCCCACGGCCTTCCACGGCTATGACCATCTTGTGTGCGAGACCTCGGTGGTGACGGCCGTCTATGTGGACGGCGTGTCGGTGGCCGAGGCCAAGGCCGGTGACGATGCCGTCATCGTGCTGGACCACACCCCCTTCTATGCCGAGAGCGGCGGCCAGGTGGGCGACAGTGGTGAGCTGCGCAACAACAGCAGCCGCTTCGCCGTCGAAGACACGCTGAAGATCCAGGCCGATGTGTTTGGCCACCATGGCCGCGTGCTGGAAGGCGCGATCAAGGCCGGCGACGTGTTCGTGGCACGGGTGAACGCGGAAGCACGCGCCAAGACCGTGCGCAACCACAGCGCCACCCACCTGATGCACAAGGCCTTGCGCGAGGTGCTGGGCGCCCATGTGCAGCAGAAGGGCTCGCTGGTGAATGCCGAACGCACCCGCTTCGACTTTGCCCACAACGCCCCGCTAAGCGCCGATGAAGTCAAGCGCGTGGAAGCCATCGTGAACGCCGAGATCCTCGCGAATGCCGGGGCCAAGGCTGAGGTGATGGCGCTGGACGACGCACAGAAGAGCGGCGCCATGATGCTGTTCGGCGAGAAGTACGGCGAGACCGTGCGCGTGCTCTCGATCGGCAGCTCCAAGGAACTCTGCGGCGGTACCCATGTAAAGGCGACCGGCGACATCGGCCTCTTCAAGGTGGTGGCCGAAGGCGGCGTCGCCGCTGGCGTGCGCCGCATCGAGGCGGTCACCGGCGACAACGCCCTGGCCTATCTGCAGTCGCTGGAATCCACCGTGCAGGCGGTGGCCGGCACGCTCAAGGCCGCCCCGGCCGAGCTGGAGAGCCGCGTGCACGCGGTGCTGGATCAACTGCGGGCGCTGGAGAAGGAACTCGGCGCCGCCAAGAGCAAGCTGGCCTCGGCCCAGGGCGACGAGTTGCTGCAGCAGGCCGTGGACGTCAAGGGCATCAAGGTGCTGGCCGCCACCCTGGTGGGTGCCGATGCCAAGACCCTGCGCGAGACCATGGACAAGCTCAAGGACAAGCTCAAGACCGCCGCCATCGTGCTGGCCGCCGTCGATGGCGACAAGGTCCAGCTCGCGGCAGGTGTGACCGCCGACAGCGTCGGCAAGCTGAAGGCCGGCGAGCTGGTGAACTTCGTCGCCCAGCAAGTCGGTGGCAAGGGCGGCGGCAAGCCTGATCTGGCAATGGCCGGCGGCACCGACGCCAAGGCCCTGCCCCAGGCCCTGGCCGGCGTGCAGGCCTGGGTAGCAGGCAAGCTCTGATCCGATAGACAATCACTTCAGCAAGGGCCCCCGGTTCAAGCGGGGGCCCTTGTTCTTTCTGTAGCCGAGGAAACGCGCATGAGCCAAGAGATCGACCACGACAACGCAGAGCGCCTGGCCGCCCTGCTGAACATCCTGGCTGCCGCCGTGGAGGACGATGAGGACGCCGTGCCCATCGACACCCTGGACGGCTATATGACCGCGCTGATCTGCGGCCCCGCCGATGCCTCGCCCTTGCAGGCCATGGACGCCCTGTTCGGTGAAGACTGGCCGGCCGTGCTGGAAGAGCGCGAGGCGGTGGACGAATTCATGGAAGTGCTGCACGAGCGCTGGAACGAGATTGCCGAGGCGCTCGATCCCGAGGCCTTGATGGAGAACCCCGACGCGCTGCACCTCTCGCCGCTGATCACCGAGTTCGACGAAGCCACGCGCGCCTCCCTGCTCTCGCAGGGTGTGCTCACCGCCGACCAGCTCGACGAGTTGCCCGCCCCCGGTGTGATGTGGGCCGAGGGCTTTATGCAGGCCGTGGATGACTTCGAGGAAAGCTGGTACGCGCACGATGCCGAGGGCGAAACCGGCCAGATGCTGGATTCGCTGCTGATGGCGATCGCCGCCGTGGCCATGCCCGCCGGCGAGCAGCGCGAGGCCTATATCAGCGAGGCCTACGAGCCCGAGGACGAGGTGGACCAGGACGTGCTGGTGGACGATGCGCTCTACGCGGCGCAGGATCTGCGCCTGTTCTGGCTGCAGCCCCCGGCGGGCGCCCAGCTCAATTCCTGAACGGCACGTTTCTTCTTACAGCTTGCCGCTGCAGTTGGGCGCACCGCAGCGGCAGTGCAGCCGCCCCTCGTGGTGGCTCTCGCCATAGTGGGCGGTGAGTTCCTCGCCCGGCTCGATGTCGCGCAGCGCATAGAACTCGGCCCGGCCCTGGCGGATGCGCAGCACCGCGTTGGGGCTGCAGGAATGGTTGATGAAGCGCATCACGCCCGCGTCATGCGTGGCGTCCACCGCGCGCTTCTCGCTCAGCTCGACCACATGGATGCGCTCGCGCCCCTTGATGCGGCGGCGCGCCTCGGCCACCGAGATCAGCTCGCCACGCATCTCGCCGATCTTGCGGCGCGCCGGAATGGCCTCGTCGGCAAACACGCCCTGGCCGTCGATGCGCGACGGGCCGGCATGCAAGGCGAATTTTTCCGCTGGCTGCGGCTGTCCCTTGGGCAAGGGAGATGGCGCTGCAGCGAGCGGGGCTGGGCTGGGAAGTTCGGTGAGACGTGGCATTTGTTCAGGGACGCTGGCGTACGGCATTATGGAGCCCCATGCTCACGACGAGGACAACCGAGATGCCATTGACCTTACGCCGCGCCCTGCCCAGCGACGCCAGCGCGGTCATGCAGTTCATGCGCGAGCCCGAGGTTTATGCCGGACTGCTGCAACAGCCCTACCCCACCGAGGAACTGTGGCGCCAACGCCTGCTCGAGAGCTCGGCACCGGGCAAGAGCGACATCAATCTGGTGGCTGAACTCGACGGCAAGGTAGTGGGCATGGCCGGGCTGCATCCCGCGGGGCTGGCCTTGCGGCGCCGCCATGTGATGTCGCTGGGTATCTCGGTGGCATCGGCCGCGCAGGGCCAGGGCGTCGGCCGGGCCCTGATGGATGCCCTGCTCGACTATGCCGACAACTGGGGGCAGGTCTTGCGTATCGAGCTGGGCGTGTACGCGGACAACGCGCGCGCCATCCGCCTCTATGAGCGCTGTGGCTTTCAGCACGAGGGCCGCATGCGCGCCTATGCGCTGCGCGACGGCCAGTATGTGGACAGCCTGGCGATGGCGAGGCTGCATCCCAGGCCGCCGACCTGGGCCTGAACGTAGGGGGCCGAGCTCAGATCGGCTTGACCACCGGGCGTGAGCCGAACAGCACCGCCATGGGGCTGAACGAGGCCTCGGACTGGAGACGCTGCCCTTCGACCAGCACGCGCGGCAATTGCTGCACGGGTTGCGCCTCGGTGCCGCGCGGCAGCGTGGCTTCGGCGCTGGCGCGCTTGCCGGTGATGACCAGGCGTGCCAGCTTGACGACCTCGCTGGCCTGCGCCAGGCTCGGTGCCAGGCAGGCTGCGCTCAATGCGGCGATGCCTAGTGCCCGTATTGCGCTGCGCGACCTGCTGGTTTCTTTTTGCAACATGACTCCCCCCTCTTCGAAACGTTGGAAGAAGTATCTGAAGTCACGCGCCGGCTTGCCAGGGGGAGGTGACGAACTGCCGGCTTTCCGGCGCGACTTGCGGTGCAGCGCGACGAGTTGCAATGACTTCAGGCATAGCTCAGCTCGCC
>Ga0208398_100594_pt1 | contig 21062 bp, 24 predicted proteins | sample LakWasMe79_HOW10_2_FD_183905 | JGI IMG/M metagenome (GOLD analysis project Ga0208398, IMG submission 183905) | Freshwater sediment methanotrophic microbial communities from Lake Washington under simulated oxygen tension - Sediment Metagenome... | ecosystem: Environmental > Aquatic > Freshwater >...
GGGTGAGCGATGAACTGGAAGAGCTCATCGACAAGAAGAGGATTGAGCTTGCTTCAACGCTGAAGATCATCCCTACGCGCTCTGATGTCGTGCGATACGCCTTGGAACAGTACTTGGGCAAATCTCTGGTGGAATCGGACGCTGATCGTCGGACTACTGAGGGAAAGAAGCCCACAAAGAAGTTGGCCAAGTAACGAGTAGCACTAGCATTCAAGTACCCACCGAGTTTTTTCAACCACCAACAAACTGCCTTCGTTTTTGGTCAAACTCCTGTCAGCAGCAATACCGGTTTGCCTGTCAAGGTCACTTCAAGGCGACTAGTTTCGGCGGCAGTGGGCCAGGTGCGGTCATTGATCTGTGACCGCTTTCCGCAAGGCAATCGAGCCGAATTGGCATAGCCCGAAAGGGAATGCCCCGGTCCGCAGGTTTAGTATTGCCCAATTTACCTTTGCTTTCCACCAGGCCCGGAATCGTCTTGGCTCATCGTCTCTTCTGCAAGAATATGGAGATAGATTAAATTGGGCGCTAAAACAGCCCTCAGCCAGGCTGCAAGCCACATTCAGGAGGATTTGATGGCCAACGTATGGATCAGAGCCCGGTTTATAGAACTCCTTCGGTGTCTCTGGACCTTGCGTCAAGAGGCGTGAAGTCTATGGCATATGCCCAACTCATGAACCGTGGCGAACAGTTTTATGTTGTCGAAGGTGACGCTCGATTTGAAGGGGAATGCGTCTGGTCACGCGCCGAAGTTCCAGGTGAAATTTCGACACCTGTTTATCCGTTGCGCCTCTTTGCGAAATCCATCCGGCGCACGGGCCTAAGTGGCCTCATCCCGCTGCCGCAAGAGCGAAGGTTAAAGCTTGCACACCTTGCAAAACAGCTACTGGAGGCTCGTGAGCCGGGAAGCACTGTTGAAGTCCTAGAGAACTTCTGACGGGGTGACTCTCGTGCCTTTCATTTGCGCATCGCGCCTTAACTTTCCAGTAGACCCCGACGCTTTGCGCCGGTCATTTTTGCGTTAAATCCCATGTCTGTCGAAGCCGATCTCAACATCGCGGAGATTCCCTATGAAAATGGAGCAACTCGCTATAGGTATTCACGGATCTTGTCCAACGACGGCACACGATGGCTAAAACATGGCCTGTTTGTGGAGTACGCAGAGCGCGGTTCCGTCCTCTCCGAAGGAACGTATGTCTATGGCAAGGAGCACGGGCAGTGGCGAGACTTTCACCCAAATGGGCAACTTGCAGCAGAAGGTTTGTATGACGGAGGCAAAGAGAATGGTCTTTGGCGATTCTGGGACGAATCTGGGAAGCAAGAAAGAGCAGTGACCTATGAACAAGGCCAAGAGGCAACGGTCTACGGCCGCGCCTAGCCTCCAACGTTGGGCATCAACATGAGCAAACCTTGGGTCGAACGTCGCGGAGGTATTTGGCTTAACAGAGCACAAACGTTCGATAAGCTCGTGGTAGAGGAATACGACGAGGAGCACGATGCATTCATATTGATCTGGCAACGCGCCTCTGACGGACACTTCCAAGTCGAGTATCTGGTCAAGGGAAAAGAGCACCGTGATCCACAGTGGTCATTGCCCTTCTGGGGCAACATCGCTGGCCAGGGAATTTATGGAACACTGGCTGATGCAAACGCAGACTTGAATGCAATTGCCAACGAGCACCACCGAAAAGTCGCTGATGCCCAACAATAGCTTGCAGCCATAGGCTGAAGCTAGGCGTTTAAGCCGCATTCTCAGCGAACGTCTGCGATGGGTCTGCAAGCGACCTCAGGTTCGGGCCAACAGCGGTCGTTTCCGTATGACTGCTTGCGGGAAGCAGACTGCGGTCAACTCAAGGACATTGTTTGAAGTCGGTAGCCAATGGAAAGCTATCATTCAAAAAGCACCATCAAAAATCAAGAATGTGCTCTTGCTGGCTCCCGTAAACACGATAGATTGAACGGTCGGAATGCACTTCACTCGCCTCCCGCAACTAAAGCATGATGTTGTTTGTCTGCGCGCACTTGCGGAGCGCGACATTGACGATTGGTACAGCTATCTCCGGCTTCCGGCAGTCTTCGAGCATACGAGTTGGAACGTGAGCGCTGCGAGTGAATTGGCTCCCTATGCGTGGAGCGCCCAAGAGCATTGCGCGTCTTCTCCCATTCGTTTTGCTATCGCACTGAAGTCTGACAACCGGCTTGTTGGTACGGCCGGGTTTCATACCGTGTCGTCAGTAAATCAGACCGCTGAATTGGCCTATGACCTTGCTCCTGAGATTTGGGGTAAGGGCATTGCCACAGCGGTCTGCGAAGAGCTCGTCATCTGGGCGCATACCTCTGCAAAGGCCCTTCGTGTCCAAGCGACCGTTCTGGAATCAAACGAGCGCTCGGCGCGAGTGCTGGACCGCCTTGGCTTTTCGCGTGAAGGGCTTTTGCGCAGCTATCGTCTTGTACGTGGGGTGCCCGGCAATTTCTACATGTACTCCCATATCGCAACAGAGCCACGTTAACTGCACCGGGCCAGGTGCTGCCGTTCGGGAATGACCGCTCTCTGCGCATGAATTTGGTGCCACTGTTGGCTCAGGTCTGTGCGAACGACTTTCCGTCACAGGCTGACTGCGGTCGTTCGACTCAAAGTAACGCATAGCGGCGTCGGCAAGAGCCGGCCACTCCGGCGCTCCACACTAGGGGAATAGCACATGGGTCGGCCGGTCGCCGAGATGCCGACGACTCTCATCCAGCTGCGACGTGTCCAGCCCGTAGGTCCGCAGCAGCCACCTCGATTGCCCGCCGATTTCGCCCCCAACTTCCCCGCGCCCGTGTAGGCACAATCGGTTGCTCACGAGCAGCACATCGCCCGGCTGGATGTCCACAGGCTGGGCTACTTCGCTGCAAGCCTTTGCAAAATTCTCCGCCGCCTTCTCTGCCGCGCCGCCAGGTTCAGTTGGAGAGACGCTGGAATGACTGAACCGAACAATCGTACCGATGGCAGCATCTTTGAGCAGCGGCTCGTCGATGGCAGTATGCACATCTCCGAGGATGTCGCGCATGCCTTCGATGAAGGTCGCTTGTGGCGCGATAGAGAACTGCGCCTGCTTTAATTCGTGAATGTCTTCCGGAGACAGCTTGTCCAAGGCATCATGGAGCACCATCACCGTTGTCGGCACGGACTTCGGATTTCGCAGGCCAACCAGGGCAACCGTGTCGGGCGACGGCGCGATTCGCACATTGGAAGCGTCGGTCTCGCCGTTGAACGGAAAGCTCACTCCATCTGTATGCCCGCGCAGTGCTCCCTGAGACTTGCGGGCGAACTTACCGTCACCAGGAATCGCCGTCAGGTTGACGAACAGTTCCCCGCTGTTCTCAGACCCGTAAGACACGGTCTCCAGGCCGAGAAAAGCCTGGGCAGCAATGGCCGCAGCGCGGCCCGTGTAGGTGCCGGCAGCGTCGGGAACAGGTGTGAACCAGTCCGGCGAGTCGGGCAATTGGGTGGGTTCGAATACGTTGTTCAACACTACGAACGGTGCCGACAGGACCTCTTGGCGGACCGCAGCCAAGTCTTCGCCAGCGGCAATGAGCGATTCTTCCATGGCATGGACAAGCTCGCGACCAAGCTTCTCGGGGTCAGCCAGGGCATCCGCTCTTCGCTCAAATTCGGTCGCCAGTTCCCAGGCTGCAACGGCGGTCCTAATTGCCGCAGCTATCTTCGGTGCAGTCATAACATTTTCTCGGAATTGATACATTATTGATAATAGCCTATACTTGCATGAAGGGGCTCGCGTGCCCCGCAGCCATGGAGGGCGTCAATGCAGACCACATTTAACCCGGTAGACCTTGCTCAAGCACAAGCGCTGTTGTCCCGGCTCCCAGATACATTTTCCAACATCCTTCGGACTGCCCAATTGACGGCGACGCCCGAAGGACATATTTCCGTTTCCTATGAGATGCAAAGCGCCTCGAAGCGCGAAGTGACAGGGCCTTCTCCAAATGAAGCAATTCGACAGGCGCTCTTTGACGTGGCGACCTATGTAACATCGTCCACACAACAACACGAAACCATTCATATGAGTTTCTGTACCACCGACGCCGAGTTGGCAAAGGAGGCGTGTTCTCCAGAACGGATGCTTTCCAAGGCGAAGCAACAGACGCTTGGCACTTCGTTGCCTTCTCGCCTGAAGGAGCACCTCAGCGAGTTGGCCGCCACCGAAGCGACAAGCTTCGCCGACGTGTGCCGGCGATTCGTTGTCTTCGGATTTGAAGACTTCGTTGCGAGATCGCTCTACGCGAGCCCCTCCTCGCTATTCACTGTGCTTGCCAACGAGTTGCACGAGTGGGATGACTCCAGAACCGAGCAGGTAATGGTGCGCGTGGACCCAGGCCACGCTGTGCGGCTACGGTCGACCGCGAAAGAGTACGAGAAGTCTGTTTCCGAGTTGACCGCAATGTGCGCGGCCCATGGCATTGCGATGCAAAGGCTGCTCGAGCCTCTCGAATTTCGAGTTTCAAATTGCAAGGGGGCAGCGGTTAGAAGTCTCGCGTCGAAGCTGGGACTGCAGCCAGTTGCCGCTCCTCTCGTGTCGGGCATCCTCGCAGGAAGCATACGCGCACCAAGGAAATTGCTTCCCAAACTCGCTTCGGTCTTGGAAGCGCCTGAATCTCTTTTATCCATGGTGTTTCGAGGCAGCTTTGACCGGAGGCTGGTACCCGCATTTAAAGCAGAGGCCGGAAAGCCTGTGCTTCCTACCGCGCCTGCAACTTGGGCCAACTCGGTGAAGTCGTTGAGCCTTTCCCCGGAAGACACGAAAGCTCTACTTGAACTGGGAGTTTGATACGCATGAATCCCTTCCAGCACGCTCGAAATGAAGCACATGCAACAAGAGCGAAACTGGAGCCCTTGCACTCCCACACCCCGGTAGCGGCCAAAGACCTACTGCAAAAGGTCGAGTCGGTCCTGAACATTGCGATTGAACCCGTGGCGCCGACCTACCCCGACCTTGGGGGCGGGACGGCTGTGCTCCAGCGGGAGCAAATGTTCATCTATGTCAGTACGGAGGTCGACAAATGGAATGCCGAGTACTGTGGTCTTGTGGCCCATGAACTCGGGCACTTTTTTCTTGATGCGACGAAGCCGGCCACAACCGTTGCGCACTTGAGCACTTTGTTAGGCAGCGCCGGCAGTCCAGCCGTTCTCAAGGTCGAAGCCTATGGCGTGCGCGAGCGGCAGGAACTCCAAGCAAACGTCTTCGCACGCGAGTTGCTGTTGCCAAGAAATGTTGCACGCAAACTTGCATTGGAGGGAAAGGGCCCCGTAGATACTGCCACCGAGCTCGGCATTCCACTGGAATTCGTCAGGCAGCAAATGCTCGATGGACTCCTCCTTCCGGATTCAACCGAGACAATTAGCCCGTTAAGTAAACCGAGCTCAGACCAGTTGGCGGCGGCCAGAGCCGCGGAACGCGCGACCAACGTGGTCGCAGGACCTGGTACAGGCAAGACCACCACGCTCATCCATCGAGTCAAGTATTTGGTGGAAGAGAAGCATGTGCACCCAAACCAAATTCTGGTCCTCACGTTCACCAACAAGGCGGCGCTGGAACTGGTTGAACGTCTGCGAAGCGCCGGAATTGCCGGGGCTGCCGATATCTGGGCGGGCACATTTCACTCGTTCGGACTAGAGTTCCTTAGGAAGTACCACCAGCACTTTGAACTGGATTCGGACCTTCACGTGTCGGACTTGATGGGTTCGATGACGAATCTGGTCAAGGCGCTGCCGCGCGTCAAGCTCGGACACTTCCTGCGTGTGGAGGACCCGTACGAATGGCTTGGTCCCGTCGGCGACGGCATCACGAGGCTCAAGGAGGAAATGGTCTCTCCGGCTGCCTATAGGAGCTTTGTAGAGAGCAATCAGGCCAAAGATGAGGAGCTTCAGCTAAAGCGCCTCGATGTGGCCACTCTCTTCGAGCTTCACGAGACCTTGCTCATGGAGCGCCGGTCTGTCGACTTTGTAGACCTCATCTCAAAGCCGGCGATTGCACTCAAAGACGATAGAGCGCCATTCGTCGAGTTAGCCGACCGCTTTCAGTACGTCCTGGTGGACGAATACCAGGACGTCACGAAGGCGATGGTCGAACTGCTTCGTCAGCTGGCATACAAGAAGCATGTCTGGGTAGTTGGCGATGTTCGCCAAGCTATTCACCATTGGCGTGGCGCTTCACTGAAGAGCCTCCAGAAGTTCGACGTTGAGTTCAAGGCGCATGCCGCTGGGACTTCTATCCAGCGCTATCCCTTGGCCTTCAACCGGAGAAGTTCGCAGGAGATCGTCGACCTCACGCAGCAGATTGGCCGCGACCATGCTCTCGAAAGCACGTTGAGGCTTGATGATGTAGTTGCAACCAATGGCGCGTCGGGCTTAAAACCTGCGGTCGTCACTTGCCGCGACGGCGATACCCTTCTCGGGGCGATTTTTGAGCACATCAGCGGATTGCAGACCAGCGGGGTGCCCTTTGGCAGTCAGGCAGTGCTTTGCCGTAAGTCAAGTGACGTGGAGCGTGCCGCCGAGCTCTTGAATCACGCGGGGCTTCCCATTCTCTACATTGGAGAATTAACCGCACGAGCCGAGGTAAAGCACATTCTCTGCCTCATCCAGCTCCTGGTTGAACGTCGCCCAAAGGCACTGGTTGGGTTGTCGGGGATTTCCGCTCTCAATATGCCTCTGGCAGATGTAGCCTTGCTGTTAAAGGCCGCCGAGAACGATGTGGCCTTTCAGAGAGGTCGCTGGATTCACGCACCGCCGACGGGCCTTAGTCTGCGTGGGCTGGAAGTGACATCCAGTCTCCGAGACCTCATCGGGCGGTTTCAGCATGGCTCCAATCCCTGGGCCTTCATCTGCCACCTCCTGTTGGACAAGCGCTTCGGCCTCCCGCCTACCGCTGACACCAGCGTTCGAGCCTGGGTAAGTCGCATTGCCCTCTGGCAGTTCGCCTACAGCGTGCGAAATGGCGATGGCGAAATGAAGGAAGCGAGACTGTCACGGTACCTGCTACGACAACGGCTGCGACAGCGAATCGGCGATGCCCAAGGACAACGCGAGCTTCCGCCGGAGGCCGCCGTACTCGACGGCGTTCGCGTGATGACCGTTCATGGCAGTAAGGGGCTTGAATTCGAGGCCGTGCATGTGGGCTTCGTGAGCGCGGACAGCTATGGAAGCCGAGAACCCACTTGGCGACCTGAAGGGATTCTCGACATTGTGCCGCCCGAGGCCCTCGGTAGCAGCATGGAAGAATATAAATTCGAGGAATCGGTCGAACGGAACAACCTGCTTTACGTCGCTGTCTCGAGAGCAAAACGGCATCTGTATCTCTATCAAGACACCAAATTCAGAAACTCAACCGCACCCCAGCTAGATCACTACCCCAAGAGATACCTTTCGAAGGTATACGGTGGTTCTTCGTTGACTATGGCGAATGCGGTCACGAGTGGGGCGTTTTTTGCGCAGACGGCGTTGCCATTTGAAGATTTCTACAGCTATGTAATTTGTTCGCTGCGCTACTGGTATAGCCACGTCCTAGAAATGCAGAGCGAATCGGATATTGACGTATCGTTACGCGCCCGATGGGCAGTGATGGATGCGCTTAAGGCGGTGTCTTCCGGCGTGTCGAGTTCTGCACAAGGCGCGCTGGGCGCGGCTTGGACGACACGTAAATTGCCCACTGAGGTCGATGATCCCTCTCTGTGGACCGACGCGCTCTATGCGCTTGAACGTGGTGAACGCCAGGTACAGACCTTACTGCAGCAAGGCGGGCGATTCGAACAGGCCTCGGCCACCATCGGCGGACTGAAGCTGCAGATGCCTTGGGGATTTCGCATCGACGGGACCTACGGCGGAACAGAGTACGCAATCCTGCGGTTCTCTCGCCGCGGAATCGGCGACTTCAAGACCATCATGAATCCGGTGCTTCGTGGGCTGGATTTACCGGGACCTACATCGATGTCCCTTCACCATGTACTTTCAGAGAAGTCCGACCAAGTAGAGGGCTCGAAGGCAATTGAAATGACTAAGGCCTATAAGGCTGCAGAGCGTTTCGCCACCGGCGACAACTCACCGACCGTTGGTCACCACTGCACCCGCTGTGACTTCTGCACGATCTGTCCGTCTGCTCCTCGATAGGTCCTGGCTCGCGAGCTGCGGAGATCTGAACGCTCCCTGGCATCGATTTAGAACGGACCGGCAGACACTGCAGAAAAGTAGCGAACTCTACAGTTTGGATCTTGATCTGCATCCGCCTTGCGAGACGATACAGAATGTTGTCTATCAGGCCCTGGGTCTGAACCGACCATTTACCGCTTTGGGTCGCACTGCGATAAGTCTGGGCCAGGTGCGGTCATCGTGTAATGCCCGCTTTCAGGGACAGATTCGTCCGGTCGACGGTATACCAATAGCTTTGATGCCCAAAGTTCCAATTCATACCCATGCTAGGTAGAACAGACCGCACTTGCTAGCTGCACCATCGAATGGCACCATCCTCAAGTACAAAGTGACTCCTACAACCACTTGTGCGACGAATTGAAGGCCATAAAGTGGGCGTATTCAATGTGCCCCCGTACTTCCAGCACGGACGCACTCCCTGAGTCATTGGCAAGGATATCTCAGCTCCGCAGCCGCAAGGGCATATCAGCGTCGATAGCCAGAAATTGTCCCCGTGACCAACCAAGTACAACGTACCAGTCCTTACAGAATCGGGCACATCAGCGCATATGCTGGCTACGTAGTTTGCGGGTCGACTTCTGGTGTTTGGTTGGCCAAAAATCTTTCCCCAAAGTTTTCGTAAGACGTTTAGCATGCGCCGACCTCCAGGGCCATCATGCCAAGAAACGGCTTCTTGTCGCCAGAGCCCAGCACGCGGGCCATTTCGGGGCATGGGGTGCCGTCTGCTTCGTTCATACTGGCATCTTCGTCGGTCAGACTGATCCGACGGATCGCAAATTTGGAATTGGGCTCCAGGCGAAACCCGTGGATGCGCGCTAGGAACTCATTGACCGCCCTGGCAGATGCCTCCATGTTTACAGAGATAACGGCGGGTCGGTCATCCGGTACGCCCTTCACGTAGCCTTCTTTCTTGAGTCGGGCATACTCCAGCGGACTGCTGCGGTACAAGAATGCGGCCTCAAGGTCTGCCTGATCGTAAACCTTACGGCTCTTCAGGCTGGAGCCACCCGGTTGCAAGGTGTGGATGGCGAGCCAAATGCTCTCAATACCCCCCTGGCCATCTGAGTCCAACCGTACCCCGATGTCAATGTAAGGAATCAGAAATGCAGACACCAGCTTGTTGAGCAAATGACGGCCGTCGACTGAGTCCATGCACCCAAAAATCACGTCACACGTGGACAGATCCAACAGTGCGCGCATATCCATCAAATCGTAAGGATGAACATGTACCACGGTGCCCAAATCCATGGCCTCGGCCGCGCGCTTTTGAACTTCCACCTTGGCTAGTTTGTCACGTGAGTCTTGAGACGTGCTGTTCAGGATGCGGTTGAGGTTTTTGTCTTCGATGTAGTCGGGGTCCACGTAGACGATATGGCCGATGCCATTCCTGACTAGGATTTCAGCGACGACACTTCCCGTGCCCGAGGCGCCCACCACCCCGACTTTGAGCTTTCGAAGACTGGCAAACGTATGCTCACCGAAAGTCTGGGCAATGCGAGTTGCGAATGTCGGCACAGCCTCCGCCTGATCTCCAAACCAAAACAGGAAGTCGTCGCCGGCGACCCTGATGGCTTGCAGAGAGCCACCAATACCCCAGTCGTACATGGCACGGCCAACCATTTTTCCGTCAGGAAACATGATCATGCTGGCCATTGGCCCTTGGTCGCCAAGCCAACCGAATACGGAGGGAAATACTATGGCCTCCGACTCATCGTCTGTGCTGGAAAACCAGGGGTAGCCGTTGGGATGGCTATGGATTTTGACGAGCGCCAAGCCCTGCTCCAATGCGCGCGTCAGGATAGGGTCTAACACCACCCCAGGCCAGGTTACTCGTGAGGGTGTGCGAACTATGCAAGCGTCGTAAGGCACGGGAAGGATATCCTGCACTAACAGCAGTTCCAGATCGCTGCGCCTAGCGCGCCCGCACAAGGCGAAAGCGACAGCTTCTTTACCGTCACCAGAGAAGAGATGGGCGCGCAACGCCTGGTGATGTTTGCCTGATATGGCCAGGCGAACCGGCAATTCGTCGTGCATTACTTGCGAAGCTCCGCAACCAGCCAATCCGTCGCCAACGCCATGTGAGTGCTCAAATCGTCCTCACCCGGTCGCCAAGCGCTTGCCGCCGTGCGATGGCGGGACCATTGCTGCCAGCCTCTGCCGTCGAACTCCAGGCCCGACAGATTGTTGATATTGCGCTGGTCGGCGCGCACTAAGTGCGGGCTGAAATAGGCCATGTCGAGTTGAACATCGGGGTAGCCCTCAGAAAAGCGCACGTGCACATCTGCAGCAGGCACGTTGTATCCGGGCGGTATCGCCCAGTCATAGATAATGACCACCTTGACCTGCTGTTCTACTACCGTCTCCCAGCGCAGGCCCAGACTGTCTAGGTACAGCACATCCTGGGCCAGCAAGGGGACCTGGCGACGAGGCTGGAGGCCTTCGCCCTCAGTCACCTCATTTGGGATGGTCATGAAGCGCTCAACGCCAGGCGCCAGGAAACTGACGATCTGGTCGGGGCCAACCGGGTGTACTTGACCGTGGATTTTTTGCCGCAGGAGGTACTTTTCCGCGGTCATGCCGACCAACGCCAATATTTGACGGCCTTTCATTTCTGGCACGTCCACTACGACTTTCGTCTTGTCAATGCGCAGTCGGTACTTTTTGTTCGCGGGCACCGGCTTGCCGGCTACAGTGAATTCTTCCAAATCCACGACGTCGTCGGTCGAGTTTTCCATGTTGATCTCCATACTCAGAGGATTAACCAGGCCGCCTTCGCCGGCTTCGGGCTTGACGGCATTCAGATTACTGTTGTCTACTGTCATCTTGAATTTCCCTTTCTTTAGTGCACCACGGATCGAGATTTCCCGGTGCATACGCAATAGGACTCTCCAACTAGCTGATCCGTACGCAAAAACAAAATATTTCGGAACGGCATACCAAATGATTGTTTGGAGAGTCCTATCAGTGGAGGCTGACGGATGCATCAAACTGACGACGACGCGAAACTGACCCCGCCTGAGGTGGAGGCGGTGTTTCGTGCGTTCACTGCCGCCGACTGGGCGAAAGCCCGGTCGCTGTCGCACATGGCGTCCGCTGGCTTGGCCGAGTGGAGCGCGGAAGACTTATTGCAGGAAGCTATCACCTGTCTACTCGAAGGCACTCGGGCCTGGAAAAGAGGTGTGCATCCCTTGGTAACTATCAAGGTGCTTATGCGCAGCATCGCCAGCAACGAGCGAAAAAAAGAGAAGAAGGGTCCGATCGACAAGAATGCCGTGGTAGATACCGATCTGCTGGATGCCGAAGATGAGTTGTCGGCGGATGCTACCGGTACCACCGACACTACTCCGGAGGGAGCCGCTGACGGCAATAGCCAGTATCGATATCTGGAAAAACTCATCGAAGGTGACGACGACGTCGAGCTTCTAGCAATGGCCTGGGCAGACGGCATACGCGGCAAAGAGGCCTGCGGCGACTTGGGATGGGACGAAAAGCACTATGAAGCAGTTCGACAGCGCCTACTTCGGCGCGTCGCACCGCTAGATAAATTAAGGAAGACGGCATGAGAACCGATGCGAAAACACCGCGTCCATTTGACAAGGTGTTGGATGCCTTTGTGGAAGACCTGATTGCAATGTCCGATGCACAGGCTTTGGGATTGGCAGGAGTAGATTCAGCGGCAATCTTAAAAGACGGGCTGTCGCTTTTGGATCGAGCGAAAGCGGAAGCAGGTAAGCGTAGGCTTGCAACTGCGCGCGCGCGCATTGAGGAAGCACGTGCGGATTCACAGAGGACCGGGCCCGTAGAGGCTTCTGTTATAGAAGCGAGAGAGTTCCTTCTTGGCGCTGCCAACGATGGGCGATACACATTGGCGGCAAGGGATCTTCAAGAAATGTCTGACGAGGATGCGTTACGTTTGTACTCGCAGATGAAGCGACTGGAGCGCGAGGTCTTCCCCGGAAAGAAAGACTCAACGTGACGCCGGGTGAGCTCGCCGAGTCCTTGATCGCACAGTTCGGTATTGTCGATGCTCGCGACATTGATCTCGAAGCAATAGCGATGGACGCCGGAGTTGCCATTGAATACCAACAACTTGTGGGCTGTGAGGCCACGTTAGCCGGGTTTAAAGACAAAGCGATAGCTACTATTCGCCCCTCATCAGTTCGAGGGCGGGAGCGATTTTCCATTGGGCATGAGCTTGGACACTGGGCCATGCATCGCGGACGGTCTTTCCGGTGCAGAGTTGATGAGCCTGATGACAATCTCACCCCTGCTAAGTCGCTGGAGAGAGCGGCAGATCAATATGCGTCGCACTTGCTCATGCCTGGACCGATATTCAATCCAGCAGTCAAAGAATTTGGGCAACCAGGATTTCGTGATATTGAGGCCTTGGCGGGTAATTTCAATACCAGCATCATTGCCACGTGCTTGCGGATGGCAAACATCAACATCTTGCCGGTGATCTTCGCTTGCTATTCACCTCAGAGGCGGCTTCTTTGGCACGTGCGCGCTGCTGACGTACCAGCAAGGTGGTATCTCTTGAACTCTCTAAGCGAGGATAGCCTAGCTTACGACTTAATGACCAAAGGTCAGCAAACTACCACACCGAGGAAGCAGTCAGCCGATGCGTGGTTTGAAAACGATGATGCAGGGAACTTCGAGATGATGGAGCATTCCGCGCCTTATCGGCAGGGTTGCATCCTTGTTGTGCTGTACCTCAACACGAACATGCTTTTTGCGCGGTTTGACCCAAGTGTAGGCGGGCGTAGATATACGGCTCAAGGTTCGTATGTTCCTCCACGTTCCATACGTTAAGTCAGACGATCTGTCCGATGCGAGAACATCATGTCAGCACAATCGCCCATACAGGATCTCAATCGCTTCTGGAGCCAAACGCGGCTGCCTGTAGTCTTTCAACGTCAGCGGCCAGCACCGCTTCTGGTCCGCCTACCATACGCTGTGGACAACAAGGTCTGGCTGCGTGATGGTCAGCGAAACAAGCCAAGCTGGGATAAGGGGCACGGTGCCTGGGAAGTGCCGCAGGCTTGGTTTGAGCGAATCATTCGACTGTCGTTCAGCCGCTACCAAGCCTGTTATGTCATCCAGCTCTATCGAGAGAAAGAAGTTTGCGCGGCAGCCTGTTGGAATGCCGTGGGTGCAGATTGCGAGTGCTCTTGTATGGGCGCCAATCACGGATCAGGCCAGCCTATCGGACGCTGGTACGAGGTCAGCGAAAGCTTTGCAGTAATGTGGGGCGTACAGCGCTACTCAGTCCGCCTGCTCAAGGTGCCTTGTGCGGCCTAGCTCTTCCTTAGAGCGGACTCGCCTGCAGCGGACCGCCTAAGCCAAACTTCAGGATTCTCACGCCAATGAATTCACGTTGTTCTATCAGTCTAAGTTGCGCTCCAACGGAGGCGCGCAGCAAAAGCAGATGATGCACGAGATTTTTCATCCACAATGCAACGGCTACCCGCTCCCGCCGCATTTCTGCTGTTTATCTTACCCTTCTGGCAGACCAGTCCTGAATGTCTGCTGGCCGGTAATGAATCTGCTGCTATAGAAGACCGCTTTGGGTCGGTTGGCGACGTCAACAGGTCATTGGAATTTTCAGCAGGGAACCTAATGGTGCTTTGCTGATGCGGAGATTCGTTGCCCTATTGCGTGGACTAGTCAAATCTCGGGCCAAAGCCCAAAGGTCATATCCCGTCGATTAGAAAAATCGTGGGCCAAACTTGGGCCAGTTTTGGGCCAAACTTGGGCCAAAAAGCAAAACGCCCACATGAAGTGGGCGTTTGCTGTCAGCGGAAACCGCTTACTGATTGGTTGCGCGAGAAGGATTTGAACCTCCGACCTTTGGGTTATGAGCCCAACGAGCTACCAGACTGCTCCATCGCGCGGTAGTCTTCTATTATAGTCTATTCTGCGGCTGCATCGGCATTTACTTCGACTTCAGCGGGACGATCGACCAACTCGACCAACGCCATGGGCGCATTGTCACCAACGCGGAAACCCATTTTCAGGATGCGGGTGTAGCCACCTGGACGGGCCGCGAAACGAGGTCCCAGGTCATTGAACAGCTTGGTCACGCTGTCACGGTCGCGCAGGCGGTCAAACGCCAGACGGCGGTTGGCAACGGTGGCTTCCTTGGCCAGGGTGATCATGGGCTCAACCACGCGGCGCAGTTCCTTGGCCTTAGGTACCGTGGTCTTGATGACTTCATGCTCGATGAGCGAGTTCATCATGTTGCGCAGCATCGCCAGGCGGTGCGAGCTGGTGCGGTTGAGTTTACGTAGTCCGTGTCCGTGACGCATGGTAGATTTCCTTTGAGTTTTAAATGGGCAGCCGTATCAGGTACTGTCCTTTGCGTGGAACCCCTGAGGGTTCGAAAAAAATTAGCGCTTTTCCAACGCTGCGGGTGGCCAGCTTTCCAGCTTCATACCCAGAGTCAGACCACGGGAAGCCAAAACTTCCTTGATCTCGTTGAGCGACTTGCGACCCAAATTGGGGGTCTTGAGCAGCTCATTCTCAGTGCGCTGGATCAGGTCACCGATGTAATAGATGTTTTCGGCCTTCAGGCAGTTGGCGGAGCGAACCGTCAATTCCAACTCATCCACGGGGCGCAACAGGATAGGATCGAATTGCGTATTGCCGCGTGGTGCTGGCGCATCGAATGCGGCCAACTCGCTGCCTTCCAGTTGTGCGAACACCGCCAGCTGTTCCACCAGAATCTTGGCAGACGCACGCACAGCATCTTCAGCAGAAATTGCACCGTTGGTTTCGATTTCGACGACCAGCTTATCCAGATCGGTACGCTGTTCAACACGTGCGCTCTCGACGGTATAGCTCACGCGCTTGACGGGCGAGAACGAAGCGTCCAAAACAATACGGCCGATAGACTTGTTGGGCTCATCGGCGTGGCGGCGCATGGTACCGGGCACGTAGCCGCGACCTTTTTCAACCTTGATCTGCATGTCCAGTTTGCCGCCGTGCGACAGGTTCGCGATGACGTGGCCAGGGTTGATGATTTCTACATCGTGCGGTGTCTGGATATCGGCAGCAGTTACCAGCCCCTCAACATCTTTGCGCAGGCTCAGGGTGACTTCATCGCGGTTGTGCAATTTGAAAACCACACCCTTCAAATTCAGAAGAATGTTAACGACATCTTCTTGTACGCCGTCAATCGACGAGTACTCGTGCAGCACGCCAGCAATGGTCACTTCCGTGGCCGCGAATCCGGGCATGGAGGACAATAATACGCGGCGAAGCGCGTTACCCAAGGTATGGCCATAGCCGCGCTCGAACGGCTCCAGCGCCACTTTGGCGCGATTGGTGCCGAGTTGTTCGACACTAATGGATTTGGGTTTTAGCAAACTGTTTTGCATGCAGACTTCCTCTCAATACCCCCGACTCGTTACGTCGGTAAGGCTGGTGAAGCACCTTGACTGCAGTGCCCCACAGCCAAGGAACGATTTCAACAATTCAAACGCGATTAGCGTGAATACAACTCGACAATCAACGACTCGTTGATATCGGCGCCAAACTGGTCCCGGTCAGGAACCATCTTGAAAGTGCCTTCGGCCTTTTCAATATTGACTTCCACCCAGGCAGGCATACCGACTTGTTGCGCCAGTTGCAAAGCCTCAACCACACGGTTTTGCTTCTTGGATTTCTCACGCACACATACCACGTCGCCAGCCTTGACCATGTACGATGGAATATTCACCGAATTGCCGTTGACCGTGATCGCTTTGTGAGAAACCATCTGACGCGCTTCTGCGCGGGTGGAACCGAAGCCCATACGGTAGACGACGTTGTCCAGACGCGACTCCAACAGGAACAACAGGTTCGCACCGGTATTGCCCTTGCGGCGATCGGCCTCTTCGAAGTAGCGGCGGAACTGACGTTCCAACACGCCGTACATGCGCTTGACCTTCTGCTTTTCACGCAGTTGGAGACCGTAATCAGACGTGCGGGCACCGGAGGTGCGGCCGTGCTGACCAGGCTTAGAGTCGAACTTTGCCTTGTCTCCAATGGCGCGGCGGGCGCTCTTGAGAAACAGGTCGGTGCCTTCGCGGCGGGATAGTTTGGCCTTGGGGCCGAGGTAGCGTGCCACTTGATCTTCCTTTTATGTCATCTGCCGCATCAGAAATGCGGGAGCCACCAGCGGTCGCTGATGGCGGTGGGCTTGTTAAAAACTAAATACGACGGCACCTGATTGCAAAGCAATCAGATACGGCGGCGTTTCTGAGGGCGGCATCCATTGTGGGGAACGGGAGTCACATCAGCAATCATGTTGATGCGAATTCCCAGTGCCGCCAGCGCGCGAACCGAAGATTCACGGCCAGGACCAGGACCCTTGATTTCAACGTCAAGGTTCTTGATGCCTTGGTCCAGAGCCGCACGGCCAGCCACTTCGGAAGCTACCTGGGCAGCAAACGGAGTGGACTTGCGAGAGCCCTTGAAACCTTGACCACCCGACGAGGCCCAAGACAAAGCATTGCCCTGGCGATCGGTGATCGTGATGATGGTGTTGTTGAACGAAGCGTGCACGTGTGCAATGCCGTCTGCAACATTTTTGCGGACTTTTTTGCGAACGCGCTGGGCTGCGTTATTGGCGGGAGCTTTTGCCATGTTGGTCTCTCAATCCCTGTTATTTCTTCAATGACGCAGCAGCCTTACGGGGGCCTTTGCGGGTACGGGCGTTCGTGCGGGTACGTTGACCGCGCATGGGCAAGCCACGGCGATGGCGGAATCCGCGGTAGCAACCAATGTCCATCAAGCGCTTGATGTTCATCGTGGTTTCACGACGCAAATCGCCTTCGATGGTGAATTGAGCGATCTGATCACGGATTTTCTCCAGATCAGAATCCGTCAAGTCTTTGACCTTCTTGGAATATGCAATGCCACAGGCTTCGCAAATTTTGCGAGCGCGGGTGCGACCGATACCAAAAATGGCGGTCAGGCCAATTTCAGAATGCTGTTGCGGCGGAATGTTGATGCCAGCGATACGTGCCATTTTCGTCCTCTAAAACTCTTGCAATTAACCCTGACGCTGCTTGTGGCGTGGATCTGTACAGATCACGCGCACAACGCCTTTGCGTCGGATGATTTTGCAGTTGCGGCAAATTTTCTTGACCGAAGCCGAAACTTTCATATTTCTCTCCTAAAACCCTTCGCCCCGTTCCGACTTTGAATCGCGCGGAACATGCGCTATTTACTTTGCTCTGAACACAATCCGCGCACGACTCAAGTCATACGGGGTCAATTCAACGGTGACCTTATCGCCTGGCAGGATTCGGATGTAATGCATCCGCATCTTCCCGGAAATATGTCCCAGCACCACATGCCCGTTTTCCAGCTTGACGCGAAAAGTCGCGTTGGGAAGGTTTTCAACGACCTCCCCCTGCATCTGAATCACGTCATCCTTCGACATCTGAATCCACTGCTCCTCAAGACGACTTAAAGTTAGCCTTCTTCAACAGCGATTCATATTGCTGGGACATCATGTAGTTCTGGACCTGTGCCATGAAATCCATGGTCACGACAACAATAATCAACAGTGAGGTTCCACCGAAGTAGAACGGCACGTTGTATTTGAGAATCAAAAACTCTGGCAACAGACACACAAACGTGATGTAGATTGCACCGGCCAGCGTCAAGCGAAGCAGGATTTTATCAATATATTTCGCGGTCTGATCGCCTGGGCGAATTCCGGGAATGAACGCACCGCTCTTCTTCAGGTTGTCTGCGGTTTCCTTGCTATTGAACACCAGTGCGGTGTAGAAAAAGCAGAAAAACACGATAGCAGCTGCGTACAGCATCACATACACCGGCTGACCAGGGCTCAGCGTGCTGGAAATGTCTTTCAACCAGCGCATGGAGTCACCCGCGCTAAACCAGTTGGCAATCGTCGCCGGCAGCAGGATGATGGATGAGGCGAAGATCGGCGGGATCACACCAGCCATATTCAGCTTCAATGGCAGATGGGAAGATTGTCCACCATACACCTTATTACCCACCTGTCGCCGGGCGTAGTTCACCAGAATCTTCCGCTGCCCGCGCTCCACGAACACCACAAAATATGTTACCAAGGCAACCAGCACAACCACCAGCAGTGCAACGATGATGCTCATGGCACCTGTGCGCACCAACTCCAGCAGACCGCCGATGGCATTGGGCAAACCTGCCGCAATTCCACCAAAAATCAAGATCGAAATACCGTTACCCAAACCGCGTTCGGTGATCTGCTCGCCCAACCACATCAGGAACATGGTTCCGGCCGTCAGGGTCACAACCGATGTCAGACGGAAGCCAAATCCAGGCGAAATCACCAAGCCAGCAGAAGACTCCAGAGCCAGCGCAATACCCAGAGACTGAAACAGCGCCAGCCCCAAGGTTCCGTAGCGGGTGTATTGGGTAATCTTGCGACGTCCCGCCTCGCCTTCCTTCTTCATCTGCTCAAAAGTCGGCAGCACATAGGTCAGCAACTGCATGATGATCGACGCCGAGATGTACGGCATGATCCCCAATGCAAAAATGGTGAACCTCGACAGTGCCCCGCCCGAGAACATGTTGAACAGGCTCAGGATTCCGCCCTGCTGGCCTTTGAACAACTGCTGCAGCTGCGTTGGATCAATGCCTGGCACCGGTATGTGCGCGCCCACGCGGTACACGACCAGCGCGAGCAACAAAAACACAAGCCGGCGACGCAAGTCACCAAACTTGTCTGTCTTTGCTATTTGAGCTGCGTTAGTTGCCACTTAGAGTCTCTCGGCTTTTGAATTAAGCGACGCTGCCACCAGCAGCTTCAATAGCTGCCTTGGCACCGGCGGTAGCACCAATGCCGTTGAGCTTCACCGATTTGGTCAGCGCGCCGGTATTGATAACCTTGACCACTTTTGCCATCTGGCCAACAAGCTTTTCTTGTTTGAGCGTCAGCAAATCGACTTCAGCCATGCCCAGAACTTCCAAGGTCGTCAGCGTGATCTCAGCGTTGAACTGGAGCAGATGCGACTTGAAACCGCGCTTGGGCAAACGGCGATGCATGGGCATCTGACCGCCTTCAAAGCCAACCTTGTGGTAGCCGCCTGCACGGGACTTTTGTCCCTTGTGGCCACGACCTGCGGTCTTGCCGATGCCGGATCCGATGCCACGACCGACGCGACGCTTGTAGTGCTTCGCGCCATCGGCGGGCTTAATGCTATTGAGTTCCATCATCAACCTCTTAAAGCACCTTGACCAGGTAGCTGATCTTGTTAATCATGCCGCGAACTTCGGGTGTATCCACCAGCTCGCTGGTGCTGCGAATTTTGCGCAAGCCCAGACCACGCACGGTGGCGCGATGGGACTCTTTGGTTCCAATCGGGCTACGCACCAACTGGATTTTTACGGTTTGTTGTGTTGTCATTTTGAAGTCCGCTTTCAGACGAAGAGTTCTTCAACAGTCTTGCCACGCTTGGCTGCAACTTCGGATGGCGTTGTCGAAACCGACAATGCGTCCAAAGTGGCACGGACCATGTTGTAGGGATTGGAGGAACCATGGCTTTTTGCCACGATATCCGTAATACCAACCACTTCAAACACTGCGCGCATAGGACCACCGGCAATGATTCCAGTACCCTTGGGTGCTGGAGCCATCATGACATTGGCCGCGCCGTGGTGACCCATCACCTTGTGGTGAATGGAACCATTCTTCAGCGAAACCTTGATCATGTTGCGACGGGCTTCTTCCATTGCCTTTTGCACGGCAGCGGGAACTTCCTTGGATTTTCCCTTGCCCATGCCGATGCGACCTTCGCCATCACCGACCACGGTCAGAGCTGCGAAACCGAGAATACGGCCGCCCTTAACCACTTTGGTGACGCGATTGATCGCGATCATCTTTTCGCGCAGGCCGTCTTCAGGCCCTTCAGCCTTACCCTGCATCTTCGCTTGAACTTTAGCCATTCTGTATTCCGATCTGCTTAGAACTGCAAGCCAGCTTCACGTGCCGCATCAGCCAGCGCTTTGACGCGGCCATGGTACGCAAAACCTGAACGATCAAATGCGACTTTTTCGACACCGGCGGCCTTGGCTTTTTCAGCCAGGCGCTTGCCAATGATTTGGGCCGCGGCAACATTGCCACCCTTGCCCGCCGCACCCAAAGCCTTGCGAACTTCGAGCTCGGCCGTAGAAGCTGCAGCCAACACCTTGCCACCGTCGCCAGAGATTACGCTGGCGTAGATGTGCAAGTTGGTACGATTTACCGTCAGTCGCGCAACGCCTTGTGTGGCAATGCGGATACGGGTCTGACGGGCCCTGCGAAGACGCTGCTCTTTTTTGGTCAACATGTTGCAGCTCCTTATTTCTTCTTGGTTTCTTTGATCGTGATCTTCTCATCCGAATACCGGATGCCCTTGCCCTTGTAGGGCTCGGGTGGACGAACAGCACGAACTTCAGCGGCGATCTGACCCACACGTTGGCGGTCAGCACCTTTGATCAGGATTTCTGTTGGTGTCGGTGTCGCAACCGAAATGCCAGCAGGCATATCGATATTGACAGGATGCGAGTAACCAACGGCGAGGTTCAGCTTGGCGCCGGTTGCCTGGGCTTTGTAGCCCACGCCAACCAGGTTCAACTTCTTCTCGAAGCCCTTGGTCACACCGACCACCATGTTATTCACCAATTGGCGCATGGTGCCAGACATGGCATCGGCTTCACGGGAGTCATTGGCAGCCTTGAAACTCAGCTTGCCAGCGTCACTCACCACGGACACCAGTGAATTGAGCGTCAGATGCAAAGTGCCACCAGCGCCCTTGACGCTGATTTGCGCGTCTTTGATCGACACATCCACACCTGCGGGGACGATGACGGGAAGTTTACC
>Ga0208398_100595_pt1 | contig 21025 bp, 18 predicted proteins | sample LakWasMe79_HOW10_2_FD_183905 | JGI IMG/M metagenome (GOLD analysis project Ga0208398, IMG submission 183905) | Freshwater sediment methanotrophic microbial communities from Lake Washington under simulated oxygen tension - Sediment Metagenome... | ecosystem: Environmental > Aquatic > Freshwater >...
CAGCAGGTGGCGCCGGGCGGCGGCCCGGGTGATGCCGGCACGCGCCGCGGCCAGCGTGGCGTTGAGGCGCTGGCGCTCGGTGTCAAAGCTCTCCAGCACGGCCATGCCCTTGGCCATGCCTTCAATGAAATCCGCCTTGGCAATCGTCATGCAGTGCTCCAATGGCTGCGCGATCATCGCGCAACTGGCGCAATCATCGCACAGTCAATGCGGCGTGGTCTACACAAGACGGCGGCATCGTCCTAAGCTTGCGGCATAACAAACAGGAGCACATTTCCATGCGTACTCAGGTTGCCATCATCGGTGCCGGCCCATCCGGTCTTCTTCTCGGTCAACTGCTGCACAAGGCCGGCATAGAAACCATCATCCTGGAGCGCCAGACCGGCGACTATGTGCTCACGCGTATCCGCGCCGGCATTCTGGAGCAGGTCTGCATCGACCTGCTGGACGAGGCTGGCGTTGGCGCACGCATGCATCGGGAAGGCCTGGTGCATGGCGGCTTTGAGATGCTGTTTGACGGCCAACGCCACCGCATCGACATGAACAAGCTGACCGGCGGCAAGAACGTCATGGTCTACGGTCAGACCGAGCTCACGCATGACCTGATGGATGCACGCGCCGCCGCCGGCCTGACCACGGTGTACGAGGCGCAGCATGTGGCCGTGCACGACTTTGATACCAAGAAACCCCGCGTCACCTATGAGAAGGACGGCCAGCAATTTCAGATTGAATGCGATTTCATCGCCGGTTGCGACGGCTTCCACGGCGTGTGCCGCGCCAGCGCGCCGCGCAATGCCATCAAGGAGTTCGAAAAGGTCTACCCCTTTGGCTGGCTGGGCCTGCTGTCGGACACGCCGCCGGTGCACGACGAACTCATCTACGTCAACAGCCCGCGCGGCTTTGCGCTGTGCTCGCAGCGCAGCAAGACGCGCAGCCGCTACTACCTGCAGGTGCCGCTGACCGACAAGGTCGAAGAATGGACCGACGCCGCGTTCTGGCAGGAACTGAAGTTGCGCCTGGACCAGGAGGGCCGCGACAAACTCATCACCGGGCCGTCGATCGAAAAGAGTATTGCGCCGCTGCGCAGCTTCATCACCGAGCCGCTGCGCTTTGGCCGCATGTTTCTGGCGGGCGACGCCGGCCACATCGTGCCGCCCACCGGCGCCAAGGGGCTGAACCTGGCGGCTACCGACGTCAAGTATTTGTCCAACGGCATCATCGAGTTCTACCAGGAGCACAGCGAGGCCGGCATCGACAGTTATTCCGAGAAGTGCCTCAAGCGCATCTGGAAGGGCGAGCGTTTCTCGTGGTGGTTCACGCAGCTGATGCACCGTTTTCCCGACGACGGCGCCATCGTCGCCAAGTTCCAGCAAGCCGAGCTGGACTACTTGATTCACAGCGAGGCCGGCTCGCGCACCATTGCCGAAAATTATGTCGGCTTGCCGCTGGATTTTGGCTACTGAGCGAGCTGTCAGAATCCAGCTATTCAACAGGAGAACTTCCATGGAACCCAGCAGTATCCGCATCATCCGCGACGAACACACCACCCTGGCCGCCATGTTGCGGTCCATGGGCATGATGGTGGATCGGGGCCCGGGCAAGGACCCGCAAAGCTTCTTCGATGTGCTGGGCGCCATGCTGTTCTACATCGACGAGTTCCCCGAGCGCCTGCACCACCCCAAGGAGTCGGAGCTGCTGTTTCCCCGCGTGGCCGCGCTGGTGCCCGAGACCCGGGAGCTGATTGCCCGGCTGGACAAGGACCACGACAAGGGCGAGGCCAATGTGCGTGAACTGCAGCACCTGCTGATGGCCTGGGAGTTGATTGGCGAGCCGCGCCGCGAAGCTTTTGAAACGGCGGCCAAGCGCTACCTGGCGTTTTACCTGGACCACATGCGGCTGGAAGAAACCGTCATCCTGCCCGCCGCACTGAAGGTGCTGGGCGCAGCTGATTGGGTGGAACTGGACGCCGCGTTCGAAACCAATTGCGATCCGCTCACCGGCCAATACCCGCGTGACCCGGCCTACGACCGGCTGTTTACCCGCATCGTGACACGCGCGCCGGCTCCCATTGGCCTGGGCGAGGACGTCTAGCAACGACGCGTTCCACGCGCGGTGCACGCGCTAGGGTAAACACCCACTAAAGCGCCCCGTTTTTCGCTTGAGGTAATTATGTTTTATAACCATAATTCGCCTCAATCGAAACCAAACCCGGTGCAGAAATGTCCGCCGGGGCCACCGCATGCACCATACCCTCACGACACTTCTCTTCGCCATCGGCCTGGGCTGCAGCACGCCGCTGCTGGCGGGTGACTCCGGCGTTACGGACACTGAAATTCTGATCGGCTCGTCTGCGGTGTTGAGCGGTCCGTTGGGGCCGCAGACCACCCAGTACACCGTGGGCTCTGGCCTGTACTTTGACGCCGTCAATGCGAGCGGCGGCGTGCATGGCCGCAGAATCGTGTACAAGCCGCTGGACGATGGTTTTGATGTGAAGCGCACCGTGGACAACACCCGCAAACTGGTGCTGGAGGACAAGGTATTCCTGCTTTACAACAGCACCGGCACGGCCAACACGGCGGCGGTTTTGCCGCTGCTGACCGAGAACAAAACCATCACCTTTGGCCCGGTCACCGGGGCCGCCACTTTCCGCGACAACTTCAACCGCTACCTGTTCAATGTGCGGGCCAGCTACGCCGCCGAGGCGCAACGCATCGTGCAGCAGCAGCTGCAATTAGGCATCACCCAAGTGGCGGTGGTCTACCAGGACGATGGCTTTGGCAATGCGCTGATGGGGGAAATCAAACGGGCGGCCGACGCGCGCCAACTGGTGATCCCGACCTTCGTCAAGATCGACCCCAAGCAGCCCGATTTCGATGCCGCCGCGGCCACCATCCTGAAGGCCCAACCGCAGGCCGTGGTGTTGGGTACAGCGGGTCTGACCTTCACCGCATTCGTCAAGGCGCTGAACGCCACCACGGCCCGGCCCGTTGTCTATGGCTTCTCGGTGGTCAGTACCGACGTGCTGAACCGCGAATTGGGGGCCGCGGCGCGCGGCATCGTGTTGGCGCAGATCATGCCGTCGCTGCGCAACGGCTCGGTGCCGGTGGTGCAGGAATACTTGCGCCTGCTCAAGGCCAAGGATCCCCAGGCCCAGGCTTCCAGTTCGCAGTTCGAGGGCTTCATCCATGCCAAGCTGCTGGTGGAAGGCTTGCGGCGCGGCGGCAAAAATTTGAGCACCGAGAGTTTCATCAAGGGGCTGGAGACCGGCGGCGACATCAGCTTTGGCAAGTTCGTGTCCCACTATTCGCCAGCCAACCATATCGGCTCTTCCTATGTCGAGCTGGCGATTCTGGACTCGGCTGGACAGTTGCGGTATTGACCGGATGGAAGGGCCCTGTGCCGCCCTGTACAACCCGTTCGGGCAAAATCCGCCCATGACCCCAGCAGCCAAGAAACCGCTCAACTTCAGGCTCCACGACGAGCCCGGCCACCTGATTCGCCGCGCCCAACAAATCGCGGTGTCCAAGTTTCACGAAGTGCATGGCCGCCATGTCACGCCCATCCAGTATGCGATTCTGCGCACCCTGCATGAAACACCGGGTGTGGACCAGGTGACGCTGGCGCAGTTGATCGCGCTGGACACCTCCAGCACCGCCGACATCGCCACGCGACTGGAGGCCAAGGGCTGGATACTGCGCGAGGTGTTGCCGCGGCGCCAGCGCAGCCTGTCGCTGACACCTGCTGGCGCGGCGGTGCTGGCGGACATGCGCCCGGGCATTGAGCAGATGTACCTGGGCATGATGGATAGCCTGGACGCGGCCGAGCAGCGCGAGTTCATGCGCTTGCTGGGCAAGTTCGTGCATCTGAACGACCAGGAGAAATAGAGCCCCCACGCTCCGCCGCTGCGCGGGTCGCTGCCCCCCAAGGGGACTAAATCCGCTTGGGGCGGCCCGGCGCGGATTTGTCGCCCCCCACGCCTGTTGCTCCAACCTTCGCGTGCGATGGCTTGCACGCCGCGATCATCTCGATACGGTTGAAACGAAAGGGTTACTTGCACCCGATCGACGCAAACCAGGCCACGCTGTTGTATCAAGCGGGTAGTGGGTTTTGCGTAGGTAAAGGAGGAGCCCGCAGGGCGGGGGACACGGAGCAAAACCCGCTACCCGATTGATACCTAACAAAGCCACCACTGCGCGCTCCCAATTCTGTTGCTCGACGCATTGGTGTGTTCAGTCGGCAGAAAGTACTGACCCCTTGGCAAGGGTAAATACTGATGTTTAGTGGCTTCCGCCGCAGGTGTTGATTCCGTACAATGAATGTCATTCAGTATACTGAATAAAAAAATTGCCAGCCACCGCTCTGCAGGGTTTGCTGCAGGACGTATTAACCCAACGAGGTGTCCATCATGTTTCCCAAAAATGCCTGGTATGTCGCCGCCACTCCCAATGAGATCGACGAGAAACCGCTGGGCCGCACCATCTGCGGCGAAAACATCGCCTTCTACCGGGGCGAGGAAAACCGCGTCGCGGCGGTAGAAAATTTCTGCCCGCACCGGGGTGCGCCGCTCTCGCTGGGTTATGTGTCCGAGGGCAAGCTGGTCTGTGGTTACCACGGCCTGGAGATGGGCTGCGAGGGCAAGACGATTTCCATGCCCGGCCAGCGCGTGCGCGGGTTCCCTGCGATCAGGAGCTTTCCGGTCGTGGAGCGCTACGGCTTCATCTGGGTCTGGCCCGGCGACGCGGCCCTGGCGAATGCCGACACCATCCCGCACATGGCGTGGTACGACAACCCCGAGTGGGCCTACGGCGGCGGCCTCTACCACATCGCCTGCGACTACCGGCTGATGATCGACAACCTGATGGACCTGACGCACGAGACCTATGTGCACTCCACCAGCATCGGCCAGAAGGAAATTGACGAGACCCCGTGCAAGACCACGGTGGATGGCGACACGGTGGTCACCAGCCGCTTCATGAGTGGCATCCTGCCGCCGCCTTTCTGGAAAATGGCGCTGCGTGCCAATAACCTGGCCGATGACGTGCCGGTGGACCGTTGGCAGATTTGCCGCTTCACGCCGCCCAGCAACGTGATGATTGAAGTCGGCGTGGCGCACATGGGCCACGGCGGCTACGACGCACCCAACGACAAGAAGGCCTACAGCGTGGTGGTGGACTTCATCACCCCCGAGACCGAGACATCCATCCACTATTTCTGGGGCATGGCGCGCAAGTTCAACCCTACCGACAAGGCCCTCACCGCCACCATCCGTGAAGGCCAGGGCAAGATCTTCAGCGAAGACCTGCAAATGCTGGAGCTGCAGCAGAAAAACCTGCTGGCCTACCCCGGACGCAGCCTGCTGATGCTCAATATCGACGCCGGCGGTGTGCAATCGCGCAAGATTCTGGATCGGCTGATGGCGCAGGAGCAGGTGGTTGCCGGTGTGGCCAGCACCGCTGCCACCGGGCGCTGAGAACCGATCATGTCCAGTGCATCGACTCTATCGGTCCGCGTGGCGCGCAAGGCGCTGGAAGCCACGGACATCTGCACCTTCGAACTGGTGGGCGTGGACGGCGCTGCCCTGCCTGCGTTTTCGGCGGGATCGCATGTGGACGTGCATCTGCCGGGAGGCCTGACCCGCCAATACTCGCTGTGCAACGACCCCACGGAAACCCACCGCTACCTGATTGGCGTGCTGCGCGATCCAGTATCGCGCGGTGGCTCGCAGGCGTTGCACGCGCAGGTGCAAGAAGGGCAGGTGTTGCAGATCAGCACGCCCAAAAACCACTTCGGCCTGGCGCACGATGCCCGGCGCAGCCTGCTGCTGGCCGGGGGCATTGGCGTGACCCCCATCCTGTGCATGGCCGAGCGTCTGGCCATGACCGGTGCGGACTTTGCGATGCACTACTGCACGCGTTCGCGCGACCGCGCGGCCTTTCTGCAGCGCATCACGACGTCCCGCTATGCGCCCCGGGTGCAGTTCCATTTCGATGACGGCGCCGCGGACCAAAAGCTCGACCTGTTTGCGCTGTTGGCGGACCCGCAGGCCGGTGTGCACCTGTATGTCTGTGGCCCCAAGGGCTTCATGGATGCCGTGCTGGCTACCGCCCGCGCCCAGGGCTGGCCTGAAAGCCAGTTGCACTATGAATTCTTCGGCGCCGAAGTGGCCAGGTCCGACAGCGACGCCGGCTTCGAGGTCCAGTTGGCCAGCTCCGGGCGGGTCATCACAGTGGCGAAAGACAAGACCGTCACGCAGGCACTGTCGGCCGCCGGCGTGGAGGTGCAGACGGCCTGCGAGCAGGGCGTGTGCGGCACCTGCCTGACCCGTGTGTTGTCCGGCGTGCCCGACCACAAGGACATGTACCTTACTCCCGAGGAACAGGCCGCCAATGACCAGTTCACGCCCTGCTGTTCGCGGGCGAAAACGGCGCGGCTGGTGCTGGATCTGTAACGCGTCGCCACCCCAAAGCACCACTGCCGATGCAAGACGATGCGCGCGGATGATGCCCGGGGCCAAATGGCAGTCTTCGGCCATATCGAAGCCTCTGTTATGTTTATAAAATATAACTGATAGTGGTGTCCAGCGCTTATCAAAGCAGACGGCGGTATCCAAAATGCGTCTACTCGATCCACCTTCTAATAAACGAGTACACCCGTGAAAAACGGTTCTGATTCCGTGAGACCGGAGTCCATTGCTTAACCTTTTTGAGACAAACGACATGAAAAAAACCCTCCTCGCTATGGCTGTACTGGCCGCATCCGGCGCCGCGATGGCGCAAGTCACTTTGTATGGTGTTGCTGACCTGGCTATTGGCTCTTCCAACGCGCCTGGCGTAAGCACAAGCGCCCAGATGCATGGCAACAATGCTTTCACCGACGGTAACAGCCGCTGGGGCTTCAAGGCGGTTGAGGACCTTGGTGGCGGAATGCAGTTCACGGCCCAGTTCGAACAAAACATCAACTATGAAACCGGCGCTACCGGTACCGTTAACGGCCGCTACGCGTATGGCGCTTTGTCTGGCAACTTTGGCGCGCTGCGCTTTGGCCGCACGTTGTCCCCAACCTTTTTCGGTATTGCCGCCTGGGAATTGACCAGCGTTGCCAATTTCTCCGCCGTGGTCAACCAGTTCGGGTTTGTCGGATCTTCCGGGCGCAATGACAGCCAGTTCAGCTACACCACGCCTTCCATGGGCGGCTTCACCGCTACCTTGGGCTATGTGGCCGAGCTCGACAACGGCATCAACATCGCCGCTGGCGCTCCACAATCCTCCAAGTTCGATGCCAACGCCATCTATGCCCAGGGACCGCTGACGGTCGGCCTGTCGTACTGGAAGCTGGACGCGGTTGCTGCCGGTGCCTCCACCGACGGCAACTACGCGTTGGGCGCGAAATACAACTTCGGCTCGTTCATCGTGGCGGGCAGCTACCAGGACCCGGCTGGCCCGTCTCAGGGCTGGACACTGGGCGCTCGCGTTCCAGTCGGCCTTTGGGCGTTCACCGTTGATGTTGCGCAAGACACCGGCTTTGACGACACCAACTACCTGCTGTACGCAGGCTACAGCCTGAGCAAGCGCACGACCGTTTACGCAAATTACCAGCGTGACGGCAAGTCCGGCAAGAAGAGCAGCCTCGGCACTGTGAAGACTGCACAGGACATCGATCTGTACGGCATCGGCATCCGCCACAACTTCTGATCCGGCGCTGGCGCAAGCCAGTTCACGACTACAGTTTTTCGGGCCTCCCGCAAAGGGAGATTTGTAGGGCTCCCTTTCTGGGGGCCCTATTTTTTTGTGCGCGGCGTGTGTTGCAAACAGCCGGCCAGCCCTAGGGTAAACACCGATAAAAAGAGGCTGAAATCGTCTTGAATTGATTATGTTTTATAACCATAATTCAACCCAGAACGAAAGAAACCATGCGCAACAAAGACCTCCATTTTGAACTTCGCGGCGAGCAACAGGAAGTTGCCGTCATCCGGCTCACACGGGCCAGCAAACGCAACGCGATCAACGACGGCCTGGTGCTGGCGCTGCGCGATCTGTTTGAAAAAATGCCCGCCAGCGTGCGCGCGGCGATCATCGACGGCGAGGGCGAGCACTTCTGTGCCGGCCTGGACCTGAGTGAGCTCAAGGAGCGCGATGCAGGCCAGGGCCTGTACCACTCCCGCATGTGGCACGCCGCGCTGGAGCGTGTGCAATACGGCCCGGTGCCGGTAATTGCCGCGCTGCACGGCGCGGTGGTGGGTGGCGGCCTGGAGCTGGCCAGCGCCTGCCACATCCGCGTCGCCGATGACACCACGTTCTACGCGCTGCCCGAAGGCTCGCGCGGCATTTTTGTCGGCGGTGGTGGCGCGGTGCGCATTCCACGCCTCATTGGCGCAGCACGCATGACCGACATGATGCTGACCGGGCGCGTCTACAACGCGGTGGACGGTGAACGCGTCGGCCTAGCCCAGTACCTGGTGCCACAGGGCACGGCCTTTGACAAGGCTTTTGAGCTGGCCGTGCGCATTGCGACCAACGCACCCCTGACCAACTACGCATTGACCCATGTGCTGCCCCGCATCGCCGAGCAGCCCGCCGACCAGGGCTTCATGAGCGAGGCCATGATGGCCGCCATTGCCCAGGCCGCGCCAGAGGCCAAAGACCGCGTGCGCGCCTTCCTGGAAGGCCGTGCCGACAAGGTCAAGAAGTCATAAGAAGAAATAGCAATTCGCTGGAGACAAACATGACAGACCCGAAGTACCGAGCGCTGACATTTGGCGTGACCCGCGTGGACCTGCGCGACGGCCTGCCGGGCGTGCACTACCTGCGCGCCGAGCAGCCGCTGCGCGACTACCCCGAACGCATGACGGACCGTTTGCAGCACTGGGCGCAGGTTGCGCCCGAGCGCACCTTCATGGCGCGGCGCGAAAAGCTCGCCGGGGGTGGCACCGGCGACTGGGTCAAAGTCAGCTACGCCCAGGCCTGGGCCAGCGCACGGAGCATTGCCCAGGCGCTGATCAACCGGGGCCTGAGCACCGAGCGTCCCGTGGTCATTCTGTCCGAGAACGATCTGGAGCACGCGCTGCTGGCTTTGGGCTGCCTGGTCGCCGGTGTGCCCTTTGTGCCGACATCCCCCGCCTATTCGCTGATCAGCCAGGACTACGACAAGCTGCGCCACGTGCTCAATACCGTGACGCCCGGCCTGGTGTTCGCGGCTGACGCGGCGCGCTATGGCAAGGCCATCACGGCAGCAGTCGGTGCCGACATCGAAGTGGTGCTGACCAGTGGTGCGCTGGAGGGCCGCGCCAGCCTGCCGTTTGCCGAGCTGGTGGCCACACCCGCCACGGCGCAGGTCGACGCCGCGATGGCCGCCACCGGGCCGGACACCATCACCAAATTCTTGTTCACCAGTGGCTCCACCAAGCTGCCCAAGGCCGTCATCAACACCCAGCGCATGTGGTGCGCCAACCAGCAGCAAATGGCGCAATCCATGCCCGTGCTGGCGCAGGAGCCCCTGGTGCTGGTGGACTGGCTGCCCTGGAACCACACCTTTGGCGGCAACCACAACTTCGGCATGGTGGTCTACCACGGTGGCACGCTGTACATCGACGACGGCAAGCCCACGCCTGCACTGATGGGCGAGACGCTGCGCAACCTGCGCGAGATCGCGCCCACCGTGTACTTCAACGTGCCCACCGGCTTCGAGGCCATTGCGTTGGCCATGAAGACCGATGACGCGCTGCGCAAGAACCTGCTCTCACGCGTCAAGATGTTCTTCTATGCCGGAGCCGCGCTGGCCCAGCCAGTGTGGGACAGCCTGTTTGAATCGCAGGAGCGCGAGATTGGTGAACGCATTGTCATGAGTACCGGCCTGGGCATGACCGAGTCCGGCCCGTTTGCGATCTTCGTCACCAACCCCAACGTCAAGGCCGGCGACCTGGGCGTGCCCACGCCCGGCATGGAACTCAAGCTGGTCGACATGGACGGCAAGACCGAGGTGCGCTACCGGGGCCCCAACATCACGCCGGGATACTGGCGCGCGCCGTCCGAGACGGCGCTGCACTTCGATGAAGAGGGTTACTTCTGCTCGGGCGACGCGGTCAAGTGGATCGACGAGACCGACGTGCACCAGGGACTCAAGTTTGACGGCCGCATTGCCGAGGACTTCAAGCTGGCCACCGGCACCTTTGTCAGCGTGGGGCCGCTGCGCGCCAAGATCATTGCGGCAGGTGCGCCCTACATCCAGGACGTGGTGCTGACCGGCATCAACTTGAAGGAGGTCGGTGCCATGGTGTTCCCGACCCAGGCCGTGCGGCCCCTGAGTGGCCTGGACGCCAGCGTGCCCATGGCCGATGTGCTGTCCAGCGCGCCCGTGATCGCCCAGTTCCAGAAAGTGCTCAACGATCTGGCCGCCAATGCCACCGGTAGCGCCAGTCGCATTGCCCGCATGTGCCTGCTGGCCGAGCCGCCCACCATTGACCGCAGCGAAGTCACCGACAAGGGCTCCATCAACCAGCGCGCCGTGCTCACCCACCGTGCCCAGACGGTTGCCGCCCTGCATGACGACACGCTGCACAGCATCCTCAAACCCCAATCTCTCTGAAAGACACAGCACCATGGCAAGCAAAGGTTTCTTCAACGCGTTCGACGACATATGGATGATCGACGGCATACGCACGCCGATGGTGGATTACTGCGGCGCGCTGGGCCACATCTCGCCCACCGATCTGGGCATCAAGGCGGCCCGCGCGGCACTGGAGCGCGCCGGCGTGCCGGCCACCGACATCCAGTCGGTGCTGGCCGGCAACATGGCGCCTGGCGACTTCGAGCAGTTCATGCTGCCGCGCCACATCGGCATGTATGCCGGCGTGCCGCAGGACGTGCCCGCGCTGATGACGCAACGCATCTGCGGCACCGGCTTCGAGCTGTTCCGCCAGGCCGGTGAGCAGATCCAGAGTGGCTGCGCCGATGTGGCGCTGGTGGTGGGCGCCGAGTCCATGACGCGCAACCCGATTGCCGCCTTCACCCACCGCACCGGCTTCAAGCTGGGCGCGCCGGTGGAGTTCAAGGACTTCATGTGGGAAGCGCTGAACGATTCCGCCTGCGGCATCAACATGATCCAGACCGCCGAGAACCTGGCCAAGAAATACGGCATCACCCGCGAGGAGGTCGATGCCTTTGCCTCCAGCTCGTTCGCCCGGGCCGTTGCGGCCCAGCAAAGCGGCTTCCATGCTGGTGAGATCGTGCCGGTGGTCAGTGAAAATTTCGAGCTGGACGGCTACGCCACCCGCTCCATCAAGCTGCAGGGCAAGACCACCGAAGTGGCAAACGACACCCACGCCCGCCTGTCGCCGGTGGAGGTGCTGGCCAAGCTGCGTGCCGTGCATGCGGGCGGCGTGCAGACCGGCGGCAACAGTGCCGCGCTGGTGGATGCGGCGGCGGCAGCGGTCGTGTCTTCGGGCGCCTATGCCAAGGCCCACGGCAAGAAGCCGCTGGCCCGCGTGGTGGCGGCGGCCGTGGTTGGCGTGCCGCCCGAAATCATGGGCATTGGCCCGGCCCCCGCCATCCGCCTGCTGCTGGAGCGCGCTGGCCTGACGCTGGACGCCATTGGCCGTTTCGAGATCAACGAAGCCCAGGGTGCGCAGACGCTGTCCGTGGGCCGCGAGCTGGGGCTGGACTTGTCCAAACTCAATGTCAACGGCGGCGCCATCGCCCTGGGTCACCCGCTGGCCGTGACCGGCGTGCGCCTGACGCTGACGCTGGCGCGGGAGATGCAGCGCAGTGGCGTGCGCTACGGTGTGTCCAGTGCCTGCATCGGTGGTGGCCAGGGCATCGCGCTGCTGCTGGAAAACCCGCTTGCGGCCTGATTGCGCCATAACTTATAAGAGAAATAGTCCTTCAGCCCTCGTGAAATAAGCACAAGTAGCTATCAATTTAGTAGCAATTTACCAAAGTACCTGACATGAACATTCAAGGACAAGCAGCTCTGGTCACCGGCGGTGGCTCCGGCCTGGGCGAGGCAACCGCCCGCGAACTGGCCCGCCTGGGCGCCAAGGTGGCGATTCTGGACGTCAACCTGGCCAACGCTGAGAAAGTGGCCGCCGAGATTGGCGCGCAATACGGTGCGGGCAGCGCGCTGGCCTGCCAGTGCGACGTCACCAGTGCCGACAGCGTGCAGGCGGCTATTGCCCAGGCCGCAGCAGCCTTTGGTCCGGCCCGCATCCTGATGCAGATCGCCGGCATTGGCAGTGCCAAGCGCGTGGTCGGCAAGGATGGCAACGCCGCGCCGCTGGAAGATTTTGTGCGCGTGGTCAACGTCAACCTGATCGGCACCTACAACGTGGCCCGCCTGTTTGCCGCCGCCTGCGCCAAGCTGGAGCCGATGGAAGACGGCGAGCGCGGCGCCATGGTGTTCACAGCGTCGGTCGCCGCGTTTGACGGCCAGGTCGGCCAGCAGGCCTACAGCGCCTCCAAGGCCGGCGTGGCCGGCATGACGCTGCCGATGGCGCGCGATCTGGCACAGCACGGCATCCGCGTCTGCACTATTGCGCCGGGCCTGTTTGCCACACCGCTGATGAAGACCCTGCCCGAAGCGGTGCAGGTGTCGCTGGCGGCCAGCATTCCGTTCCCGCAGCGACTGGGCAAGCCCGAGGAATTTGCCCAGCTCGCCGCCCACATCGTGACCAATGGCCACCTCAATGGCGAGGTGATCCGCCTGGACGGCGCGCTGCGCATGGCCCCGCGCTGAACGCCGCTACCACCAGAAACCACCATGAGCAAAACCACTGTCTACGACATCAAGGTGCAGTTTGGCGACTGTGACCCCGCCGGCATCGTGTTCTTCCCCAACTTCTCGAAGTGGATGGACGCGGCCTCGCTGCACTTCTTCATGGAGTGCGGCGTGCCCCCGTGGCGCGAGCTGAAGAAGACCACCGGCATCATCGGCACGCCGCTGCTGGAGATCCACACCAAGTTCATGCGCCCGGCCACCTATGGCGAGACGCTGCACGTGCACACCAGCATCGAGTCCTGGGCTGCCAAGACCTTTGTGCAAAAGCACGTGGTGATGCGTGGCGACACCGTGCTGTGCGAGGGTCGCGAGACGCGGGCCTTCGTTGTGCACCCGGAGGGCGATCCGGACCGCATCAAGGCCATTCCCGTGCCGGCCGACATCCAGGCCCTGTGCAGCTAATTCCCGTTTTCCGTTCCCTTGCCACCACTACTACTCAGGAGACAACCATGAAGACCGTCAAGACACTCATCGCCACCGCAGTCACGGCCCTGGCCGCAGGCACCGCGCTGGCCGACATCACCGTCGGCATCAGCCTGCCGCTGACCGGACCGGCCTCTGGCCTGGGCATTCCCATGGGCAACCAGATCAAGCTCTGGCCCACTTCAATAGCCGGTGAAAAGCTCCATGTCATCGTGCTCGACGATGCCACCGACCCGACCAACGGCGTCAAGAACGCCAAGCGCTTTGTGACCGACGACAAGGCGGACATCATCATGGGTTCTGCAGCCACACCCGTGGCCATTCCCATGGCGGGTGTGGCGGCCGAAGCCGAAACCGTGCAACTGGCGTTCTCGCCCGCCTCGCTGCCCCCCGGCAAGGACGGCTGGACCTTCCGCCTGCCCCAGTCGAACGGCGTCATGGCGCACGCCATGGTCGGCCTGATGAAGCAGCAGGGCATCAAGACCGTGGGCTTCTTGGGCTACACCGATGCGTATGGCGAGAGCTGGTTGAAGGACTTCACGGCCGAGGCCGACAAGAACGGCATCAAGGTCATTGCCACCGAGCGCTTTGCCCGCTCCGACACCAGCGTCACGGCCCAGGCCCTGAAACTGGTGGCCGCCAACCCCGATGCGATGCTGCTGGTGGCCTCGGGCAGCGGTGCCGCCATGCCGCACATGGCCGTGGTGGAACGTGGCTACAAGGGCAAGATTTTCCAGACCCACGCGGCCGCGACGCGTGACCTGATGCGCGTGGGTGGCAAGGCCGTCGAAGGCGCCTATGTGGTGTCCGGCCCGGCCGTGATTGCCGAGCAGTTGCCCGACAGCCACCCGTCCAAGGCCACCGCCATCCAGTTCGTGCAGCAGTACGAAAAGGCCTATGGCGCCGGTTCGCGCAACCAGTTTGCCGGCCACGGCTATGACGCCGTGCTGGTGCTGGAAAAGATCGTGCCCATGGCGCTGAAAAAGGCCAAGCCCGGCACCAAGGAATTCCGCGCCGCCCTGCGTGACGCCCTGGAAACCATGGGCCGCACCGTGGTGTCGCATGGCGTTCTGAACTGGACCAAGGATGACCACTGGGGTTTCACCAACGAAACCGGTGTGATGTTGAAAGTGGTGAACGGCGACTGGAAGGTCGAGTAAGACCTATCGCAGCGGCGCCCCTGCTTTGAAGGAGCGCCGCTGAATGGCCCGCGTGGGCCGCAGCTTCTCTCTCGAACGGACCCTTTCCATGGACTTATCAATCGTCAGCATCCTGATGCTCGACGGCATCACCAACGGTGCCGTGTACGCCTTGCTCGGACTGGCCACGGTCCTGGTGTTCAGCGTGACCCGGGTCATCTTCATTCCCCAGGGGGAGTTTGTCGCCTATGGCGCGCTGACCCTGGCCATTTTTCGCACCGGTCAGGTGCCGGGCACGGTATGGCTGCTGCTGATCATGGCAGTGCTGGCGGCAGTGATGGACGTGCGTCTCAGCTGGCTGCACACGCGCCAGGCCAGCCGCGCCGTCAAGGCAGGCCTGACGACTTTAGCCATTCCGGTGGTGGTGTCCGGCCTGTCCATCTGGGCGGCGCCGCATGATCTGCCGCTGTTGGTGCAGGCCCTGCTGACGGTGGCCATCGTCACCGCGTTTGGCCCGTTGGTCTACCGCGTGGCCTACCAGTCGCTGGCGGACGCCAGTTCTCTGGTGCTGTTGATTGTGTCGGTGGGCGTGCACTTTGCGATGACGGGCCTGGGCCTGCTGTTCTTCGGCGCCGAAGGCTTTCGCAACCCCGCCTTTTGGGACGAGCGCTTCAGCGTCGGGCCACTGTCCATCAGTGGGCAGGCGATGATCATATTTGGCGTGTCGCTGGCGCTGATCGTGCTGCTGTGGCAGTTCTTCAACCGCACGCTGTATGGCAAGGCCCTGCAGGCCACGGCGGTGAACCGCCTGGGCGCGCGGCTGATGGGCATCTCCACCCATGGCGCGGGCCAGACCACGTTTGCCATGGCCGCACTGATCGGTGCGCTGTCGGGCCTGTTGATTGGTCCCACCACCACGGTGTTTTACGACTCCGGATTTCTGATCGGCCTCAAGGGCTTTGTGGCCGCGGTCATGGGTGGGCTGCATAGCTACCCGCTGGCGGCAGTGGGCGCCTTGTTCGTGGGCCTGGTCGAAGCCTTTGGCTCCTTCTGGGCCAGCGCCTTCAAGGAGGTGATTGTGTTCACCCTGGTTTTGCCCATTTTGCTGTGGCGTTCGGTGGCCGGCGGCCACTCTGAGGAACATTGACATGACTTTGCCCCCCATTCTTCAGAGCTGGGTGCATTCCGCCAAGGCCCAACGGTTGACGTTGGTCGCCTGCATGCTGCTGTATGCGGTGTCGCCGGTGCCCGAGTTCTGGATCACGCAGCTCAACTACATCGCCATGTACAGCCTGGTCATCCTGGGCCTGGTGCTGCTGACCGGCATCGGTGGACTCACGTCCTTCGGCCAGGCCGCGTTTGTCGGCATTGGCGCCTATACGACGGCGTACCTGAGCGTGAACCTGGGATGGTCGCCATGGCTCACGGTGTTTGCCGGTCTGTTCATCACGGCGGTCAGCGCGCTGGTCGTGGGCTGGATCACGCTGCGCATGTCTGGCCACTACCTGCCGCTGGCTACCATCGCCTGGGGCCTGTCGCTGTACTACCTGATGGGCAATTTGGATGGCCTGGGCAAGTACGACGGCATTCTGGGCGTTCCGTCCATCATGCTGTTCGGCTGGGACATCAGCCAGGGCCGCAGCTTTTTTGTGCTGGCCTGGGGCCTGGTGCTGTTCGGGGCCTTTGCGCTGTTGAACCTGCTGGACTCGCGCACGGGCCGTGCCATCCGCGCCATGCGTGCCAGCACCCTGATGGCCGAGGCCATGGGTGTGGACACGCTGCGCCACAAGGTCGGCATCTTCCTGATTGCCGCGCTGTTTGCCAGCGTCTCGGGCTGGCTGTTTGCGCACTTCCAGCACACCGTCAACCCGTCGCCGTTCAGCCTGAAGTTCGGCATCGAATACCTGTTCATGGCCGTGCTCGGCGGCGCCGGTTTTGTGTGGGGTGCCATCAGCGGCGCGGTGATGACCAAGCTGCTGGAGGATGAACTGCAGGTCTTCCTGCCCAAGCTGTTGGGCACCAGTGGCAGCTACGAGGTGATCGTGTTCGGCATCGTGCTGGTGCTGGTGCTGAAGTATTTGCCCGATGGCGTGTGGTCGCTGGTGGGCCGCTTCCTGCCCAAGCCGCAGCGTGTGATGGATTGGCAGAACGCCGCACCCTTGACCGAGCGCGCCAAGCCCGCGCATGGTGACACGGTGCTGGAGGTCCAAAAGATTCGCAAGCAGTTTGGCGGACTGACGGCGGTGAACGACATCACGTTTTCCATCCAGGCCGGGCAGATCGTCGGCCTGATAGGTCCCAATGGTGCCGGCAAGTCCACCACCTTCAACCTGATCACCGGCGTGCTGGGGTTGACCTCGGGCGAGGTGCGGTTTTGTGGCGAGAAGGTCAGCGGCCTGCCGTCGCGCGAGATTGCGCGCCGGGGCGTGAGCCGCACCTTCCAGCAAGTCAAGATGATTCCCGAGCTGACCGTGCTGGAAAACGTGGCGCTGGGCGCACAGCTGCGGGGCCACAAGGATGCGGTGTCCAGCATGCTGCGCCTGGACCGTGCCGAAGAGCAAAGCCTGCTGCGCGAAGCCGCCCGCCAGCTGGAGCGCATTGGCATGGGCCACACCATGCACGAGCTGGCCGGCAACCTGGCCATGGGACCGCAGCGCCTGCTGGAGATTGCGCGCGCGCTGTGCAGTGACCCGGCCCTGCTATTGCTGGACGAGCCCGCCGCCGGCCTGCGCCACAAGGAAAAACAGGCGCTGATCGCCGTGCTGCGCCAGTTGCGCAGCGAGGGCATGAGCATTCTGCTGGTGGAGCACGACATGGACCTGGTGATGGACGTCACCGACCACATCGTGGTCATGGAGTTCGGCACCATGCTGATGGAAGGCACGCCCCAGCAAGTGCAGGAGAGCCCCAAGGTACGCGCCGCCTATCTGGGCGTCGAGCACTGAGCGTCAACCGAAGAACGAAAGCCACCCATGAGCCAACAACCCCTTCTTGTCGTCAAAGGCCTGCGCGCCGGCTATGGCCGCGCCGAGGTGCTGCACGGCATCGATCTGCAGGCACCGCAGGGCAGTGTCATCACCGTCATCGGCCCCAATGGTGCGGGCAAGTCCACACTGCTCAATGCGCTGATGGGCGTGCTGCCCGCCCAGGGCGTCATCGAATTCCAGGGCCAGCCCATCAGCGCGCTGTCGCTGGAAGAGCGCGTGATGCTGGGCATTGCGCTGGTGCCCGAGAAGCGTGAACTGTTTGGCACCATGCCGGTTCAGGACAACCTGATCCTGGGCGCCTTCCGCCAGGTGCGCCTGGGCAACAAGGCCTGGCGCGAACAGCTCGACGTGGTGTACCAGCTGTTTCCACGCCTGGCCGAGCGCAGCCACCAGGCGGCCGGCACGCTGTCGGGCGGCGAACGCCAGATGCTGGCCGTGGGCCGCGCACTGATGTCGCGCCCCACGCTGCTGATGCTGGACGAGCCCAGCCTGGGCCTGGCGCCACTGGTGGTGAAGGAAATCTTCCGCACCATCGATGCGTTGCGCCAGACCGGTGTGACCACGCTGTTGGTGGAGCAAAACGCCCGCGCCGCGCTGGAGGCGGCCGACTACGGCTATGTGCTGGAGATGGGTGATATGGCCCTGAGCGGAGCGGCCCGGGAACTGGCCACGGACCCACGCGTCATCGACACCTACCTGGGCGCGGCCCGCAAAAAGGCCGAGCCCGCCAGCGCCTGAAGCGCCCCAGAGTCATATGCAAAACAGGCCTCTAGCCCTCGTGGAATAAGCCTCAACAGCTACCCTTTCAATAGCAATCCGCATGCACTACCAAGCCCCTTTGGCCGACATCCAGTTCATCCTGAACGATGTCCTTCACGCCCCCGCGCAACTGCTCGCGCTACCCAGTTTTGCCGAGGTCGATGCCGACCTGGTGCAGCAGGTGCTGGAGGAGGCCGGCAAGTTTGTCACCCAGCAGGTGGCACCGCTGCAGGAAGTGGGCGACAGCATTGGGTGCACCTTTGACGCAGGCAGGGTCACCACGCCCCCCGGCTTCAAAGAGGCCTACCAGGCGTTTTGGCAGGCCGGTTGGCCCGCATTGGCCTGCGCGCCGCAGGACGGAGGCCAGGGCCTGCCCGCCGTGCTGGAAGCCGTGCTGTTTGAAATGCTCAGCGGCGCCAACCACGGCTGGACCATGGCGCCCGGGCTGCTGCACGGCGCCTACGAGTGCATCAAGCACCATGGCAGCGAGGCGCTCAAGGCGGCGTATCTGGAAAAAGTGGCCACCGGCGAGTGGCTGGCCACGATGTGCCTGACCGAGCCCCATGCCGGCAGCGACCTGGGCCTGGTGCGCACCAAGGCGCAGCCCCGCTCGGACGGCAGTTACCGGGTCAGTGGCACCAAGATTTTCATCTCCGGCGGTGAGCACGACCTGACGGACAACATCGTCCATCTGGTGCTGGCGCGCCTGCCGGATGCGCCCGCCGGACCCAAGGGCCTGTCGCTGTTCCTGGCACCCAAGGTTCTGCCCGAGGGCACGCGCAATGCCGTGCACTGCGAACGCATCGAAGAAAAAATGGGCCTGCACGGCAGCCCCACTTGCGTGATGCGCTTTGACGAGGCGACGGCCTGGATGATTGGCGAGCCGCATCGTGGTCTCAACGCCATGTTTGTGATGATGAACGCCGCCCGCCTGCATGTGGGACTGCAAGGCATAGGCCTGCTGGAGGCCGCCTGGCAAAAGGCTGATGCCTATTCCAAAGAGCGCCGGCAAATGCGCGCGCCCAAGGCGCAGATGAGCGGCGCAGTACGCGAAGCGACAAGCGTTGGGGCCAGCTTGATCTCCGAGCACCCGGCGATGCGCCGCATCCTGTCCACGCAGCGCGCCTGGATCGACGGTGGCCGGGTGCTGGCCTACCGCACCGCCATCGAACTCGACCTGCTGAAACACCACCCCGATGCCGACCGCCGCGACACCGCGCAGCGCTGGTGCAGTCTGGTGACACCGGTACTGAAGGCCGCGTGGACCGCGCAGGCATTCAACGGCGCCAGCGAATGCCTGCAGGTGTTTGGCGGACACGGCTATGTGCGCGAATGGGGCATCGAACAGATCGTGCGCGATGCCCGCGTGACGATGATTTACGAAGGCACCAATGAGATCCAGGCCATCGACCTGCTGGTGCGCAAGGTCATGCCCGACGCGGCCTTAAGCCTGTTCACGCTGTTGCAGACGCTCAGTGACGACCTGGCCCCCCATGTGGCCGCGCATGCCCCATTCCTGGACCAGGTAGCCGCACTGCGGCAGGTCACCGAGCGGCTCGTGCAGGCCGCCGCTGGCGACCCGCAACTGCTGTATTGGGTGGCCGACGACTACCTGCGTGCGCTGACGCTGTGCCTGATGTCCTGGGCCTGGCTGCAAATCAGCCATGCCACCCGGGATGCTGCGTCCGCAACAGCCCATGGGTCGCGCTGGACCGAGCCGGCCAGCGCCGTGCGCCACTGGGTGTTGCCGGAGTTTGCGATGCGCCTGCACATCATCACGGCGCGGCTGGACAGTGGCGCCTGAACAGCTTGGTATGCTCACCGGTTTGACCTCCCCGATTCCCATGGACGCCAAGCCCCAACACCCCCACGTCGACAAGGTCAACGCCCGTTACCTGGAAACGCTGCTGGGTTACAACGCGCGCCGGGCAGCGCTGACCATCATTGAGGTTTTTTTGCAGCGCATGGCCGTCTACGAGTTGCGCATTGTGGACTTCTCGGTGCTGTCGCTGATCGTCCACAACCCGGGCATCACGTCACGCCAGCTGTGTGCGGCCCTGAGCATTTTGGCGCCCAACCTGGTGCAGATGGTCAATGCCCTGGAGAAGCGGGATCTGATTGCCCGCCAGCCCCATCCGCTCGATGGCCGGGCCATGGGGCTGCACCCCACGCCCGCCGGGCTGACCCTGATGCGCAGTGCCGAGAAAACCGCGGCCCAGCTGGAGATTGACAGCACCCCGCGCCTGACGGATGCCGAGCGCAAAACGCTGCTGCAATTGCTGAAAAAAGTCTACAAGTAGACACCGGGCTCGCCCCGTCTCACCCGGCGCGCCGCCAGGCACGCCACCCCCCAAACCGGCTGATGAATCTGGACACCGCGCGCGGCGCAGCGTGGGACGGCGATTTTGCTGAGATATGCATCATTATGCTTAATGTGTTTGCGATAGATCAAAGTCTCCGGTCATATGGCGCATCAAAATGCAGATATCCATTCAATATAAGCAACATATTGCATCAATGGATCATCCATTCCACCCAGCGCAGGAGACACCATGAGCGAACCCACCGAACTTGTTGAAGACGTAGCCGCCATCCAGAGCAACGCCTTTGTTGCCGTCAGCTATGACGACCTGATTCCCAATAACGTTGACTTGTCGTCCGACAAACAGCTGCAGCGCGCCCTGGAGGCCTGGCAGCCCGCCTACCTGGACTGGTGGAAAGACATGGGCCCCGATGGCTTCCAGAACGCCGATGTCTACCTGCGCACGGCCGTGGGCGTGGACCCCAGCGGCTGGGCCAAGTTTGGCCACGTCAAGATGCCTGAATACCGCTGGGGCATCTTGCTGGCGCCCAAGGAAGAAGGCCGTACCATCCCCTGCGGCCGTCACAAGGGCGAGCCAGCCTGGCAGGAAGTGCCCGGCGAATACCGCTCGCTGTTGCGCCGCCTGA
>Ga0208398_100596_pt1 | contig 20923 bp, 18 predicted proteins | sample LakWasMe79_HOW10_2_FD_183905 | JGI IMG/M metagenome (GOLD analysis project Ga0208398, IMG submission 183905) | Freshwater sediment methanotrophic microbial communities from Lake Washington under simulated oxygen tension - Sediment Metagenome... | ecosystem: Environmental > Aquatic > Freshwater >...
CGTCAAACGGATTCTTGGACGAGCGCAGCTCGATCTTCAGCGGCGTGCCGGTGAGCTTGTAATGGGCGCGGATGCGCCCTTCCAGGTAGCGCTTGTAGACCTCGGTGACATGGTCCAGCGAATTGCCGTGGATCACCACGATGGGCGGGTTCATGCCGCCCTGGTGCGCATAGCGCATCTTGGGGCGGAAGTGGCCCACCTTCTTGGGCGTCTGGTGCTGCACCGCCTCCTGCACCAGGCGCGTCAGCACCGGCGTGGTCATCTTCTTGTAGGCCGAGGCATAGGCGTCGGCCATGGCGTTCCACAACGGGGCCAGGCCTTGCCGCTTTAGCGCCGAGATATGCAGGATGGTGGCGAACTTCAGAAAGCCCAGGCGCGTCTCGATCGAGCGCGACAGGGTCTCGCGCTGATAGCTGTCCACCGCGTCCCACTTGTTGATCGCCACCACCACGGCGCGGCCGCTGTCGAGGATGTAGCCGGCGATGTGCGCGTCCTGGTCGGTCACACCCTGGGTAGCGTCGATCAGCAGCAGCACCACATTGGCGTCGGCAATCGCCTGCAGGGTCTTGACCACCGAGAACTTCTCGATTGCCTCGAACACCTTGCCCTTGCGGCGCAGGCCGGCGGTGTCGATGAGCTGGAATTTCTGGCCATTGCGCTCGAAGGGCACGCTGATGGCATCGCGCGTGGTGCCGGGCATGTCGAAGGCCACCAGACGCTCCTCGCCCAGCCAGGTGTTGATGAGGGTGCTCTTGCCCACATTGGGACGGCCCGCCACCGCGATGCGGATGGTGCTCTCGTCCTCGGGGCCGGCGCCAAACTCCTCGGCGCCGTCGAAGCCCTCCAGCACCGCGTCCAGCAGGCTGCGGATGCCCTGGCCATGTGCGGCCGAAATCGGGTGCGGCTCGCCCAGGCCCAGCTCATGAAACTCGGCCAGCAGGGGCGAGTCGCTCATGCCCTCGGCCTTGTTGACGGCCAGGAAGATGCGCTTGTTGGCCTGGCGCAGATAACGCGCGATGTCCTGATCCTGCCCGGACAGACCGGTACGCACATCCACCACGAAGACCACCGCATCCGCCTCGGCCACGGCTTGGCGGGTCTGCTTGGCCATCTCCTTGACGATGCCAGTCGTGCTGTCGGGCTCGAAGCCGCCCGTGTCGATGCAGATGAACTCGCGGTCACCCAGGCGGCCATCGCCATAGTGCCGGTCGCGCGTGAGGCCGGCAAAGTCGGCCACGATGGCGTCCCGGCTCTTGGTGAGCCGGTTGAAGAGGGTGGACTTGCCCACATTGGGGCGGCCCACCAGGGCGATCACGGGTTTCATCTTGTTCTTCTTTTCAGCTAAGGGTACTGCTCAAGCGCTGGCGGACGCTCACTCGGGCCGGAAGGCAAACAAGCCGCCGTTGCGCGTGGCCACCAGCAGGGTGGTGCCGGCCAGCACCGGCGCGCCGACGATGGGCGAACCATCGGTGGGCAGGCGCAGCTGGGTCTTGCCGGTCTCGCGCGAAATGAAGTGCAGCTGGCCTTCAAAGTCACCGAACACGATCGTGGGCCCCTGCACCAGCGGGGCGCTGAGCTTGCGGTTGAGGAATTGTTCGGCCGTCCACTGCACGTCACCGTTACGGGTGTTCCAGGCGGTGATGCGGTCCGAGCCATCGGCCGCCACCACCAGTTGGGCATCGCCGCCCACGCCCTGGCTGCCACCGACGTTGCGGCTCCACAGCGTGGTGCCGCGGTCGGCATTGACGCAGGCCACGGCCGATTGGAAGGCGCGCGCGCAAATCAGCTCGCCGGTACGCACCGCGGGTGCGATCAGGTCGGCCAGGCGTTCCACCTCATTGGTGCCGCGCGGATTGGCCACGCTGGCCTCCCACTGCAGCGAGCCCTTGAGCGGGTCCACGCCGGCCATGCGAGCGCCCTGCCCCACCACCAGGGTGTCCTTGTAGCTGGTGATGACGCCGGCCTGCGCCAGCGTCAAGGCGTCGCCGGGGCGGCGCAGCTCCCACAGGCGGCGGCCGTCCAGCGCATCGAAGGCATGCACCACACGGTCCACCGTCAGCACGAAGACGCGCTCGCCCGCCACCAGCGGCGCGGTCGTCACCGGGGTCTTGAGCGACTTGCGCCACAGCACCTTGCCGGCGTCCAGCAGCACCACCTCGTTGCCGCGTGTCACCACCGCCGCAAAGCGACCGTCGCTGCCCACGCCAGCGCTGAGGCGCTCGCCCACTTCGGCACGCCACAGCACCTGGCCGCTGCTGGCCTGCAAGGACATCACCGCACCGTCGGAACCGGCGACGAAGAATTGCTCGTTGCGCGCCGTGATGGCGAGCGGGAACTGCACGCTGCCGACGCTGCTGTTCCAGACCTGGCGGCCGGCGATCTGCGGCGTGACGGTTTCCAGCGCGGCCGGCTTGGGCGCATTGGAGGAACTGAAGATCGAGCAGCCACCCAGCAGGGCGAGGCTCAACAAGGCGGCCAGGGGCGCGGCACGGCGGAATCGAATCATCATTGCGCCACCTTCTTGTCGGCATCGTCGGCCACGGCCACGCCGAGGCTGGCCAGCTTCACTTCCACCAGCCGCCGGTAGTCGAGGGTCTTGTCCAGCGCCGCATAGGCCTTCTGGAACTCGGCCTTGGCCACCTCGGGCTTGCCCTGCAGCAAGGCCAGATCGCCACGGCGATCCGCCACCAGGGCGGCGAAGTCAACCGACTTCACCGCATCCAGGGTCTTGGCGGCCTCGTCGTACTGCTTGGCATCCAGCTGCAGACCGGCCAGACGCAGGCGCGCCAGATCGCGGTATTCATCGGCATTCGCGTTCGCGGCCGTCCATTCCAGGCTGGCACGGGCGTTGTCGGCCTGGCCCTGGTCGGCCTGCAGCTTGGCGGCCAGCAGGGCGGCCTGGGCGGCATAGGTGGTGCGCGGGTGGCGATCCTTCAGATCGGCGAACACGCGCGTCACCTTGTCCACCTCGCCGGCCTGGGCGGCGCGGTCCAGCTCGTCGTACATGGCCGCGGCCTTGACCGCCTGGTCACGCTGCCACCAGCCCCAGCCCACCCAGCCGGCATAGGCGGCCAGTGCCAGGGTCAGCACCCAGGTGATGAGATTGCCGTAGCTGTTCCAGAACGCCTTCAGCTGGTCCAGCTGTTCCTGTTCTTCCAGATCGAGATGAGACGCCATGTGGAATCGTTCTATTGCAAGAGAGAGGGAAAGAAAACCGAGCCGCGATTATGCGTTGCGCAGCTCATGGGCCCAGCTCGTCACGTCGGCGAGCGGGCGGGTGACTTGCTGGGCCTGGGCATCGCGCAGCGGCTTGATCGCCACCAGGCCCTGGGCCAGCTCGTCCTCGCCGAAGATCAAGGCCACGCGGGCGCCGCTGCCATCGGCCTTCTTGAACTGCGACTTCATGCTGCTCTGGCCGGGGTGCATCACCACCGCCACGCCAGCGGCACGCAAACCTTCCAGCGCCACCATCACCTGCGCCAGCCCTTGCGCCGATGGCACGATGGCGTAGGCATCGGGCACCGGCGCGTCCGGCGCCACGCCCACCTCCTCCAGCAGCAGCAGCATGCGCTCAAAGCCCATGCCGAAACCGACCGCCGGCGCAGGCTTGCCGCCCAGCTGCTCGATCAGGCCGTCGTAGCGGCCGCCGCCGCACACCGTGCCCTGAGAACCCAGCTTGTCGGTGACCCACTCGAACACGGTGAGGTTGTAATAGTCCAGGCCGCGCACCAGGCGCGGGTTGATGCGGTAGGCCACGCCCGCCGCGTCGAGGATGGCGCGCACGCCCATGAAATGCGCCAGCGACGCTTCGCCCAGGAAGTCCAGCAGCTTGGGCGCGGCATTGGCCATCGCCTGCAGGGCCGGGTTCTTGGTGTCCAGCACGCGCAGCGGGTTGGTGTACAGGCGGCGCTGGCTGTCCTCGTCGAGCAGGTCCTTGTGCTGCTCCAGATGGGCGATCAGCGCCTCGCGGTGCGCGCGGCGCTCGGCCGCCTCGCCCAGGCAGTTCAGCTCGAGCGTGAAATGCTCGCCGTCCACCAGACCCAGCTCGCGCAGCAGGCGGCTGCCCATCAGGATCACCTCGGCGTCGACATCCGGGCCGGCAAAGCCCAGCGCCTCGACGCCCATCTGGTGGAACTGGCGGTAGCGCCCCTTCTGCGGCTTCTCGCGGCGGAACATCGGCCCGAAGTAGTAGAGGCGGCGGCCCGAGTCGCGCAGAAAGGAATGCTCGGTCATGGCGCGCACCACGCCCGCCGTCATCTCGGGGCGCAGCGCCAGATGCTCGGCCTGGCCATGCTTGTCCGCGCGGTCTTCGAAGGCATACATCTCCTTCTCGACGATGTCGGTGACCTCGCCAATGCCGCGCACGAACAGCGCCGTGGGCTCGACGATGGGGGTGCGCACATTCTGGTAGCCATAGCGCTGCAGCACGCTGCGCATCTTGGCTTCCAGCCATTCCCAGCGCGCCGATTCCGGCGGCAGGATGTCGTTCATGCCCTTGACGGCCTGCAAGGGCTGCAATTTCTTCTGCTCAGTCATGCACCAAAACGCTTTTCAATATAGTTCTCGACCAGGGCGTGGAATTCGCTCGCGATGTTCTCGCCGCGCAGGGTCAGGGCCTTCTGGCCATCGATGAAGACGGGGGCGGCGGGCGCCTCGCCGGTGCCGGGCAGGCTGATGCCGATGTCGGCATGCTTGCTCTCGCCGGGGCCGTTGACGATGCAGCCCATCACCGCCACCTTCATGTTCTCGACGCCCGGGTACTTGCTGCGCCAGACCGGCATCTGCTCGCGCAGATAGTCGTCGATCTGCTTGGCCAGCTCCTGGAAGGTGGTGCTGGTGGTGCGGCCGCAACCGGGGCAGGCCGTGACGCTGGGATTGAAGGCACGCAGCCCCAGCGATTGCAGGATCTCCAGCGCCACCACCACCTCCTGGGTGCGGGCCTCGCCGGGCTGGGGCGTGAGCGAGACGCGGATGGTGTCGCCAATGCCCTCCTGCAAGAGGATGGACAGGGCCGTCGCCGAGGCCACCGTGCCCTTGGTGCCCATGCCCGCCTCGGTCAGACCCAGGTGCAGGGCGTAGTCGCAGCGCGCGCTCAGCGCACGGTAGACCGAAATCAGGTCCTGCACACCGCTGACCTTGCAGCTGATGATGATGTTGTCGGGCTTCATGCCCAGCTCGCGGGCATAGTCGGCCGAGGACAGTGCCGACTGAATCAGCGCCTGGTACATCACCTGCTGGCCATCCCAGGGCTCCGCACGCTGCGCGTTCTCGTCCATCATTTGGGCCAGCAGCTCCTGATCCAGACTGCCCCAGTTGACGCCGATGCGTACCACCTTGTCGTAGCGGATGGCGGCCTCGATCATCTGGGCGAACTGGCGGTCGCGCTTGTCGCCCTTGCCCACATTGCCGGGGTTGATGCGGTATTTGGAGAGCGCCTGGGCCATCTCCGGATACTCGGTCAGCAGGCGATGGCCGTTGTAGTGGAAATCGCCCACCAGGGGCACGTCGATGCCCATGCGATCCAGCTGAGCGCGGATATGCGGCACCGCCTCGGCGGCCTCGGGCGTGTTGACGGTGATGCGCACCAGCTCCGAGCCCGCGATCGCCAGCTCCTTGACCTGGATGGCGGTGCCGATCACGTCCACCGTGTCGGTATTGGTCATGGACTGCACGCGCACCGGCGCGTCGCCGCCTATGGTCACCACGCGCGCACCCCAGCGCACGCTGGCTTGGCGGGTCATACGGCGTCCCGGGCGCGCGGCGGCAATGGCCAGGCCGGCGGGATTCAGGGTCTTCTGCTCATCACTCATCGTCGGTCGGGCCGCGGCCCCTGCTCTCTTCGTCCAGATTCAGTTCAGCTCGAAGCGCGCCACGTTGTCGCGCGCCTGCGCCAGCAGGTCCACGGGCTTGCCCTGGTAGCTCAACTCGGTAGCGGCCACATTGCCGATGCGCAGCTTCAGCGGCAGCTGGCCACCCAACTCGGCCTGCTCGCCCGCATGCAGCACGCGCGACAGCAAGACCTGACCCTTGGCATCCAGCACCTCGACCCAGGAGTCGGCGCTGGTGCGGATGCGCAATGGCGCGGCAGCGTCTGCCGGCACGGCCTGCGCCACCGGCGCAGCCAGCGACTCCACGACCGCCGAGGCGCTTTGCGCCAATGGCTGCACGGCCTCTTGCACCACCGCCGCCGGTTCGGGCATCGGCTGGCTGGGTACGCTCGTCGATGTGTTCGCTGTCGTGTTCGTTGCCGCAGTTTCGGCCCGCTCGGTCAGCGCCGTCAGCCAGGCGCCGGGCACGAGGTAGACCAGGGCCGCCGCCAGCAACAGCCCGAGCGTGCCCAGTACCACCGGCCGCTTGAGCAGGTCCAGCGACAGGCCCTCCTCGCGCACCGAGCGGTCGCGGAACGGCTGATTCAGGCCGCGCGTGACACGTTCGAGCCCCGGTTCGTTGCCCTTGGGCAGCAGGGCCAGCACGGGCGCCGCATCCGCCTTGAGCGCGCGGCACATCGCCGTGGCCAGGGCGCGCGCAAAGGTCGCATCCGGCAGGTCCTGCAGGCGATCCGCTTCCAGAGCCTCCAGCTTGGCCTGCGGCACCTTGAGCATCGCGGCCAGCGCAGCGATGTGCAGCCCGCGGGCGCGGCGCGCGGCTTGCAGGGCGGCGCCCGCCGTGAGCGGCGCACTAGGCACGCTAGGCACGGCAGGAGCGGACGCCAGGCCCGGTGGGGCCTCGTCGGTCACCATGGAAGTCATGGGATGTCCCTCATTCATCGTATCGACCGCTGTTCAGGGCCGCGACCTCGGCCGACTGCGGGTAGCGTCGTCGCAGTTGCTGACCCAGATCCTCCACGCTCGCGGTATTGCCCAGGCGGCGCTCCACGCGCAGCTCCAGCCAGAGGCTGGAGGCGTTGATCTGTTCGGCCTGGGCGTTGACGCGCCGCACATAGAAGCGCGCGCGGTCCAACTGCCCCAGGCGCAGCAGCACCTCGGCCAGGTTCACCGACACCGCCGGATTGGCAGGCTCGAGCTCGAAGGCCTTGGCAAGGCTGCGTTCGGCGTCGTTCAACTGGCCGGCGCGCGCCTCGCACACGCCACGCGCCAGCAGGGTGCGGCTGGGAAACCGGTACTGCGGCTGGGCCAGCGCGGCCTCGAACTGCGCGTTGGCGGCCTGCCAGCGCTCGCGCTGGCACAGGAACCAGCCATAGTTGTGCGCCGTGTCGGCATCCTTGGGTGCCAGGCTCAGGGCCCTCTTGAAACCCTCTTCGGCCAGCTCGGGCTCGCCCATGGCGGCAAAGATCAGGCTGCGCAGATTGATGGCCTCGGTCATGCCGGGTTTGGCCTGCAGGGCCAGCTTGACCTCGTCCAGCGCGGTGCTGTACTGGCCGCGCGAGAAATAGCCACCGGCCAACTCCAGACGCACATTGGCGCGCCGGTCGGCATCGGTCTGGTCGCTTTCCGTGCGCGGCTCCTGGCCACCGTTGCCGCTCACGCCGGCACAGCCGCTCAAGCTGGCCAGCGCGGCCAGGGCCAGCCCCGCCAGCAAGGGCGTGACGCCGGAAGAGATGCGCTGCATCGAATTGGCCATGTGCTTACCGTCTGAGTGGTGGACTAGGAGGACTTGCCAGCACCATTCTTGACCACAACCGGCGCGCGCACCATGCGTACATGCGCGCGGGTGCGATCCTGCACCTCGCCGGCCAGTTGGCCGCAGGCGGCATCGATATCGTCACCGCGCGTCTTGCGCACGGTGGTGACGATGCCGGCCTTGATCAGCACCTCGGCAAAAGCCATCACGCGCTCGCGCGGCGAGCGTTTCAGCCCCGAAGCCGGGAAGGGATTGAAGGGAATCAGGTTGATCTTGCACGAGACATGGCCGCGCAAGAGCTTGACCAGTTCCAGCGCCTGTTCGGGCGTGTCGTTCACGCCATCGAGCATGCAGTACTCGAAGGTGATGAAGTCGCGCGGCGCCTTGTCCAGATAGCGGTTACAGGCATCCAGCAACTCGGCGATCGGGTATTTCTTGTTGAGCGGCACGAGCTGGTCGCGCAGCGCATCGGTGGGCGCATGCAGGGACACCGCCAGCGCCACCGGGCAATCCTCGCGCAGGCGATCGATCATGGGCACCACACCCGAGGTGGAGACGGTAACGCGACGGCGCGAGAGCCCGTAGCCATGGTCGTCCAGCATCACGCGCAGGGCCGGCACCAGGGCGCCGTAGTTCTGCAGCGGCTCGCCCATGCCCATCATCACCACATTGGAGATGACGCGCTCCTGGGTATTCAGGCGCTTGCGCAGACTGTGCTCGGCATACCAGAGCTGGGCGACGATTTCGGAGGTTTCGAGATTGCGGCTGAACCCCTGGTGGCCGGTGGAGCAGAAGCGACAGCCCACGGCGCAGCCCGCCTGGCTGGATACGCACAGCGTGCCACGGTCGTCTTCGGGAATGAACACCGCCTCGACGGCATTGCCCTGCCCCACGTCGAACAGCCACTTGACCGTGCCGTCGGCGGAGAGGTGCTCGGAGATCACCGGCAGCGCCGCGATGTGCGCCCGGCCGGCCAGCTTGTCGCGCAGCGACTTGGCCAGATCGGACATCTGCGCAAAGTCAGATGCCCCTTTTTGATGGATCCAGCGAAACAACTGGGTGGCGCGAAAGCGCTTTTCACCCAGCTGCTCGCAGTACGCAGCCAAGCCTTCGAGATCGAATCCAAGCAGGTTGACCGCGTCCATGTGTGTGCCCCTTCTCGTCAATGCTGGCCTCTTGAGGCCAGCGCGACAAGAGGCGGGTGGCCGATCAGCGGCTGTAAACGTTCATGCCGGGGAAGAAGAATGCAATCTCCACGGCGGCGGTTTCAGCGGCGTCAGAGCCGTGCACGGCGTTGGCGTCGATGCTGTCGGCGAAATCGGCACGGATGGTGCCCTTCTCGGCCTTCTTCGGGTCGGTGGCGCCCATCAGGTCGCGGTGCTTCAGGATGGCGTTCTCGCCTTCCAGCGCCTGGATCATGACGGGACCGGAGATCATGAAGTTGACCAGGTCGTTGAAGAAGGGGCGTGCCTTGTGCACGGCGTAGAAGGCCTCGGCCTCGCCACGCGAGAGGTGTGCCATCTTGGCGGCCACAATCTTCAGGCCAGCGCCTTCGAAGCGGCTGTAGATCTGACCGATGACATTCTTGGCCACGGCATCAGGCTTGATGATGGAAAGGGTGCGTTCGATAGCCATGGTTTTTCTCCTGAAATCTGAGGCTTGGCAAAGCCTTGCATTGTACTGTGTGAAGTTGCGGGCCTGATGTCAGCTTGACGCAGGCCCGTCAACGGGATGCTTGTTCAGCGATGGCGACCGCCACCGCCCGAGCGGCCGCCGCCGCCACCGGACCGGCCACCACCGCCGCCCCCGCCACCGCGGCGTCCGCCACGGCCGTGGAAGGCATCGGCGCCGATATAGCCCACCGAGGTCTGCATCGGGTCGGGCTGGCGCGGGCCGTCGCCGGCCTTGCCCGGGCCCTTGCCACCGCGCGGCTCGCCACCGCCACGAGGGCCGCTGCCCCCATGGCCAAAGCCCTGCGGGAAACCGCGCGACTTGCCGGCGAAGCGACGGTCGAAGGTCTGCTCCAGCGGATTGACGTTGCGCGGAATGAAGTCATCGTCCTGATCGTCGCGGTCGGCACCGCTGTCGCGGTTGTCGACAAAGCGCTCCTCACGCGGCGCGCGCTCCGGGCGGTCCGGCCTGTCCTGCCTATCGCCAAGACGCTCCGGCCGGTCCGGGCGACTGGGGCGCGGCCCCACGCCGGCATGGCGACCATCGGCGCGGCGGTTGTTGCCACGCTGCTGCTTGTCATTGCGGTCGTTGCCACGCTGCGGGCCGCGTTCGCCGCGATCGGCACCACGCTCGCCACGCTCACCGCGCTCACCACGGTTCTCGCGCACATGGCCCGCCAGGCCGCGGATCACACGCACATCGTTGTCGTCCAGCTCCACCCAGACACCACGCTTGAGGCCGCGCGGCAGCACCACGGTGCCGTAGCGGATGCGGATCAGGCGACTCACCGCCAGGCCCACCGCGTCGAACAGCTTGCGCACCTCGCGGTTGCGACCCTCGGTGATGATGACGCGATACCAGTGATTGGCGCCCTCGCCTCCGCCATCCTCGATGCTCTTGAAGCTGGCAGCCTGGCCGTCGATCTCCACGCCAGTGAGCAGCTTGGCGCGCTGTTCGTCGCTGAGCGTGCCCAGCACGCGCACGGCGTACTCGCGCTCCACGCCGAAGCGCGGATGCATCAGCTGGTTGGCCAGCTCACCCGAATTGGTGAACAGCAGCAGGCCTTCGGTGTTCAAGTCCAGGCGCCCCACAGATTGCCATTTGCCCTGGTAGAGCTTGGGCAGGCGGCGGAACACCGTGGGGCGACCCTCGGGGTCGTTGTGCGTGACCACCTCGCCGGCGGGCTTGTGATAAGCAATGATGCGCGGCGCCGGCGGCGAGATGCGCACCTTGATCGGCTTGCCGGCCACGCTGACGCGGTCACCAAAGGAGATGCGCTGACCGATGTGAGCGACCTCGTCGTTCACCGTGATCTTGCCCTCGGCAATCATGTCCTCGATGTCGCGGCGCGAGCCGACGCCGGCCTGCGCCAGTACCTTCTGCAGCTTAGGCGCATCGGGCTCGGGCGCCAGCACACGCTTGCTGTCCTGCACCTCTTCCTCGATCTCCTCGACCGGCGCGTTCTCGTCGTACTCGCCGGCCAGCACCTGGGCAAAGCGCTCGCCCACCTCGGCCAGCACCTGCTCGGGCGCCACCTCGGCCTGGGCGCGCGGGGCTTCGGCACGCGGCGCGCCGTCGTCCGCCTCACCACCGCGGCCACGGCGATTGCGGCGGCGGTTGCGCCCCTGGCGCAGCTCACCGTCCTGGGCTTCTTGGCCTTCCTGCCCAGCCTCTGCACCCCCAGCCGTCTCAGCGGGGGACTCGGCAGGCACGGGCTCGGCTGGTGCCAGGTCCAACTGCACCGGGGCCACGGCGGCAGGCTGCACCACCGACTCAGCGACCGGCGCTTCGGCAGCCGCCGCCGTCTTGCGCGGAGCGCGGCGCTTGGGCGCCTCGACAGGTGCAGTTTCGACCACCGGCTCGGCGGCCGACTCTTCGGCCTTCTTGGCGGCCGCCTTGCGCGGCGCGCGCGGCTTCACCGGCTTGGCTTCTGCCTCGGTGGCCACGGCGGGGGCCGCCTCGGCACCCTCAACCGGCTTGGCACGGGCCGGCGCACGCTTGCGCTTGGGCGCTTCGGCAGCCTCGGGAGCGCCGCCTTCGGGCTTGGGATCGGTGTCGTTGGAATTCATGCGTCGCTTTGCACCTTGTCGGTGGCCTCAGACTCGGGAGCCGGCGGGGCCGGTTCGGATGCGGGCTCATGCCCGGCATCTAGCTCGGGCACAGGCACGCCTGGGGATTCTTCGGCGGCAGCGGCGACCTGAGGGTCGGCCGCGCCGGGTTCTTGTACGGTCTCTTCTTCCAGCAGGGAGGCCTGCGCCACCTGCGCCAGGGCCTCGGCCTGGTCGCTGCCGGTCAATTCCAGCGCCGGCAGCTGTTCCAGGCTGGCCAGACCGAGGTCATCCAGGAACTGCGTCGTCGTTGCATACAGGGCCGGCCGGCCGGGCGCCTCCCGGTGGCCGATCACTTCAATCCAACTGCGGTCTTCCAGCTGCTTGATGATCTCGGTGGAGACCACCACGCCGCGAATGTCCTCGATATCGCCACGCGTCACCGGCTGCCGGTAGGCAATGATGGCCAGCGTCTCCATCACGGCCCGCGAATAACGGCGCGGTTTTTCCGGATTCAGCCGGTCCAGGTACTCGCGCAGTTCGGGTCGGCTCTGGAAACGCCACCCCGAGGCCACCGTCACCAACTCCACGCCACGCCCGTCCCAATCCCGGCACAGCTCATCCAGCAGCGTGCGCAGACTGTCCGCACCGATCTCATCGGCAAACAGGACACGCATCTCGCGCAAGGTCAGCGGTTGCTGCGCGCAGATGAGTGCAGTCTCGAGGACGCGTTTGGCATCCTGTGTATTCATCGACTGTTATGCCTGTCCCGACCTTGAGGTCGAGCGTTGTCACGGTCTATCGCCATTTGCAGGGCGTCGGATAGTCAGTGGGGCCGGTCAGGGCCTGCGATGCTGGGGCTGAGCGTGCGCCCTCACGGACGCATGACGACTCGGAACTGCCCGGCTGTTCGGCGCCACCGGGCCACACAGCCCCCGGTGCTGGCGCACGCAGCGTCAACGATGGCGCGATTGTAGCCTTGTTGCGGACAGACGGTCAGAACTCCGGTGCGGGCAAGCCGGCAAGAGCCCAGGCGGACGCCAAATCCTGTGGCAATTGCGCATCAAAGCGCAGAGCCTCGCCGCTGATCGGATGCGCAAAGCTCAGCCGTGCCGCATGCAGCGCCTGGCGCTTCATGCCCAAGGCGGGCGCGCCTCCGTAGAGGGTGTCGGCCACCAGCGGAAAGCCCCGCGAGGCCAGATGCACGCGGATCTGGTGGGTGCGCCCGCTGTGCAAGACGCAGTGCAGGGCCGAGATGCCCTCGGACCAAGCCAGGCAGAAGACGTCGGTGCGCGAGGGTTTGCCGCTGGCCACCACGGCCATCTTCACGCGCGAGACCGGATCGCGCGCCAGCGGTGCCTCGATCACCAGGCTCTCGGGCACCCGCCCCGCGGCCAGCGCCAGGTATTCCCGATGCACCTCGCGCGCTGCAATCATGCGCGACAGCGCCGTCACCGCAGCCAGCGTCTTGCCCACCACCATCAGGCCCGAGGTGTCCTTGTCCAGGCGGTGCACGATGCCGGCACGCGGCAGCGCCGCGGCCGGGGCGTGGTGCGCCAGCAGCCCGTTCATGATGGTGCCCGACCAATTGCCGGCGGCCGGGTGCACCACCACGCCCGCGGGCTTGTTGAGCACCAGCACATGTTCATCTTCGAACACCACCTGCAGATCCATGGGCTCGGCGCGGAAGGCCTTGCTTTCCTCGGTGGGCTGCAGGCTCACCAGCACCTGCTGGCCGGCGCGCAACTTCTGCGCGGCCGATGTGGCCTGCGCGCCATTCACGCTGACGCAAGCGCGCTCGATCAGGCCCTGCAGATGGTTGCGCGAGAACTCCGGCGCCAGTTGCACGAGGAATTTATCGAGGCGCTGCAAGTGCCAACCCTCATCCACCTGCGCAACGCGCGTCTCCACCTCGGCCCCAATGCTGGCCTCCAGGTCGGCCTCAACCGCGTCCATTCCATCCAGGCCTGAGCCTTCATCTACAGGCAAGGCCTGAACCATATAATCGCCGCTCCGTATTCAGCTGAAGGTGGCGCCTGCGCGCCAACCTGTGGGGACCATGATCGAAAACTGGGTGAAGAAGCGTCACGCGACGCCGGTGTCTGCTGGCCCCAAGGGACGCCAAAGCGCTGCTCTGCTGGCCGCCGTGCTGGCCCTTGGCCTGGCGGCCTGCTCCTCGTCTCCCAAGGACGATCCCAATTCCCAGGCCAGCCTGGACAAATTGTACGCAGAGGCCAAGGAAGACGTCGCCGGCGGCAGCTACGAGCGCGCCATCAAGTCGCTGGAGCGCATCGAAGGCCGTGCCGCTGGCACCGTGATGGCGCAGCAGGCCCAGCTCGATCTGGCCTGGGCCTATTACAAGAGCGGCGAGCGCGCCCAGGCCGTCAGCACGCTGGATCGCTTCATCAAGCTCAACCCCTCCAGCCCGGCGATGGACTACGCGCTCTACATGAAGGGCGTGGTCAATTTCAACGAAGACCTGGGCCTGTTCGGCCGCATCGCGCGCCAGGACGTCACCGAGCGCGACCAGCAGGCCTCGCGCGACGCCCTGCAGGCCTTCCGCCAGGTGGTGGACCAATTCCCCGAGTCCCGGTACGCCGAGGATGCACGGGTGCGCGTGGACTTCATCACCAACAGCCTGGCCGACTACGAAGTGCATGTGGCGCGCTACTACTTCAAGCGCGGTGCCTACGTGGCCGCGGCCAACCGTGCCCAGCAGGCGATGCAGGAATTCCAGTACGCCCCGGCGGTGGAAGAGGCGCTCTACATCCTGACGCAGAGCTACGACAGGCTGGGCCTGGCGCCGCTGCGCGACGATGCCGCGCGCGTGCTCAAGGCCAACTTCCCCAACAGCGCCTATCTGGCGAGCGGCCTGGAGGCACGTGCCAAGAACAAGGCCTGGTGGCAGTTCTGGTAAGCGCAGCCTGAAGGGGCCGACAAAGAGCGCGTGCAGGTCACGCGCTCTTTTATGCTTCTTCCCGCTGCTCGGCGAGCTGCCGCAGCCAGGCCATCGCCTCGGCCTCTTCGGCCAACTGCCCCATCGGTGGCAGCGCCGCGCGCAGGCGCCGACCGTAGTTCATGCCTGCCATGCGGGGGTCGCAGACCACCAGCAGGCCGCGATCGCTCTCGGTGCGAATCAGGCGCCCACCGCCCTGCTTGAGCGCGATCGCCGCTTCGGCAATGAAGTACTCGGCAAAGGCATTGCGGCCCGCCTGTTCCAGGCGCTGCACGCGCGCCTCCACCAGCGGGTCGCTGGGCGGCGGAAACGGCAGCTTGTCGATCAGCACGCATTGCAGATCGTCGCCCGGCACGTCGATGCCCTCCCAGAAACTCGCCGAGCCCACCAGCACGGCACGCGGGTCCGCCTGGAACTGCTGCAGCAGCAGGCGCTTGGGCGCCGCCCCTTGCACCAGCACGGCGATGCCGTCGCCGCCCTCCTCGAAGCTCTGACGCAAGGCATCGCCAATCGTCTGCAGGGCGCGCAAGGTGGTGGTGAGCACGAAGCAGCGGCCACCCAGCGCACGCGCGCAGCGCGCCGCCAGCGCCGCCACCTCCTGCGCATGGTCGGGCTCCGAGGGTTTGGGGAAGCGGCGCGGGATGTAGAGCCGCGCATGCTTGGGGTAATTGAAGGGGCTGCCCACGCGCAGCACGGTGGCGTCGTCCAGGCCCGCCGGCTCGGTGAACCAGCTCAGGCGCTCGTCATCGCCTAGGGTGGCCGAGGTGAAGACCCAGGCCTTGGGCGCCGCCTGCAGCTGCTCCCGCATGGCCGCGCGAATGTCCAGCGGCGACTCGACCAGGCGCGCCTGGTGCGTGCTCAGGTCGATCCAGCGCACTTCGCCGGGCGCTGGATCGTCCGCGAACAGGCGCGCCAGTTCGCCGAACTGCTGGGCCCGCTCCTGCAGGCGCTTGAAGTCGGGCGACACCTCCACCACGCTGGCCAGCGCCTCCAGCACCTCGTCCGCCGCGCAGGCCAGATCGGCCAGGGCCGAGGCAAAGCCGGGCCGGCCGGCGCGATCCTGCCAGCGCAACTTGAGCAGGCCGCGCACCTCACGCATCGGCCCGGCGCAGGCCAGGCGCAACTCGCGCGCGGCGCGCTCCAGCGTGGCCTGCAGGGCCTGCCAGTCCTGCAGGCCGCGCGCCTGCGCCAGCCCCAGGCCCAGCAGGTCGCGCGCAAAGTCGATCAGCTGCGAGGTACCCAGGTTGGTGCCGAGGAACTGCACGCCGGCCTCGGCCAGCTGGTGCGCCTCGTCGAAGATCGCAATGTCCACGCTGGGCAGCAGTTCGGCGACCCCGGTATCGCGCAGCGTCATGTCGGCGAAGAAGAGATGGTGGTTCACCACCACCACATCGGCCTCCATGGCCTCGCGCCGCGCCTTCACGACAAAGCAGGCACGGAACTCCGGGCACTCGCTGCCCAGGCAGTTGTCGCGCGTGGAGCTGACGATGGGGATCACCGGCGAGCGCTCGTCCAGCCCGTCCAGCTCGGCAAAGTCGCCGCTGCGCGTCTGCTGCGCCCAGCGCTCGATGCGCGCCAGCGCCAGCACGGCACGGCGATCGGGCAGCTCGGCACTGACACGCGCATGGTTCATGCGGTGCAGGCACAGATAGCTGCCGCGCCCCTTCAGCAAGGCCATGCGCACCGGCACGCCAAGGGCATCGCACAGGCGCGGCAGGTCGCGCAGAAAGAGCTGGTCCTGCAGGCTCTTGGTGGCGGTGCTGATGAGGGCCCGGCCACCCGAGAGCAGGGCCGGCACCAGATAGGCAAAGGTCTTGCCCACGCCCGTGCCCGCCTCCACCACCAGGGTCTCGCGGCGCGCCACGGCGCGCGCCACCGCCTGGGCCATCGCCAGCTGCGGTGCACGCGGGGCATAGCCGGGGTCAGATCTTGACAGCGGGCCGCCGGTATCGAAGGCGGCCGCCACCCATTGCTCCAGTTCGGAGGGGGCAAGCTCGGCGGTGAGTTCAGTATGTGAGTTCAAGCGCTATGCCGGCTCGTCGGGATCGCAGGCGATCTCCAGTCGGGTGATCTGGTCTCGCAGGGCCAGGCGGCGCTTTTTCAGGCGGCGCAATTGCAGCTCGTCCAGCGGCATGGTCTGCGCCACGGCATCGATCAGGCCATCCAGATCGGCGTGCTCGATACGCAATTCAATCAAGCGGCGCGACAGAGAGTGAAGTTCTTCATCCATGGGCCGACCGTGCGACGCTTTGAGCATTGATTCGGGATTATAGTTTTCGGATGAGCCGCATTCCCCCTGGCTTTCGCCTGAACGCTGCGACCGGCATCCACCGCGGTGACCGCCTCTATCAACAAGATCAAGTCGAGATCATCAGCCACGGCCGCAGCAGCGGTTGCCTGCTGGCCGTGCTTGCCGATGGCATGGGCGGCAAGAGCGGTGGCCGCAAGGCCGCCGACCAGGTGGTGCTGACGGCCCAGCAGCTGTTCGAGCGCTTTGTTCCCGAAGAAGAGGATGCCGCCGAGCTGCTGCGCCAGATCGCCTCGGAGGCGCATCTGATGATCAAGCTGACCGCCATCTCGGCCGAGGAAGAGCCGCACAGCACGCTGGCGGCCTACCTGATCTGCCCGGACCGGCGCTGCTACTGGCTGCATACCGGCGACTCGCGCATCTACCACTTCCGCGGCCCGAACATGCTCAAGCGCAGCATGGACCAGTCCTATGTGCAACGCCTGCTGGACGAGGGGCAGATCACCGAGGAAGAGGCGGCCGTGCACCCGCAATCCAATCTGCTGACCGGCTGCCTGGGCACCGTCACCGATCCCGTGCCCAGCGAGGATTTCATCGAACGCCTGGAAGTGGGCGACAGCCTGATCTCCTGCAGCGACGGCCTCTGGCACTACTTCAACCCGCGCGAGCTCGGCACCGTGCTGCACAGCCTGCCGCCGCGCGAAGCCGCCGAACTGCTGATCAGCAAGGCCCGCCAGCGCGCGCGCGGCGGTGGCGACAATCTCTCGCTCGCCATTGTGCGAGTGGAAGCGCTGGGCTGACGCCGCTCAGCGCGAGGGCGCGCTGGCCGGCATGGGCGGCAGCGCCGCAATCGCCGACGCGGCCGGCACCGGCAGGGGAGCACCCGAAGCTTTCTTCGCGGCGCGCTCGGCCACGCGTTTTTGCACCAGGGCCTGGTGGTCGCGCAGGCGCTGCTGCCTCAGCATGGCCTGCTCACGCTGGCGTTGTGCTTCCTGCTCGGCCTGCGCATCGCGCGCCTTGAGCTGGCGCGCGTGGGTTTCAGGATTGGCGCGGGTGGGGCGCGGCGCCGAAGCCGGCGCCGAGGCCGGCTCGCTCTGAAAGCCCAGCACCGCTTCGGTACGCTTGCGCCCCTCGTCCGCGGCCGCCTCCTGCTGCTTGAGCCGGACGCGCTCGCGCTGCTCCTGCGCCTGCTGGGCGCGCACGGCCGCGGCCTCGCGCCGCTCGCGTTCCAGCAAGGGCTGCAGGGCCTGCTGGCGGCGCTGGCGTGCCGCATCGCGGCAGGCTGTCACGGCAAAGCGCTCGGCACAGGCCTTCAGCTCGCGCTGGTAGCTGGCCTCGATGCTCTCGCGGCTGGGCTCGCCCTGGCTCCAGGCCAGGGCCGGCAACAACAGCAGGGCCAGCCATACGCGCTTCATGTCAGCGAAGTATCCACCTCGCGCCGCTCCAGCGAGAGGTATTCCTGCGACTGCATTTCCTGCAGGCGCGAGATGGTGCGCGGGAACTCATGCGCCAGCGGACCCTCGGTATAGAGCTGCTCCGGCGGCACGGCAGCCGAGATGATGAGCTTGCAGCGGCGGTCATAGAGCACGTCCACCAGCCAGGTGAAGCGGCGCGCCTCGCTGGCCAGGCGCGGTGGCATCTCGGGCACATTGGCGAGGATCACGGTATGAAACTGCGTCGCCAGCTCCAGGTAGTCGTTCTGCGAGCGCGGTCCGCCGCACAGCGTGCGGAAGTCGAACCACACCACGCCGCCGGCGCGCCGCACCGCTCGCAACTCGCGGTGCTCGATGTGCAGCAGCGGGTCCTCGTCGCGCGCCTCGGCCAGCGACTCGAAGGCGCTGTTCAGCGCCGCGTCGGCCGACTCGTCGAGCGGGCAGTGGTAGAGCTCCACATGCTCCAGCGAGCGCTGGCGGTAGTCGGTGCCGTTGTCGACATTGATGACCTCCAGCTTCGCCTTCAGGAGCGCAATGGCGGGCAGGATGCGGTCGCGGTGCAGGCCGTGGGGATAGAGGCCGTCGGGGTGGAAGTTGGAGGTCGTGACGATGGAAACGCGGTGCTTGAACATCGAGTCCAGCAGCCGGTGCAGAATCATCGCGTCGGTGACGTCGGCGACGTGGAACTCGTCGAAGCAGATCAGGCGGAAGCGCTTGGCGATGCGCTTGCCCAGCTCCTCCAGCGGATCGGCAATGCCTTTCAGATCCTGCAGCTCGCGGTGCACCTCACGCATGAACTCGTGGAAGTGCAGGCGGGTTTTGCGCGTCAGCGGCACGGCCTGGAAGAAGCAGTCCATCAGGAAACTCTTGCCCCGCCCTACCCCGCCGTACATATAGACGCCACGCGGCAGCGGCGGCCGCACCAGCAGCTTGGTGACGGCATTGCTGCGCCGCGCCTTGTAGTCGGCCCATTCGTCCTGGCAACGCTGCAGTGCCGCCACCGCGCGCAGCTGCGCCGGGTCGGCGCTATAGCCGCGCTCGCTCAGAGTCTGCTTGTAAAGCTCGGTGACCGAGGTCATTCAGATTCCCAATGAAAAGGGGCGACCCGCGCCGCCCCCTTTTTCTTTCTTCTCTTGCTTCACGCACGCATCAGAAGTTGAGCGTGCGCTTGTCAATGGCGAGCGCCGCTTCCTTGGTCGCCTCACTCAGGCTCGGGTGCGCATGGCAGATGCGTGCGATGTCCTCGGCCGAGGCCTTGAACTCCATCGCCACCACGGCTTCCGAGATCAGCTCGGAGGCAAAGGGGCCGATGATGTGCACGCCCAGGATCTCGTCGGTCTTGGCATCGGCCAGGAACTTGACGAAGCCTTGCGTATCGCCCAGCGCGCGCGCGCGGCCGTTGGCGAGGAAGGGGAACTGCCCGGCCTTGTAGGCCACACCGTCCGCCTTCAGCTGCTGCTCGGTGCGGCCCACCCAGGCGATCTCGGGGCTGGTGTAGATGACCCAGGGAATGGTATTGAAGTTGACATGGCCATGCTGGCCGGCGATGCGCTCGGCCACCGCCACGCCCTCTTCCTCGGCCTTGTGCGCCAGCATCGGGCCACGCACCACATCACCCACCGCCCAGACATTGGGTAGGTTGGTCTTGCACTCGTCGTCCACCACGATGGCGCCGCGCTCGTCCAGCTTCAGGCCCACGGCTTCGGGGTTGAGGCCGATGGTATTCGGCACGCGGCCGATCGAGACGATCAGCTTGTCCACCGCCAGGCTCTGCTCGGCACCCTTGGCGTCGGTGTAGGCCACCGTCACACCGTCCTTGGCCGTCTTGACCTCGGTGATCTTCACGCCCAGCTCGATCTTCAGGCCCTGCTTCTTGAACAGCTTGGCGGCCTCCTTGGCCACGGACTCGTCGACCGCGCCCAGGAAGGTCGGCAGACCTTCCAGCACGGTGACTTCCGCGCCTAGACGGCGCCACACCGAACCCATTTCCAGGCCGATCACGCCCGAGCCGATCACGCCCAGCTTCTTGGGCACGGCCGGGATGCGCAGCGCGCCGTCGTTGGAGAGGATCATCTCCTCGTCGAACGGCGCACCAGGCAATTGACGCGCATTCGAGCCGGTAGCCAGGATCACATGCTTGGCCAGAATCACTTCCTCGCCGGCCTTGACTTCATAGAGGCCGTCCTTGGCCGCCACGAAGGAACCACGGCCGTGGAAGAACGTCACCTTGTTCTTCTTGAACAGGTAGAGGATGCCGTCGTTGTTCTGCTTCACGACGGTGTCCTTGCGGCCGATCATCTTGGCGATGTCGATGCGCACGTTGTCCGCCGAGATGCCGTGGTCGGCAAAGTGGTGGTTGGCATGCTCGAAATGCTCGCTGGACTGCAGCAGCGCCTTCGAGGGGATGCAGCCGACATTGGTGCAGGTGCCGCCGGGCGCCGGGCCGCCCTTGTCGTTCTTCCACTCGTCGATGCAGGCCGCATTGAAGCCCAGCTGGGCGGCGCGGATGGCGGCGATGTAGCCGCCGGGGCCGCCGCCGATGACGACGACGTCGAATTGTTTGGTGCTCATGGCTGTACGCGTCCTTGGCTTAGATGTCGAACAGCAGACGGGCCGGATCTTCCAGCGCTTCCTTCATGGTCACCAGACCCAGCACGGCTTCGCGGCCGTCGATGATGCGGTGGTCGTAGGACATGGCCAGATAGTTGATCGGACGCACCACCACCTGACCGTTCTCGACCACGGCGCGGTCCTTGGTGGCGTGCACGCCCAGGATGGCCGACTGAGGCGGGTTGATGATGGGGGTCGACAGCATGGAACCGAAGGTGCCGCCGTTGGAGATCGAGAAGGTGCCGCCGGTCAGGTCGTCCAGCGAGATCTTGCCTTCCTTGGCCTTCTGGCCGAACTCGGCAATCTTCTTCTCGATGTCGGCAAAGCTGAGCTGGTCGGCATTGCGGATGATGGGCACCACCAGGCCGCGCGGCGA
>Ga0208398_100597_pt1 | contig 20879 bp, 18 predicted proteins | sample LakWasMe79_HOW10_2_FD_183905 | JGI IMG/M metagenome (GOLD analysis project Ga0208398, IMG submission 183905) | Freshwater sediment methanotrophic microbial communities from Lake Washington under simulated oxygen tension - Sediment Metagenome... | ecosystem: Environmental > Aquatic > Freshwater >...
CGGCTGTGCAAACGCCGGATCCTGCCAATCATGTCCATGGTGATCACTCCACTTCCCTGCTGCTGCAAAAAGCAGCAGGGTAGGTTCTTCACCTGGCTCAGTTTTGGGTCGGCACAACCCTCAAAAGGGGCTCAGTTTTCGGTCGGCGCCAACAGGTAGCCCGTTGTGCCCATACTTTCCATTGCATAGCGCGCACGATAGAATGAAATTTATGTGATCACATAATTTCTTATGCCCGATGCCCACACTTTTTGCCTGGCTTGGTAATTCAGACCTCCGCGCCTCGGAGGATGCATCGGGCGCGGACTTCGGCCCCATCTTGATGGCGCTGGAGACGGGTGCCTATGAGCGCCTGGTGCTCCTGTCAGATCACGGACAGCAGAAAACGCAGAACTTTGTGGCGTGGCTGAGCGGCAAATTTGCGGGCGCTACAGATGTGCGGCACGCAAAACTGCGTAGCCCCACCGATTTCGAAGACATATACGTTGCAGCTAATGGAGCGGTGTCTGCGACGCTCTCTTCTTCACCTGGGCTTCCAATCACTTTCCATGTGAGCCCGGGCACCCCCGCCATGGCCGCTGTGTGGGTGCTGTTGGCGAAAGCCAGGTACGGGGCCAGCCTCATAGAGTCCTCTCGTGAACACGGCGTGCGTCCTGTCGTTGTTCCATTTGACTTAGCCGCTGAATTCCTTCCAGTTGCAAGCAAGCAAGCTGATGAGGCTCTGGCACACCTTGTTCAAGGATTGCCTCCCGCTGCGCCAGAGTTCGCCAGCATCATTCATCGCTGCAATGCGATGAAGCGCGTAGTCGCGATGGCGCAGCGACTGGCGCAGCGGGACCTACCGGTGTTGATTCAGGGTGAGTCCGGAACAGGCAAGGAGCTTTTCGCGCGGGCGATCCATGCGTCAAGCAAACGAAAGGACGCGCCATTCATAGCGGTCAATTGCGGCGCGATACCTCTCGAACTCATCGATTCTGAGCTTTTTGGGCACGAAAAGGGGGCGTTCACCGGCGCTCATGCCGGTCGCACTGGTCACTTCGAGGCGGCCGATGGTGGGACGCTTTTTCTGGACGAAATCGGCGAGCTGCCGCTGTCGTCACAAGTTCGGCTGCTTCGTGTGCTTCAAGAGCATGAGGTGACCCGCATTGGCGCCAGCAAATCTCGAAAAGTCGATGTGCGCATCGTTGCTGCCACCAACCGAACTCTGCCGGAAGAGGTTCGGGCAGGTCGATTCAGAGAAGATGTGTTTCATCGAATCGCAGTCGGCATCTTGGCGTTACCTCCACTGCGCGCTCGCGAAGGAGACCTCAATCTGTTGATCGATGCTTTGCTTGCCCAGGTCAACCGCGAAGCGACATCGCAGCCCGGCTTTAAGCATAAGAAATTATCTGTAAGCGCAAGAAAAGTTCTTCTTCGTCACGCCTGGCCAGGAAATGTAAGGGAGCTACACAACGCTCTTTTGAGGGCATCCATCTGGGTCCCGGGAGAGGAAATAGCAGCCGAGGATGTCGCTGAGGTTCTCTCGCTCACATCCAGTGGGGCAGACGACTCCATTCTTGGAGCCGCCCTTGGCGAGGGGTTCTCTCTGCCTGATTTGATGGCAGATGTAGCTCGGCACTACCTCGAGAGGGCCATGGAACAGAGTCACGGAAACAAGACCGAGGCGGCGAAGCTGTTGGGCCTTGGCAGCTACCAAACATTGTCGAATTGGCTGCTCAAGTACCAGTCTAAAACATCTGGCACGGATGGTGCTTAATGATAAGAACATTTATGAATTGGAGGCTGAGTCATGGGGTTTGCAAAATACCAAGAAGACATCGTGAGCCGGTACGTCGGCGATTTCGCGATGCGTCCGACTCAATCGCCGGTTTCGCCACCCAAAGCCCCGACCCCGAATACAAAAAATCAATCTGATCAAAGGACAAAGAAAATGAGCAGTCTCAAAAAATTCGCTGTAGCCACGCCCCGGCCTCTACCCGTGATCGTCTTGGCGGACGCGAGTGGCAGCATGGGGGAGAACGGCAAGATCGAGGCGCTCAACGCTGCGATGAAGGACATGGTCTCGACTTTCGCCAAGGAAAGTCGTTTGCGCGCCGAGATCCAAGTGGGCTTGATCACCTTCGGCGGCAAGGCTCAGATGCACCTACCGCTGGCTGCGGCACACAGCGTCGCGGGGTTTGCGGAATTGAAGGCCGAAGGGGTGACGCCGATGGGTGCTGCATTTGACCTCGCCCGTCAACTGCTGGAGGACAAGGATCGCATCCCCTCTCGAGCCTACCGCCCCGTCTTGATCCTTTTGTCTGATGGGCAGCCGACCGACGACTGGGAGGTTCCCTTCAAGGCTCTCTGCGATTCCGAGCGGGCGCAAAAAGCAACCCGGCTTGCAATGGCAATTGGCCCAGATGCCGACGAAGCCATGCTGATGGATTTTGCAAACGACGCAGAAGCGCCCATTTTCAAGGCCCACAACGCCCGGGACATCCATCGTTTCTTCCGAGCGGTGACCATGAGCGTCACCACTCGCACTGCAAGCCAAAATCCAGACCTCTCAACCACCTTCGTTGTCCCGCCGCCGGATGACGACGCATTGGACCTCGACTTCCAATGAGGTTTATTGCCTGCGGCGCGAGCGTCATCGGCCCCCGACACCTAGAACTGGGCGAGCCTAACCAGGACGCGATGGCTTTATCTGGATGGCGGGGCGGCTGGATTGCGGCCGTGGCTGACGGACTGGGATCTCGGGCACGTAGTGATCTGGGGGCACGTAATGCATGTCAGATTTCCCGACGGATTTTGCGCGCCGCATCGAGCAGCTTCGATCTGCCTACAACGCTGCCATTGATTCATCAGCAATGGCTCAAAGCCATTGAGCCGACAACTCCAAGAGACGCTGCGACAACGCTGTTATTCGGTCGCGTGACAGCTGAAGGCGATGTCCATGCAGCTCAACTGGGTGACGGCTTGCTGCTTGTGAGATGCGCTGGCCAGTTCCGTCGCGTTACACCAGACCGCACAGCCTATAGCAATCAGACGTGGGCAATTGAGTCCACTCACCTGCAGGACAAATGGAGCACCACATTCGGCCGACTCACCGAGCCAGGTGATGGTGTTGTCCTGATGACAGATGGCGTTGCCGATGATCTCGAGCCAGCCCAACTCGCAGAGTTCTTTGATGCGCTTTATCAAGACCTAAGCACTCGGAATCGTCGCCGAGGCAGACGCTGGCTGCAGTCTGAATTGAGCAACTGGGCGACCCCCTTACACAGCGACGACAAGACACTTGTGACCATATTTAGGACGTCCGAATGAGCACAACCACAGCAGAAGCACCGAAGAAAAACAGGACGGTGCTAGACCAACATGGTCAGTCCTATGAGTTGACAGGTCGCATCGGCGAAGGTGGGCAGGGAATCGTCTGCACGACCAACTACCCCAACGTTCTCGTCAAAGTTGCGCGAGCAATCACAGAAGAAAAGCGATCCAGTTGGACGAACAAGATCCGCGCACTTATGCGCCAGCCACTTGAAGGTCTTCCGATAGCACATCCGTTGGCCCTCATCACGCAGCCGCAGCCCGGTTACGTGATGGAGTTGATGGATGGGTTGGCTCCAATGACTGAGCTGATGCAGGTGGCGACTGACTCCTTGATGTCTGATGACGGCCTCTCCGGCTATGTGAAGACAGGTGGCCTGCTGCGTAGGTTGAAGATGCTAGCGCGACTGGCGCGGGTGTTGGCTCAGTTGCATGGGCGTGGATTGGCCTATGGCGATCTCTCCCCTGCAAATGTCTTCGCATCGCAATCATTAGAGTACGCCGAAGTCTGGTTAATCGATGCCGACAACGTTGCGAGTCAGTCGCGTGATGGTCAGCAAGGCGTCTTCACTCCTGATTACGGAGCACCCGAGATTCTCCGGGGGGAGACTGGCATCAATACGCTGACAGACAGTTGGAGTTTTGCGGTCATGGCATATCGCATCCTCACGCTGGTTCACCCACTCAAGGGAGACGTTGTCCTTGAAGGTGAGCCCGAGCGTGAAGAGGCGGCTCTCCGTGGCGAACTCCCTTGGGTAGATCACCCAGTTGATCGCAGCAATGCCTTGTCGATTGGTCTGCCACGCGAGATCACGCTCAACGCGCCACTGCGTGCGTTGTTTGAACGATGCTTCAATGCCGGGCTGAATAGTCCAGGTGAGCGACCTAGTCTGAGTGAATGGGCTGATGCCTTCGAGGCTGCCACAGGTCATTGCGATCAATGCGAGTCCTGTGGCAGTACGTTCTTCTACACCCCAAAACAGACTTGTCCATTTTGTGATCACGCTCAGGACAAGAATCGGACGATCCTGCTGCAGGAATATCGCTATATGCCGCCCGAGCTGCTCCGGGAGGGCTTGACGGAGGATGTTCCTGAGTCGTTGATTCGCAAGGAGTGCTGGACTCGCACAGGTAAGGCCCTGGTGTTAAGCGTGAGCCCAGCCGAATTGAAAACCTTGCCCTTGGGAACGTCCTTGTACGCGGATGCGAGTCCGCTATGTACGGTTCAACTTGCCAAGGATGGGTTGTGGATAGAGCCCTCCGCCGGTGCGAGAGTTTCCTTGCAGAGAGCATCTGACGACAAAGTCGTAGCCGTTGCGCGTCGACAGCGGCTTAAATCAGAAAGTCGTTCAGGTGTGTCTTTCTGGCTCCATCTAGGGGCAGTAGAAGAAGAGCACGTCGTATGGCGTTTCAACTGGTGAGCCAACGATGAAACTCTGCGATTTTTCTCTCCTATCGAGTGAACTTGTCCAATTCTCTTGTGACGACTTGGATGCTGATTGGCAGATCGGCGAGGCAGTATCAGTGCAGGCACACGGCAATGACTATCTTATCCGTCAGGGGGATTTAGTCTGCGTCGGCAAAGTAGTCGGAAGCCAAGAACGAACTGCGATTCGGGTGCAGCGTGGCTTGACACTGTGGGTCTTAAGAAATCGACACGAAAAGGTTCTCCACCTTCAATCGTTGGATTTGGTCGAGCAGATCCAGTTGGATATGGCGATTTCTGTTGATGAGGCCATTGCGGAGCAATTGGCCAGTAGGGGTGTGATTTCCGCACCGGACGTACAGGCAGCCGTGGATTGGTTGACGGATCAATTCATCTCTGCTGATGACGCGGTGACCGCCGAAATGGATCGTGTCTTTCTTGGTCGCTTCGACAACGCTTCCGATGAAGGTTTCGTTCTGTTTGGAGCGGGGTGGCGAGGCACCGTCAAACGAGATGCGGGCGTGCTGAGACTGATGAGCGTCACACGTCTCAAGGGTACTAATGCACGTGTGGCGTTGGCCGTAGGCAAGATATCTTTCCAAGATGCCAGTGTCGCCGTTCGGCTCCAGAGTACAGAGCAGCGCGCACTCCTGGATGCTGCACTTCGCGACAACGGAAGCTACCTGCGCCTATGGCAGGAATACGGCGCGCTTGAATGGGAACAGGCGAGAGATTGCGCGCGAGAGCTTGGCTCTCTTCGGTTCAAGAACGCGGATCTCATCGAGGGTGAGCTCTGGGCATGGTTTCTAAAAGTTGATGTTGACCACCTGAAGGATTTCCGAAAACGATGGAAAACCCTGGGTTTATCAGCCACAACACAAGTAGAACTTGGTGAGAAAGAACTCGATCTTGATTCCGAAGTTGAAGACACACCGGAGAAAGGCGACCGGGCACGGCGTCGCCCAGTTCGAGGGGTATTGCGGTTTGAGAAAGACGGCGTTGTCTTGATTCCAAGCCAGGACCGGCGCTCGGAACGGCCACCAGCCAAGGGCTTCATCTACTACTCTCTATCAGGTGACGAAGCTGTACAGACCCGTCGTGCGCGTGCAAGGCAATCCATCAATGATGGACGCCGATTGCCGCAATTGAGCTACCTGCTGGAAGGGGTTGCACCGCCAAGCGCCCGACGGCGTCAACTCGATGGCTTATCCGCCTACGCCAAAGCTTGCTTTAAGGGTGCTCCAACAAAGCGCCAGATTGAGGCATTGGAGAAGGCGATAAACACACCTGATATCGCGCTTATCGTTGGTCCACCAGGAACGGGAAAGACCCAGGTCATTGCTGCTTTGCAGCGTCGCCTTGCCGAAACACTAGGTGAGAACTCGCTGCAGCACCAAGTGCTGATCAGTAGTTACCAGCACGACGCCGTCGATAACGCCCTTAATCGTGCTGAAGTCTTTGGCTTGCCTGCTGTTCGCATTGGCGGTCGAGGGCGTCGTGACGAAGGCGGCGTCGACCCCGTTGGTGTTTGGTGTGAACGTAAACGAAAGGAAATCGCCGTCCGACTCGATGCGATTCAGCTGAACGAGCCCCTGACTCAGCCCTTGAAAGAGCTTGATCGGCGGGTCACAGCATTGAGACTCGCAAGTTTGTCGGCACAGGAACGCCAAACACAGTTCGAGCAAATTGATCTTTTGTTGCACCAGTTGTTCGCTCTGGATGTTCGTCTCCCGGCCAATATTAAAGACCGGTGGGATGAGTTCCTTGCTCAGCAGAAAAGAGTTGAAACCCAGCGTCAGGCCAACGAGCCCGCTGGGCTTGTGCGATTGCTCCGGGCTCTGCGCACCAGCCACATCGGCTTCTCCGATGACGGCCCGGACAGAGCTCATCAGCTTGAGCGCACTCTGCGACGTGGCGGAGTCAAACTCGAAGAGTCCGAGTGGATGTTGCTCCAGCGACTTTCAACGGTTGCCGACGCTACAGAGGCAGACCTATCTGAGTTGGCTGTCTTTAAGCGGGCCATGCTGGATCGACTGAGCCCCGACTACAGGCCCCCGCAGCTGAAGCAGGCGTTGAGTGGAGAAGCACTTGGTCTCTTGGCCGATATCGAGTGCGCAATCGCCGCGCCTTTGCGCCAATCACGCCGTGGCATCTCTGCGGTAGTGGCCTCGTACCACGCGGCGCTTGCCCAGTCCCCCAATGAGGCAGCGAGAGCGGTCCGCGAGTACGCCAGCATTGTCGGTGCGACATGCCAACAGTCAGCTGGTAAAGCGATGAGCAGTTTGAAGGAGTTGAGCGATCTAGATGCATCAGAAGGAATTGAGTTCGACACGGTTGTCATTGACGAAGCGGCGAGAGCAAACCCTCTCGATCTCTTCGTTCCCATGGCGATGGCGCGGCGTCGCATCATCCTAGTTGGCGACCATCGACAGCTACCTCACCTTGTTCAGCGAGAGTTGGAAGATGAACTCATTTCCAGGCAAAGCCTGACTGAGGCTCAAGCAAAGGCGTATGAGCAGAGTCTTTTTGAGCGGCTGGTGAAACAGCTTAGGGAGCAGGAGAAAGTTGACAACATCAAGCGCGTCGTGATGCTCGATACGCAGTACAGAATGCATCCGACTCTGGGTGACTTCATCAGCAAGCAGTTTTATGAATCTGTGGGATTGGACGTTTTGCACTCAGGGCGACCCGCACAGGATTTCGCCCACACGATTCCTGGCTACCAAGGCAAATGTGCTGCTTGGTTGGATGTGCCTCTGCAGGACGGGAAAGAAAAATTTCTAAAACCCGGCTATGAAAGACGATCTGAGGCAATTGCTATTGCAAAAGAAGTCAAGCGGATAACAGAATCTTGTGGGCCGACATTGAGTATTGGCGTCATTAGTTTTTACCGCGCTCAATGTGACCTAATTCTTGACGCTTTCGTCGACCAAGGCCTTGCCGAGGAGGAGGACGGTGAAATCCGGATCGCAAGATCCTACCGGCAGACTGAGTCAGGTGATGAGCGCCTGCGCGTTGGCACGGTCGACGCTTTCCAAGGCAAAGAGTTTGATCTCGTCTTCCTGTCGATCGTGCGAGCTAACGACTCAACCGTTTCCGATCAAAAGGACGGGAGTGAGCGTGAACGATTGCTAAATGGTAAGTACGGCCACTTGCGCCTGGCAAACCGCTTAAATGTGGCGATGAGCCGCCAGAGAAAGCTCCTTGTTGCCGTTGGTGACAAAGGCATGGCTGAATGTCCTGAGTCCGAGGAAGCCGTCCCAGCTCTGAATGCTTTCCTAGAGCTTTGCAGGGAGGAGATGGCAAATGATCGCTGATCGCTATCTCCGCTTTGATGTGCGTCGTCCCCCTGGTGGGCGTCCGTTTCTGTGGCCTGTTCGAGTTTGGAAGGTTCTCTATCCAACAAAGCGTGTACTGAAGCTGAATCTGTTCCAGCAGGCGATCCTTGGACTTGCAGCAGCTCGATGCCAGGACAGCTCGGAAATGGCGGCACTGCTGGGGCTGGACCGGGAGCTCGTGGTGTTCATCATTGCCACACAGCTGATCCCCAACGGCTGGATGACTACCTTGGGTGCCGTTACTGCTCAAGGTGAGCGTGTTCTCGAAGAGACTCAGGACGCCAGCGAGGAAGTCCGAATGGGATACGCGTATCAGGACGCGATCTCTGGCAACTGGTTACCGAGATTCACTGAAGAACTTCCTGAAATTGAAGCGAGGCGAATCGATGAACGCGGTTATCCGATATTCCTGCGTGATCTGGATTCCGGAAAGGAAGATCGACCGTTTCGCCTAAATCATTTACGGGAAGGTGCAATGGAAATGGGTGCGCTCTTTGATGCGTTCGAGCGCTATCGGACGGATCACGACCACGCCAAGCAGCGTGATGATGAACTTCCGACACGTGTCCGCATTGAGAGCCTAAGCTTTGTCGAAGATTCGGCGCAGCCGATGTGGTTGTGGACTTGGATCTTTCCAGACGAGGCTGGGCCACAACCCTGGCTGGTTGCCGACCCTTTCGGTCTTCAGCAGGCGGCATCATGGTTGCGCAAGCCATTGCAGGAAGTCCTGCCTCGTAACGAGGGTCTGGCACGCTACATCGCTGACGCAGTGGGTGAGACGCGATCGAATGAATTGTCGGCAGAGGAGTGGCTGCGGTCTCTTGAGAACCAGATCGACTTGACTGTGATGGCAGATTACAGCTGGTCCGGGAAAGTGCCTGCTATTTCAGGGTACTTGACCAGTGTGCTGCGCAGGAACGCACTGTTGGCCTCCCAAGATAAAACTTGGCAGGAAGATTTGACCAGTTTGTTGATTGAAACTCACAACCTCGCCGAGAGTGTTTTTCAATGGTTGTTGAAGAGATTTCCAGTGGACGTCCGTAGATTGCCCGATCGGAGCCAGGACAAGAATTGGACGAAGGACCTAGCTTCGGAAATTCTGCGAACACTCCCAGCGGCCCAACTCACCGATGACACAGTTAGGCGACTGGCTTCGCAGAATTTGAGAGAGATTCGGAATGCGCTTGTTCGAGGGAATAGCTCACTAAAGGCGTTGATGTTTGCCGCGCTGCTTTCCACGATTGAGCACGCCACTCATCCTCTCAAGGATCTTGCCCCACAAGTTCTTGCCTTAGATCGAATATTGGACATGGCTGACGCGAGAAATCGGAAGGCTGGTCACGCGGGCGGCGACAAGATAAGCAAAGACGAAGCAATGGAATACGCTGATTTCGTTATCGAATGGGTTCAAATCTTTAAGGGCTGGTATTGATATGGCAAAACACAATAAGGGGAACAAAGCCCCAGTGGCGCAAAACACGAATGCTGCACAAAGTGCAGTCGCATCGGCATGGCAGAAAGCAACTGCTGGCATTGGCTCCCTTGCATCACTGGTGCAAAGCGATGCTTCCGTCGTGGCGCTCCCCGACCTGGACAAAGATCAGGTCAGCGAATTGGAGAAAGCCGAACCTGAGAAAAAGGTTGAGCTCGAGAAGCTGTTGGCGGATGTCTCTGATGTCGCAAAGAGAGTTCGTGAGTTGTATGAGGATGCACAGAAGCGCACGGAAGACCTGGTTCGCAAGGAGGAAGCATTCTCTCGCCGAAGTGACGAGAACAAAAAGAGAACCGAAGAAATCCACAAACTCGATGATGAGTTGAAGCAAAGACAAGCCGAGATAAAAAAGTCTGAATCAAATCTGGCTGACAAGGAGCGGGAACTTGAAAAGCGGGAGTTGGATGCGCGATCCGGTTTTGCCGCCCAAAACGTCGCAGCACTCAGCGACCTAAAAAAAGAGATCGTGGAGCTAGAGTCTAAGAAGACAGAAATTCAACTTGGCATCCTTCAAGCAGAGCAAAAAGCACGTGACGATGAGTCTGCGCGCGCCTCCGAACTGATGGGTCGAGAAGCGGATATTGCAAATAAGGAGAGAAGTCTTCAGCAGCAACAGCGACGGCAAGATGCGGAGTGGAAAGAGCTGGAGCGCGAACGGACACAGATCCGTGAAGATGCACTTCGCGAGGCAAGCCAGGAAATTGTGAGATTGACGGAGGCCCGACAACGAGCTGAGTCTCGCCTCGAAAAGGTGTACCGTGATTGGACCTTGACTGAACAAAAACTAGAACAATACCGAGAGTTCTCAGAAGCATTGGCGGGACGTTCTGCACGCGAGATTCTTGACGAGTTGGCTGCTCACAAGCGTCGAGTCACTCAGTTGGAAAATCATATTGCAAATAGTCAAGATGATCAGCTGCAATCTGAGAATGAGGCACTGCGAAAACTTCGTGATGAGCAAAAGACTCAACTCGATGAGGTTCATGTGGACTTGGCTGATGCCAAAGCCCAGCTTCATCGCCTGCGTCTCGGTGTCAGCGACAAAGAGAACCTTGAAAAAGAGAAGCGTGCCCTCGAAAAGAACAATCAGATTTTGAGTGCAAGGCTGAATGACCTGGGTAAAACGGTGGATGACCTCACCCAGTCTCAGCAGTCCGAAAAGCCGTTCCCTCAGATGGCATGGATGGATTCGGCATCCAATGCAGACTGGATCAAGGATCGCAAAGCCAAGGAGCTGAGCCTGCCGGAGCAGGATGTTCCTGATCTGAAAAAATTCTCGGTTGAATTGCAGCACAGGATCGCTCAAGCGGAGGAAGGTGCAACACTTCATTTCCGTCTCGAAGATATTCAGCTGCTGATTGCCGGGCTCGCCATGAGCCAGCTTCACATCTTTCAGGGTATCAGCGGCACAGGCAAAACGAGCTTGGCGAAGGCATTCGCAAAGGCTGTTGGAGGGCAATGCACTGACATTGCCGTCCAGGCTGGTTGGCGAGATCGTGATGATCTACTGGGGCATTACAACGCCTTCGAGAAACGCTTCTATGAGCGCGACTGCCTGCAAGGTCTCTACCGTGCGCAAACAGCCGCCTACAAGGACCGGTGCAACATCATCTTGCTTGACGAGATGAATCTCTCCCGCCCGGAGCAGTATTTTGCTGAATTCCTCTCGGCTCTCGAAAAGAATGATCCAAGAGATCGATTGATCAGCTTGTCGGAGAGCCAGTTGCCAAATGCACCAGCGCTGCTTGTTGAGGGGCGAAGGATTCGAGTTCCCCATAACGTCTGGTTTGTAGGCACCGCTAACCACGATGAGACCACGAACGAGTTTGCTGACAAAACCTACGATCGTGCTCATGTCATGACGCTTCCCCGCCACGAAGCAGGATTCAAGATTGAGCCAAAGCCGAAGGCCAGCTTTAGCTATGCATCATTGATGGAGCGCTTCAATGCCGCTGCGACCCAGAACGCCGACGAGGTTGGAGAGTTGTTGGCAGAGTTGACAACGGGCCCGCTGACAAACATTTTGCAGGAACGTTTTGACCTGGGATGGGGCAATCGACTCGAGCGTCAGGCCATGAGATTTGTCCCCGTTTACATGGCTGCGGGTGGCCGTAAAGAGGACGCGCTCGACCATTTGCTTGCCAGCAGAGTATTTCGGCGCGGTAAGGTCACTGGCAGATACGATGCGACGATCGATGATTTAACCGCCATCGAACAAGCGCTTGCTACCGTGTGGAAGGGTTGGAAATCGGAGCCTCGCCGTTCGATGGCCCTGTTGGCTGAAGATCGTCGCCGTAAGGAACGTGGCGCATGAGATTTCTGGACCGCCTTACCGGTGGGAAACTCAGTGACATACCCAACGTGTTCCTGCCGGGTAGGTATTGCTTGCTTGAACCACTTGTAGTCAACAGACACAGCCACTTGCAGCCAGGTGATCTGCTGTCGGATGACGGCTCTGGCGTCATCCGGATTCAGGACGCTGAACACCAGGTTCTCTCCTGCGATCAGACGGATGAAGATCAGGCGGACGCGGATCTTTCCGGCGAGGCGATTATTTCGATTGCTGGAAAACTCGCCTACGCACATGGTGCAAATGTTTCACCGATGCTGCCCGCTGAGATGGCCGCGCAGTGTGCCCTTGAGGAACTCGAACGGAATTTGGCCACGGTACTCAGAGATGGTCATTTGCACTCGATATCTGATCGGCCGCGCAGAGACCTTCGGTACGACGATCTAGTCGCACCCGTAGCGCGAGCTCGACGTCTGGCAACGTCGGCGTTAAGTCATTTGGCGTCGCACTCGGATTGCTGGCAGCAGCGCACGCTCAGCGGTGTGCAACCTCGCAAGATTCTGGCGCGTTTCAGCGAGGATGACTATGCCATCTATGAGAACAGACTCTACAAGCGATTGCTGGATCGGCTGGATCGACATCTTGCCAGGAGACTAGCTCGTATCCGTGGTGTTAATGCACGGCTAGCGCGAGCTTTGGAGTTTCAAGACTCTGAGCAGACGCACTTTCGACTTCGCCAAGATATTTGCCGCCTTTGGGGGGAGTCATATCTTGACGACAAGACCGGGATGCAATTGGAAGCCGGGAAGCGTGCTCTAGCGGAGATTGAGGCTCAGTTGCGTGCAATTAGAGGATTGAAGCAACGTGGTCTTTATGCACTGGTCCCCGCAGCGTCTGTAGTACCCGCCCAGGTTCATCGCACCAACATTCTGAATCATGATCCTCACTACAGGCATTTGCCTCCCATTTGGGAAAGTTTGAAAGACGAACGAGAGGAACGGCAAATGAGGCCAGAAGAGCGACTGGCGAAGCATCAGCAGTTGCACCTTGCCTACAGAGATTACGTTGGTTTGGTTCTCCGACGAGCCTTGGAAAGATATGGACTGCAAGGTGGACAGGGTGATCGCTTGGAGTTCGGTTGGGCTGGAATTTCGTTTTCAGTGAGACAGGATGGGCAAGATTGGCTAATTCTCAACTCGCACGGTGAAGCGCTTCGGTTGATTCCTATCGCTTGGTTTGGAAAAAATGTCGAAGAAGGTGAAAACCTAAATTCAAGTCATGTCATTTGCTGGCCAGGCTGCTCAGACAGTATTTCTTCTCGGCAGCGTTTAGCTATATCTCCTCTAGACCTTTACGTTGTCGAAAAGATGGGGAGATTGATTGATCAGTGGATGCTTTCACGGTTGATCGAAGGTTACGGCAAAAAACTTGGCCCCTTGCCGACACCTGTAAAGCAGATGGCTGACGGATGGCCCAATAATTTTGAGAGCTTATCTTCTACACACGTTCGACTTATCGCGCCATTGGACTCCAAGCAGGTGTCTCAGATCAAGTTAAAACTGCAGGAGTCTGCAAGCAAGCAAATTGAAAATCAGGTGTTGACTGCAGTAGATCAATTGACGGCTCTGTCGCGTCTCTGCAGTCATGATGCTCAATTCAGTGCGAGCCCGAACCGGGAGTTTTATTGCCGATGTCGAACCTGCGAGACCACTTGGGCACTCAAGACCTTGAGTAACAAGAGAGTCTTTGCTATGCGTCCAAGGGGGGCGATGAATTTGCCGTTAGCCGATGGCTTTAATTGGTCTGGCCGAGATTGGTTGGATTTTGAAGTCTCTTTGTGAGAGCGGCATTCCGTATTCCTGCGCCGTATTTTGAAAAAATCAGATTCTAGAGAGGCAATATGACTGCACAGATTGCTGAAAAGCTGCGCTACCAGGGCGAGGACGTAGCCATGTGCACGAACCCCCTAAACGACTATTTCGCGATGGGGGGCATCAACCCGCGCTTCGAGTCGAACTGCACGGCGCTTTGGCGTGGCTACGTAGGCAGTTGGGAGATTGTTGACGAACGCCTGTACCTGATCGGTCTGAACGGCACGCTCGAAGACGGGACCGAAGCGTCGCTGGAAACTATCTTCCCCGGGTATCCGGACCGGGTGTTTGCCCACTGGTACTCAGGCACGATCCGTCTTCCGCAGGGCAAGCAGCTCGAGTACGTCCACATGGGCTACGGCAGCACCTTCGAGCGTGACTTGTTCTTGGATCTTGAGCGAGGGGTCGTCGTTGCCACTCGCGTGCAGCACAACGGGGTCGCTGAGTCTGATGGCGCCCCTGAAGGCTATGAAGTTAGCGCCATGACGGTTTTCCCGAGAGCAGGCAAAGGCGACGGGGGCGCGGCGTGATCTACCTATATTGGTACCTGGGCCTCGGCATCGCAGTCCTCGCCGTCGTGTACGGTGCCCATCGGCTGACGAAGGAGAAGGAGTCCGAGTCCCTTCGTGAGCTGCTCGAGTCGGTCAACCCTGATCGCAAGAAGATTTCCTACCGCATCCTTAACAACGTCGTCGCGCCGGTCCTGGCTGCCATCCTGGTTGTCGCGGTCTGGCCCGTTGCGGTTTACATGAAGGCCAAGGAGATGTTCAAGAAAAAAGATTATGCCGAGGTTCAGGAGGAACGTGAGTTCGCCGTCGAGCGGCAACACCTGCTGGAGCGTCTGACGGTGCAGGAGGTCGAGATGCGTGAGATCGTGACTGACCCTCTCCAGGCGGCACCTGAACTGCCCTTCGGTCACCTCCACGCTGCGTGGAAGGAGTTCCTCAAAGGCCACGCTGAAGACGGTGAGCTGTGGTCGTTCTCTGCGCGCTGGCAGACAACCTGGGGGCGGAAGGAGCTGCGGTCGGGTTACGTTCTGGTCGAGAACGGGTCGCCGGGCGCACATTTTCTGACGGTTTGGAAAGACCTCCCTGACGATACAGAGTCAGAAGACAAGGCCAAGCGCGCGGAGGTCGACGACATGCCTGGGTGGCTTCGGCGGCAGGCCGATTGAGGTTCAGCTGCGAGATAGTGTGAAGGGAGGCAAAGAATATGTTTGAAGAACTCACGATGAGCCAGATGCGCTCGCAGATTGAGCAACATCTCCTGATGGTTGAGGAGGTGCTCCTGAAGTCCGAGACCGGTCGCGGCTTCTTGTGATGAAGATTGAATCAAATGGACGCCATGCCCACTGAGCCATATTCATTCCCTAGCGGCTTCTACCTGCTGCTCGAAGACGCGGCGGATGTTGTGCTGGAGTTTCCGGTTGATGATGATTCCGGCGGTCCCTTCTGGCATAACGAAGGGCAACTCGATCTCGTGCGCTGCAAAGAATGGGACCAGGAAGAGGTTGGCGTTGTACCGCTCGGTGGAAATCGTTATCGCCTGGCCGAACGACAGATGGGACCGTTTTCCGGACTCAGGCTGTACTGGGGCGACGAGTTCAACGCCGACAAGGGCGTAGACGGCAAGCTGCGACTGACCTCGATATGCATACCTCGCCCATATGCCCATTTCCGCTTTCTGACTTCAGGCGGTTTCAGCAATGAACACCAACTGGCTCAGCACCTGCACTCACTTGGAGGCGGGTGGGAGACTGTCGCCGGTGGAATGCTCACGTTGACTGTTCCAGTCGAACGCGCCAGCGAATTAAAGCGTTTGATGTACGTCGAGGGCCTTGCCCCTGGGGTGCTACCCCTTGAGGATTAACGGGCCCTGCCCAAATCGTCGAATCCACGCCCAAAAGACCCGTGCGTTACTATCTGGTTCTGAAAGCGGACGCGGGTTCGGTTCCGTGTTCCACCCTCAAGGGACAAATGGCCGAAACGGTGGACTTTTGGCCAAAAGCAGGGACAACCGTTCAGACTACGGCGCGGAATCGAACCGCGCTGCGTCCTGCTCCCTGATGATTTCGTGCCAGCGTTTGGCTGGCTCTGAAGGTGCTGCCGGGCTCTCGGCTTCATCACTGACGGCTGCAGCGGCGCTGCCAACCACGCTGTTGGCCATCTCCCATTCCAGGATCGCTGGCAGTGAAAACCGGAGGTTGCCCACCAGCATCAGGTGTGGAACGCGTTTGCGATTGCGCTCGGCCTGATCGCGGAACAGGTGGATGGGTAGCGATGCTGCTTCGGCAATTTCTTTGGCGGTGAAGTAGTTGTCTTCAGCCTTGGCATCGAGGCCCTGCGCCGCTTCTGGCACTTCCGGCTTGAAGTCCCGTTTGATGCCGAGCAGTGTCATCAGATGCTGCGCGCTGCTGTGCTCGAAATCGAGGACGTCGGCTTCGTGGTAACGGACGTGGCGGAACAGCTTGTGCCAGACCGGCCCTTCGCCATCGAGCCGCCAGCGCCGCAGCGTCTTGAGACTGACCTGCCAGCGGTCGGCCACATGCTTTTCGGTCATCACGGGGTAGTGCATCTTTTTCTCCTGAACAGATGACCCCATGACAACGCTGTTCACCGTAGAAGCCAAGCTCAGTGTTCGCTGATCACCCGGCAGCCGTCTCCGCAATCAGCACATCGGCCGGGATGCCCAGGCTCTTGTGAAGTCTGCGGATCATGGCCAACGTCAGCGGGCGCTTGCGACTCAGGACTTCGTAGACACGGTTGCTTTTGCCAATGATCGGCTCAAGATCTTTGATGGACAGACCGCTCTGATCCATCCGGAATTTGATGGCCTCCACCGGATCTGGCGCGGTGATGGGTACGTGCTTTGCCTCGTAGGCTTGCACCAGCGTGGCCAGGATGTCCAGGCGATCTCCCTCCGGCGTGCCCAGATCAGGGTCGGACTCCATCAAGGCCGAAATCTCTTTGAGCGTGGCCTTGTAGTCTGCTTCGGTGTGGATAGGGCGGATGTCCATGTTTTCCTCCGTGGCCGGTCAGGCCATTTCAACGGTTTCGGCGTCCACTGCGTCGTACTCTTTGTGGGTGCCGACGAACTTCACGTAGACGATCTGCAACTTGTACGCAATGGCCACGATCAGCCGGTAGTCATTGCCTTTGATGTTGAAGACCACACGACGGTTCTTCAGCACGCTGGCGCTGCGGTACTGCGCCTTGATGTCAGCGGGCTGGCTCCAACTCGCACTGGTGGCCTCCTCGTACCAAGCCTTCAGCGGCTGCTCGGCGTCGGGGTAGCGCTCCCAGAAGGCCCGAAGGGTAGACACGGCAATCACTCGCATGGGTCGAAGTGTAGTCCCAAAATGGGACTAAGGCAAGTGGCATCCAGGCCGGGCGGGTTGTGAAGGCGTCCAAGAATGGGTGTGAATGGGTGTTTTTATGGTTGTCCGAGCTGGCGCAGCGTTGGACGGCCGGATTTCCGAGATGCTCGTTTCGTACAGGTGGGCACCTACAATGGCACTGCTTTCGTATCTGGTTCAGATGACGGACGCGGGTTCGGTTCCGCGTTCCACCACCAAGTTAAGGTCCACATAGGGCCGCAAACGAAGAAAGCGCTAAGGAAATCAACGCCTTAGCGCTTTTTTTTTGTGCGCATTGGGCCATGGAGTTACACATACACTCAGCTGTTGTGTGAGTAGGTTTGAGAGTAACTGGCCCTGTGAGTAGCTTTCAGGCCCTATAGTTACTCACATGGCCGGGATAGACACCCTCAACGACAAGGCGATCCGCGCCGCCATCAAGCGCGCGGCCGACACTGGCAAGGCTGAGGCATTGCCGGATGGCGCAGGGCTCCGGCTTGATGTGCAGCCGACCGGCGCCGGCTGGTGGCGCTTCAGGTATCGGTTTGAAGGCAAGGCCGGCATGTTGTCGCTGGGCGTCTACCCTGATGTGCCCCTGGCGCTGGCCCGCCAGCGTCGAGACGAAGCCCGCGCACTGATCGCCTCCGGCACCGACCCGAGCGCCGCCCGCAAGGCCGACAAGGCAGACCGCGCCGCCCAGGCGCAGGCGCAGGCCCTGGCCGATGCCGGATTGCCGGGGTCGGGCACCTTCGAGGCCGTGGCCCGCGAATGGCTGCGCGTGGTGCATCAGGCCAAGGTCAGCGCCGGTCATGCCGAGCGAACCCGAATCCGCTTCGAGCAAGACGCCTTCCCCTGGCTCGGCCGGCGGCCCATCGCGGAAATCGATGCGCCGGAGTTGCTTGCCACCCTGCGGCGGGTAATTGCCCGGGGCGCGATTGAAACTGCCCACCGCCTGAAAGACGCTTGCGGGCAGGTATTCCGGTACGGCATCGCCACCGGGGTATGCACCCGCAACCCTGCGGCCGATCTCCGCGACGCACTGCCGCCCGTGCCGACCCGCCACCTGGCCGCGGTGGTGGACCCGAAACAGGCCGGCGAACTGCTGCGCGCCATGGGCGACTATGCCGGCCACCCCATCACCCGGGCGGCGCTGGCGCTGTCGGCGCTGCTGTTCCTGCGCCCCGGCGAGCTGCGGCAGATGGAATGGGCGTGGGTCGACCTGGACGGCGCGATGGTGACGCTGCCGGCGGCGCTGATGAAGCGGCGTAAGGATGAGAAGGTCAACGGCGCACCGCACCTGGTGCCGCTGGCGCCCCAGTCCGTGGCGATCTTGCGCGAACTTCACCCGCTGACCGGTGTTGGCCGCTATGTGTTCCCGTCGCTGCAGACCAAGGACCGCCCCATGTCCGAGAACACCGTGAACGTGGCCCTGCGCCGCATGGGCTTCGACCGCGACACTGCGACCGCCCACGGCTTCCGCGCCATGGCCCGCACCATGGCCGCCGAGCGGCTGGGCATCGAGCCCCAGGTGATCGAGGCGCAGTTGGCCCACGCGGTGGGCGATGCGCTGGGCCGGGCCTACAACCGCACCACGTTCTTTGACCAGCGGCGCGAACTGATGATGCGGTGGGCCGACTATCTGGACCGGCTGCGCAAGGGGGCTGACGTGGTGGCGTTGCCGACAAGGGCTGCTTGATGCCATGCGGCAGCAGCTGCGCCAGTTGAGTGGCCAAACTGTGGATCACGAGGACGACTTCGAGACCGCTTTCGCCGAGGCCGCCGCGGCTCCGAAGAAGAAGCGCCGTGGCCGTCCATCGAGGCGACACCTGACCGGCTGGGAGATCGTCCGCCTGGTTCGCGCGGCGCACGCAAGCGGTCATCCGATGTCGCCGACCGCGCCAGAAGGCAGTGGAGTGCAGACGGCCTTCGAGCGCGTGGCCACGCAGCTCAGCACCAGGGCTGCGCGGCTCGGTAGGCCGGAGCTTTTCACCACGGCTGATCGAGTCCGTGAAACCTACTACCGCCTCCTGAGCAAGGCCGGAGAGCCCATACCTGGATCGCCAGACATTTTCTGAATAGCGCCCGCCGGACGGCCGAGAGACATTGGCCCCATACGAACAGATGGGGCCAACAGTGAACTCGAATCAGGAAGCCGCACCGGCAATCCACTCCGCCCTCTCCGACGTGGCGCTGATTGATGGCGCGACCGCTGCCGCCGCCGCGGCCATGAGCCTGTCTCAGTGGCACACCCTGGTGCGCACCGCAAACGCGCCGGCCCCCGTCATCCGCCAGCCGCGCTTCACGCGCTGGCGCATCGCCGATGTCCGGGCCTGGTTGATTGATCGGGCCGAGCGCGGCGGTATCGAAGCGGTCGCCGCCGGTGTGGTCGAGCGTGCCACCAAGGCCAGCGTCGCCGCCAAGCAACGCCGCGCGACAACCTGATGCACGTCGGCTTTATGCCCAGCTGTTCAGCCGCGCAACCAGCCGCAACGATGCCGGCATGAAGCTCGAACAACACCATCAGCTGCTGCGCACCAGCGAGGCCGCGCCGATCTTGCGGGTGCAGCCCCAATCGATGAGACGCTGGGCCTGCTTCAAGACTGGCCCGCTGACGCCGGTGAAAGTGGCCGGCCGCCTCTTGTGGCGCGCTTCCGACATCAAGCGCCTGATCGAGTCCGGCCAGAAGAAGGCCGCCTGACCGCACCAAGAAAAACGCCCGGGAGGCAACCGGGCGTCTTGGGTAACAACTGCACATCGAGAGGATCAATATGCAGAATGAAGTATACCGCTCAAGTAATCTGGAAGACAAGCGCACTGCCGAGGCGAGTCAAGTGATCGACTCTCGTGCTGCGGTGGTCGAAGGACAACGCCGTTTCGAGCGCCGGACCAAGGCTTCGGCGCCACTGTTGCCTACCAGCCCGTCCAAGGCCGCGGCGCTGATGGGCATGCTGGAGCAAGACGCCGGCGTCAGCGTCGAGACGCAGCTGCAGCGATTGCTGCGTGCATTCGCCGCCGCTGGCGAGGTCACCTGCTTGGAAGCCCAGCGCCTCCTCGATATCAGGCACCCGCCGGCTCGGGTCCTGAACCTGCGTCACGCCGGCTACGAGATCGGCACCCGCTGGGTGGTCCAGACGACCGAGCGCGGCCACGCCCACCGGACGATGGCCTACACGTTGCTGGCGGCACCCAAGGCCGGCGAGGTGCGCTGATGGGCCGAGAGGATCGCTCGACGACCAGGCGTGATGCCGCCATTGGCATCAAGGCTGCGCGCAAGGAGAAAGACCGCCGCGATGGTTTGGGCTTCATCGCCCTGCCTCACATCGTCACTGATTCGGCTGGATACCGACTGGCAGGGCATACCGCCAGGTCGCTGCTGGTCGATCTGGCGCGCGCCTACAGCGGCCGAAACAACGGCTCGATCTGGCTGTCACGGTCGGCCCGTGAAGCCATCGGCTGGGGCAGCGAGTCGACCTACCGCTCGGCGCTGGCTGATCTGATCGCCTGCGGCCTGGTGGTTGAGACGCGCAAGGGCGGACGCAACCTGGCCGCCTGGTTCGGCCTGACGTGGCGCGACCTGGACGTGACGGCCGGACTGGACATTGACCCGAAGCTGTGGCGTCGTGGCGCCTACCTGAAGCCCGACAAGCCGCCCGTCGGCGATGGCAAGGCCCGGACTGCAAAGGCTGCAGCGACTCGCAGCATCGCCGCCAGCCTTCGCACTTGTTACAAGCCTGCACCGTCTGACGGTGCAACTGCGGCACCCACTGCACCGTCAGACGGTGCAACTGACCACGC
>Ga0208398_100598_pt1 | contig 20860 bp, 22 predicted proteins | sample LakWasMe79_HOW10_2_FD_183905 | JGI IMG/M metagenome (GOLD analysis project Ga0208398, IMG submission 183905) | Freshwater sediment methanotrophic microbial communities from Lake Washington under simulated oxygen tension - Sediment Metagenome... | ecosystem: Environmental > Aquatic > Freshwater >...
CGCCAGGTCAGCGCCACGGCCCGGATCACCGCATCGGTCTGCACGGGGGCCTTCCTGCTGGCCGCCAGCGGCGTGCTGACCCATGGACGTGCCACCACCCACTGGGAAGACGTGGCCGACCTGCGCCAGCGCCACCCCGAGCTGGACGTGGTGGACGGCGTGCGCTGGGTCGATGACGGCGGTCCGGTGACTTCGGCCGGCATCAGCGCTGGCATCGACATGTGCCTGCATCTGGTTGGGCGATTGGCAGGCACCGAACTGGCCGAGCGCACGGCCCGCCAAATGGACTTCATATGGACCCGCAATTGATTCGCGTTGCCTTTGTCCTGCTCCCCAACAGCCTGGCACTGGATTGGGCAGGCCCGGCCGAGGCGCTGCGCATCGCCAACCAGCTGCTGCGCAGCCAGGGCCAGCCCGAGCGTTTTGCGCTTGAGTTCGTCGGACCCAATCCGCAGGTCGTCAGTTCGGTCGGCCTGCAGCTAGCCGGTCTGCTGCCGTTACCCACGCCGCCCAACCAGCCGCATGCTCCCGATCCGCGACCATTATGGGTGGTGCTGATCGGCATGCCCGGCCAACGGATTCCCATTGACGACGCCCCCACCCAGGCCCTGCTGCACTGGCTGCGCGGCCTGCGCCTGGCGGCCGGGCAGGTGGAACTGGTCACCATCTGCGCCGGATCGGTACTGGCTGCGCATGCAGGCCAACTGGCCGGGAGGCGCGCCACCACCCACCACCAGCATTTGGACGAATTGCAGCAGGTGGAGCCGCGCTGCGACGTGGTGGCCAACCGGGTCTTTGTGGAAGATGCCCCGGTGTTCAGCAGTGCGGGGGTGACGACCGGCATTGATCTGGTTTTGCACCGCATCAGCGCCCTGTGTGGCCCGGCGCTGGCTGCGCAGGTGGCGCAAACCATGGTGGTGGCGCTGCGCCGTGGCCCCAACGACCCGGAGCTGTCCCCCTTTCTGGCCTACCGTGCCCACCTGCACCCGGCCCTGCACCGGGTGCAGGACGCCGTCAGCCATTCACCGGACACCGCCTGGACGGTTCCCGCCATGGCCGAAGTCGCCCATACCTCGCCGCGCCACCTGACGCGGCTGTTTCTGGAGCACGCAGGCGTGGCCCCCATGCAATACTTGCGGCGCATCCGGCTGGCGGTGGCCCAGACCGCCCTGCAATCCGGCCGCAATGTGACCCAGGCCGCCGAGATGGCCGGATTCAGTTCGGACACCCAGCTGCGCCGGGCCTGGCACCAGTTTGCGCAGCGGGGTACGCCGTCCGATCCGCACGCTGTGCTGTAGGGCAGCCACACCGTCCATCCCGCGCCAGGCACCGTATTTCCCACCGAAATGCCATTCGTCGCAATGGAGATGAAATTTGCGCGGGCAATGTCTACATTTCAGTCATCGGGCCGCTGTGGACCGTAACCGGAGAAGACCATGCTGCACAACTACCATACCCAGTTCAAGCTTGCTGCCATCGCCTTTGCGGTCCTGATGACCCTGGCCGTCAATGGCTCCGTGTTGCTGCGATTTGATGCCATGGCCCAAGGGTCGGTCATGCAGATCACGTTGCCCACCGTCACAGTCTACGGACGCTAGGCCTGATGCCAACGATGACGCCAGGCACCGGTTCCGGCCCAGCCATTGCCAGCGGTTTTTCTGCTCTGCTGGTAGCCTGTTTGCTGGCAGTAGCTCCTGTCCCGGCACATGCCTGGGACCTTTTGGGCAACAAGGCTGTTGTCGGCTCCGGCCAGGTCAGCAGCGTACAGCGCGATCTGGCACCATTCCATCAGATTGCCGTGGACTTGCCCTGCAAGGTCGAGCTGGTCCAGGGCACGAGCGAGGCGGTGGCAATAGAGGCTGACGACAACCTCTTGCCGCTTATTGAGACCGTCGTCAAGAATGGCCAGCTCACGATCAAGCCCGCCAAAGGCGTGAACCTGTCCACCCGCAGCAACATCCGGCTCACGGTGCACGTGCGCACCGTCGACGGCTTGTCGCTGGCGGGCTCGGCCGACCTGTCGGCGACACGCCTGGTATCGCCCAAACTCTCTACCAGCATTGCCGGATCGGGCAGTATGGCCATCAAGGATTTGCAGAGTGACGCCTTGTCGGTGTCGATCGCTGGAAGCGGCCGCTTTGAAGCCCAGGGAACGGCGGCAGTCATGGATGTCAGCATTGCCGGGTCTGGCGATGTCAAGGCCCCCCGCCTGTCAGCCCGGGAGGTCAACGTCAACATTGCCGGATCGGGGGACGCGACCGTCTGGGCACGCAAGGCCCTGTCGGTCAGCATCGTCGGTTCTGGTGACGTTCGCTACTACGGAGACGCCACGCGCAGTGACACCTCTACCCTGGGTTCGGGCCGTGTCAAACAGCTGGGCATCAGCCCACCGCTCTAGACTTCGCCTCGCACCATCCCCAGCAAACGGCCCAAGACGGCTGCGCCGTCGGCACGCAGTCCATTGTGCTCGTACTCATTGGTAACCCAGAGTTTCATGTTGGGGACCAAGGCCGCGGTTTCTTCCGAGAACTCGCGGTGCACGTACATGTCGTCGGAGTAGACGGCCGCCGCCACCGGCACGGTGTTGTGCTGCAGTCGGGCCACGTCGTAGAGAGCAGGCCATGCATCCGTCGCAGCCAGAAGCTCGGCAGTTGCCATGAGCGGCTGCAATTGCGCGTAGGTATCAAACATCCACGGGTAGATCATCTCGCCGGTAAACAGCACCGGGTCGCTGCCCTCCAGAGCGAACTCCGCAAATTCCCCCATCAGTCGCTGGGCCGACCACTGGCTGGCAGTCCCCTGGGTGTAGCAGGCCTCGTGCAGCAGCGAGTAAATCGGGTTCGTATCAAAGGTCTGCATATGCTCCAGGTGGAACAGGAAATTCCACTGCAGCGCACCGCGCCCGCCGTCCCCTGCAGCAAAGGCCTCTTCCAGCAAGTAGTGAACGGCCTCAAAACCGTCACTCATGCCAAATTGCAGCCCCAGTTGCAGAAACCGTTGCGCAGTCAGCTGCGCACCACCGGGCAATCGCACGTCGTGCTGGAGCAGGTGGTCCACGATCCGGCGCACCAGCGCCACATCACCGGGATAGCGCTGGTAGTACTGGCGATTCTTGGCCACCACGCGCCGGTAGGTGGCGCGGTACACATCGTCCGCCGGGCGAAACAGCGACGGAATGCCACCGGTGATCAGCACCTCCTTGAGCCCCTCAGGAGCCGCGCTCAGGTAGTGCATGGCGCAAAAACCACCATAGCTTTGCCCCAGAATGCTCCATGGGGTCTGGCCGATGATCTGCTGGCGAATGGCCTCCGCATCGCGCACGATGTTGTCGGCACGAAAGTGCATCAGGTAGTCGGCCTGGGCTTGGGGTTCGCCAAGCTCAGCCAGCGCTTGCGTAGTCACGGGTGTGGACCGCCCGGTGCCACGCTGGTCCAGCAACAGCACCCGGTAGTCTTGCAAGGCGCGCCCCAACCAGCCGCTTTTGCTGGTGGGGCGGGGCGCGCCCGATCCGGGTCCGCCCTGAAAGTAGACCAAATAGGGTTGGTTTGCGTTTTCCTTGCCCGGCGCAATCACTTCGCGGGCGTAGACGCTGAGGGTCCGCCCCGGCTGGGAGTAGTCGAGCGGCAGTTCAAAGCTATGGTCGCGCAGGACCAGTCCGGGGATGCGGTGGGTGGTGTGCAACATCTCTAGCGACCGGTGATTTCCCGGAAGAAGGCTTCAGGCGACGGCTTGCGCTGCAAGAAGGCCTCCACCAGTTCAGACGGAGCGCGTTCACCTCCGCGCTCCAGAATCACGGTGCGGTAGCGTGCGCCTACCTTCGGGTCCATCACGTTGGCGCCAAAGGCAGAACGCATGTCCAGCGCGAGAACTTCTGACCACATATAGCCGTAATACCCGGCCTGGTAGCCACCCATCACATGGCCAAAAGCGGCAGGCACCAAGGTTCCGGCCTCATAGCCCAGCGGAGTCTTGCCTTCGAGTTCGATCCAGGTCTGCATGGGGTCCACCGCGGCTGGCGTGTGCAGGGCCATGTCCCACGCGGCATACAGGCGCTGACGCCCGTACTGAATGCCCTTTCCAAATGCACGCGACGCATTCATGCGCTCAATCAGCTTGGCGTCAATCGGCTTGCAGCTCGGGCACACCTGGGCAAACAGGGCCAATGATTCAGGCCGGCGCGACCACTCCTCATACATTTGCGAAGGCGCCTCGACAAAGTCGCGCTTGACGCCAGTGCCAGCGTTCAGCACATAACGGGTGCGCGACAGTACGCCATGCATGATGTGCCCGAACTCGTGGAACAGGGTTTCGAGTTCGTTCTGATCAAACCCGTCGCGGCTGAAGTTCGTCACCAGAACTGACACCGGCGTGCGTCCGCCCGCCAGAGACACGCCCCGAACCGGAAACGCAGCGGCGTGTTTGTATTTGCCATCGCGCGGAAACAGGTCCAGATAGAAACTCGACAGGTACTTGCCACTGGCACTGTCAAACACATCGTAGCCACGCACATCGGCCTGCCACACCGGCAAAGACTTGTTGGGCTTGAACTGCACTCCGTACAGGGTGCTGGTGACTTTCATCATCCAGTCAATCGTGGGATCGGTGGGAAACTGCATGCGCACCGCATTCTGGTCCACGCTATAGCGCTGCTTTTTCAGGCGCTGCTGGTAAAACAATACATCCCAGCGCTTGAGGACTGCATCCTTGTCGGCGGTGAACGCCACCTTCTCGGTGCGCAACGCGTCGAGCTCCTTGCGTTCCAACGCCTCCACCTTGCCCTGCACTTCGTCGAGGAATCGCGTCACTGCGGCGGCCGAGCCCGCCATCTTGCGCTTGATCGCCCAGTCAGCAAAGCTGGTTTCCCCCATCAGCTGCGCCAGCTCCAACCGCAACCCTACAGCTTCCTGCAGCAGTGCCAGATTGGCCTGACCGCCACGACTCTGGAACGCGCTCCAGTAGGCCTTGCGGGTGCTCTCCACCTGCACATTGCCCATGATGGCTTCGTATTCCGGGTAGTCCAGTCCAAACAGGTAGTTGCCTTCGCCGTCGCGCGCCCGGTTGCTGAGCGCACCCGGCAGCACGCCTTGCAAGGCGGCCTCTGAAAACGCCAGCTTGGTTGTGACGTCACGCACATTGCGGGAAAAGTCCTGGGACAGTTTGTCCAGTCGTTCAAAGATGGCCTTGGCCCGCTCGCGTTTGACCGCTGGCAGGCTTACGCCGCGCTCTTCAAAGTCATCCAGAATGCTCTGGCGCGCCATGGTGTCAATCGGATCGGTTGTGCGCAGCGCCTTGACCCGTTGAAACAGCGCCTCGCTTTGCAGGTATTCGTTGGGCAGGGCCGACAACAACAGGTCGCAAGCCTCCGCCGCCTTGCGCACCTCGGGGTCGGGACTGGTTTCGGACAGCAGTCCGATGGGCCCACCAATGTCCTGCAATCCCATATCGAGTTCATTCCATGCATGCAACACCGTCTTCACGTTGACGCGCCGCAGCGGCAAGGCTTTGATCTTGTCCACGCGCTGACGTGCCTGGGCAATGCTCTTGTCGCAGAGTTGGGGAATCTCTGCTGCGGTGGGCTGCGCGATCACGCCGCGCGGAGCGGCCAGGGCATGGGGAAGGAAACATGCTGCGAGGGCCGCGAGCACCGTGGTGTGAAGCTTCATTGGCAATCCTGAAATCGGGTTGAGTGTGGATTGGCCGGTTTGATCCGGCACAACCGCGACAGCCTTTTGGGTGCGCGGGCTGCGAAATTATAGGCAGCTGCCTGCCCGCGTCATGATCGCCGCAGCGCGTCCACCCAGTCGGCAATGGCATCCAGATTGACACGGTCATCGGCGTGCACCAGATAGCACTCCAGATCCGCCAGCGCCTGTTCAATGTGACCCAATTCGGCGTGGGCCAGTCCGCGATCACGGTACTCCGGCCACGACTTGGGCAACAGCACGACGAGGCGCTCCTGCACGGCCAGCAGGCGCTCCCAGTCGTTCTGGGATTTGTGGATTTCTTTCAGGTTGCGCAGCATGCGGGCAATGATGTCGCGCGATGGTGCCGTTTGCAGGTACAGCCCCAATGGCGTCTCCAACTCGTCCACCAGACCGCTGCGCTTGCGGTACGGCTCCAGCCGCTCGGACAGCTCTTCACGACTCAGCGACTTGCCACTCAACGGGTCAATCACCACCTGCCCCATCGGCAGGTTCACTTTGACCAGAAAATGCCCGGGGAAACCCACGCCCCGCACCGCCAGACCCAGGCCCTGGGCCAGTTCCATCCACAGCACGGCCAGTGCGATGGGTATGCCACGGCGGCTTTGCAGCAACCGGTGGATGAAACTGTTGTCAGGGTCGTAGAAGTCGTTGACGTTGCCGGCAAAGGCCAGATCCTGGAAGAAAAACTGGTTCAGAATACGCAGCTTCTGCACCGGCCCGCTATCGGCCGCCAGGCGCCGGCGCACGCGCTCCAGCAGTTGGTCCACCTCGCCCAAAACCGTCTGCACGTCCATTTCGGGGTACTCGTCCTGGCCCAGGCTGACGGCGGCTTCAAACAGCGCAAATTCACCGTCGCTCTCCACCAGGGATGCAAAGTACTCCAGGGGTGTGGGCTGGTCGAAGGACAGTTTCATGGTGCCAGGTCTTCCAAATCTAACGCCGGACCAACTGTCTCAAATTCACGCCGGCAGCCCAGATTGCTCCAAAATAGATAGCAATAGCACTAGATACGAAGAGGGCCAGAAGCCCAATGCGCTTAAGCTTTTCAGCCTTGAGGGCGAGCCAGGGAAACGCACCATTGGCCCACATCAGAAACACCGCCAACAAGGCACTGGCCGCAATCACCTGCAGCGCAAAGCGCGCCCACCCGGGAAGGGGTACATAGGTGCCACTGCGCACCAGCCCGACCAGCAGCCACAACGCATTGACCATGGCACCCACTCCGATTGCCAAAGCCAGGCCGGCATGGGCCAACATCGGCACGAACAGCAGGTTCAAAGCCTGGGTGATGACCAGCACTGCAATCCCGATCAAGGCCGGCGTGCGGATATTCTGGCTGGCGAAGTAGCCAGGAGTCAATACCTTGATGGCCACCAGGCCCAGAAGGCCCGCCCCGTATCCCATCAGGGCGGCGCTGGTCTGGACAACATCCGTATCGACATATTTGCCATTGTGGAAGATTACCGCCACCAGTGGCTGCGCGAAGGTGATCAGTGCCACGGCGCTGGGCACCGCCATCAGCACCACCAGACGCAGGCCCCAGTCAATCATGCTGGAAAACCTTTCGGAATCGCCGCTGGCCTTGGCAGCAGCGAGCTGCGGCATCAGCACCACGCCCAGCGCGACACCCAGCATGGCCGTGGGAAACTCCATCAACAGGCCCGCATTGTTGAGCCAGGTCACCGAACCAGTCGTCAGATGGGAGGCAATCTGTGTGTTGATCAGCAGCGATATCTGTGCCACGCTGACCCCCAACAGTGCGGGCCCCATCAAATGCACTATTCTTTTGGTAGCAGGTTGTGACCACGATGCGCGGGCTGCCGCCAAACCAAGGCGGATTGAGGGGGCCAAACCCAAACGGTGGAGTGCCCACCAAATGGCTCCCAGCTGCAGTAGCCCCCCCGCCATCACGCCGGCAGCCATGGCATAGATAGGCTCGATACCCAGTTGCTTGAACCACGGCGCGCCCAGCCAGGCGGCAGAAATCATGGCCACATTGAGCAAAACCGGCGTGGCCGCCGGAATGGCAAACTTCTTCCAGGTATTGAGAACGCCAGCCCCCAGGGCAACCAGCGACATGCATGCGATATAAGGAAACATCCAGCGCGTCATCACCGTCGCTGCCTCAAACCCCGCAGGCGGCAGCCCGCTGGCCAGCATATAGACCAGGATCGGAGCACCAACAATGCCCGCCACACAGGTCACCATCAGAACCAGGGTCAGCAAAGTGGCGACGGCACTGATGAGCGCGTGGGTGGCCGCATCGCCGTCCTGCTCCTTGCTTGCCGCCAGCACCGGCACAAAGGCCTGGCTGAAGGCGCCCTCGGCGAACATGCGGCGTAGCATGTTGGGGATGCGAAAGGCTACCCAGAACGCGTCCGTCATGGCACTCACACCAAAAATGGAGGCCATCAGCAGGTCGCGCACCAAGCCAGTGATGCGCGACGCCAGGGTCAGAATCGATACGATGGAAGCAGATTTGATGAGGCTCACAAGTCAAGTGTAGCCCGCTGCGGGGAAAAATAGTACAATCGCGGGCTTTGCTGGCATCATCCTCAGACACAAGGAACTATTACTATGGCATCTGGAAAACCCAAGAAAAAGAACCCGCGCCTGGCGTCGGGCCGTAAGCGCGTCCGTCAGGACGTCAAAATCAATGCAGCAAACACGTCTTTGCGTTCCAAGTACCGCACCGCGGTCAAGAACGTAGAGAAAGCAGTTCTGGCCGGTGACAAGACCAAGGCCACCGAACTGTTTGCGAAGATGCAAGCCGTGGTGGACACCGTGGCTGACAAGGGCATCTTCCACAAGAACAAGGCAGCTCGCGACAAGAGCCGCCTGTCGACCAAGGTGAAAGCCCTCGCCGTCGCAGCTCAACCTGCAGCCTAAGATTTAGGCACATCGCACAGACCTTTCGGGGTCTGCCGTTTGCACCGGGTGCGCTGCCAGCAAAGCAAAAAAGCCGTTCATTGAACGGCTTTTTTGTTGGCACTCGCCGATGGAATCAGGGCTTGACTGTGGCGGGCGCTGTCTCAGGTCGCGTCTCGCTGACCTGCAATTCGTTGTCTTTGGCGAAGTTCAGGCAAAAATCCCAGGCCATGACGTCGTACTCGCGCAGATCACTGTGCACGATCACGCATTTCACATTGCCAATAGAGGTCGGCACGCACCACGGGGAATAGGCCAGGTGGCTCCCCGGCTGCGGCCCACCCGGACGGAACTGGCTCATGACACCGGCCAGCCGCTCCGCCCAGTCACTGGGACGAAACGTCTTGCCGCTTCGGGTTACTCCCAGAATGTAGATTTCTTTAAAGGACGTCAAAGGCATGGTCTTGGAGGCAACAGAGCTGCGGTACCCGATCTTCTGTTGCACCGCACAAGAATTCTATCTGAGCCGGGCCACCGGTTTGCTGACACGCCATCGCATCACTGTGATGCCAAATTGTCAAAGATGTGCCATAGGGCACCGCCTAAAATTGCGGCTCAACGGACCACACTACCCTGGAGCCCCTACATGACCACTGCCCCCGCCGCGCCCTCTTCACCCCACGTGATGAACACCTATGGCCGTCTGCCCATCGCCCTGAGCCATGGCCGAGGCTGCCGCGTGTGGGACGTGAACGGCCGCGAGTACCTGGACGCGCTCGGTGGCATTGCCGTCAATACGCTGGGCCACAACCACCCCAAGCTGGTGGCCGCACTGCAGGACCAGGTCACCAAGCTGATCCACACCTCCAACTACTACCACGTTCCCTTGCAGGAAGAACTGGCCAAGCTGCTGGTGGAACGCTCCGGCATGACCAATGTGTTTTTCTGCTCCACCGGTCTGGAAGCCAATGAAGCCGCGCTGAAACTGGCCCGCAAGTTCGGCCACGACAAGGGCATCGAGCGCCCCGAAATCGTGGTCTACGAGAAGGCCTTCCATGGCCGCTCGATTGCCACACTCAGTGCCACCGGCAACCCCAAGGTGCAGGCCGGCTTTGGCCCGCTGGTGGAAGGCTTCATCCGCGTGCCTATCAACAACATCGAGCAATTGAAAGCCGCCACGGCCAACAACCCCAACGTGGTGGCCGTGTTCTTTGAAGCCATTCAGGGCGAAGGCGGCGTCAACCCCATGCACATGGACTACCTGCGCGATGTGCGCGCCCTGTGCGACGAACGCGACTGGCTGCTGATGATCGACGAGGTGCAGTGCGGCATGGGCCGCACCGGCAAGTGGTTTGCCCACCAGTGGGCCGGCATCAAGCCCGATGTCATGCCGCTGGCCAAGGGCCTGGGCTCCGGCGTGCCGGTGGGCGCGGTGGTGGCAGGCCCCAAGGCCGCCAGCATCTTTGCACCGGGCAACCACGGCAGCACCTTTGGCGGCAACCCGTTGGCAATGCGTGCCGGGGTCGAAACCATCCGCATCATGGAAGAACAGGGCCTGCTGGCCAATGCCGCCACCGTGGGCGCCCACCTCAAGGCCGGCCTGGAGCGCGCACTGGCGGCTGAACTGGCCAGCGGTGCGGTCAAGGAAATCCGCGGTCAGGGGCTGATGCTGGGCATTGACCTGTCCAAGCCCTGCGGCGTCCTGGTGCAGCGCGCGGCCGATGCCGGCCTGTTGATCAGCGTTACGGCCGACACGGTGGTGCGCCTGGTGCCGTCGCTGATACTGACGGCGGACGATGCCGACCAGATCGCGGCTATCCTGTGCCCCCTGATCTCCGCTTTGTTGAAAGAAACGCCATGAATCCCCTCAACGGCATTCCCAGCACGCTGCCAAAGGGCGCGCCGCCCGTGCGGCACTACTTGCAGTTCGCCGACTTCAGCACCGAGGAGTACCACTACCTGCTGGAGCGCGCGGCCTTCATCAAGGCCAAGTTCAAGACCTTTGTGCGCCACCAAACGCTGGTGGACCGCACGCTGGCCATGATCTTCGAGAAAGCTTCCACCCGCACCCGCGTGAGCTTCGAGGCCGGTATGTACCAGATGGGCGGCAGCGTGGTACACCTGACCACCGGCGACAGCCAGTTGGGCCGTGCTGAGCCGATTGAGGACAGTGCCAAGGTCATCAGCCGCATGACCGACATTGTGATGATCCGCACCTATGAGCAGACCAAGCTGGAGCGCTTTGCCGCGCACTCGCGGGTGCCGGTCATCAACGGCCTGACCAACGAGTTCCACCCCTGCCAGATCCTGGCGGATATTTTTACCTACATCGAGCACCGTGGGCCCATTGCGGGCAAGACCGTGGTCTGGGTGGGCGATGGCAACAACATGGCCAACACCTGGCTCCAGGCCGCCGCCAGCCTGGGTTTTCACCTGCGTGTGAGCACCCCCAGCGGCTATGAGGTCGATGAGAAAGTGGCCGTTACCCCTCGTGGAATGGGCACAGGTAGCTACAAAACTTATAGCGACCCGCTGGAGGCTTGTGCGGGTGCCGATCTGGTCACCACCGATGTGTGGACCAGCATGGGCTATGAAGCCGAGAACGAAGCCCGCCGCAAGGCCTTTGCCGCGTGGTGCGTGGATGCGCAGATGATGGCCGCCGCCAAGCCCGATGCCCTGTTCATGCACTGTCTGCCCGCACACCGCGGCGAAGAAGTGCAGGCCGACGTGATTGATGGCCCACAATCGGTGGTGTGGGACGAGGCAGAGAACCGCATGCATGTGCAAAAGGCTCTGATGGAATACCTGCTGCTGGGTCGCCAGAACTAAGCCATCTACCGGAGTGTGCGCATGAAGAAAAACCCAAAAAACGAACCAAAAGTCTGGGTCACCGCTCTCAAGCTGGTGATCGGCGTGGTCGTGATTGTGGGTGGCGTGGGCCTTGCGCTGTGGTACGCCAAAGACCTGGATAACGGCATGCCCAAAGCCCCGGGGAGCGACCCATGGGGCATCTCCAAGGATTCCCCGTCGCGCATGAAGCGCTAGGCGTCCGCCTTCCCGGCGGCAATCCGCTCCCGCGCATAGGCATAGGCCGCCATCACCGCCTGCTCCTCACTGGGGTAGTCATTGGGCACACGGTGGGGTGTCGTGGCATGGCCCTTCAACCGGGCAAAGTCCGCTCCGCGTTCAAAGTGCACCCAGGCCATCCAGCGCCCGGTTGCCTCTCTTTTGGTTGTTACCGAGGCGCATTCGCCGTCTTGTTCGATCACAGGATATCCGGACATTTTGAACCCCTTCGCAAGAGCAGCCACCGTGTAACCTTAGCAAACCGGTGACGGGTTTGCAAATCTCCATAGCCGCACACCGGCTACCCGGAAAACACACCGCTGGCGATGTAGGCGCCACCCCATAGCTCCGGGCTCGCGTGCATCTCGCCGATGTGCTCGGCCAGCAGGCTCCATGGCCGGTCCAGACCGTCCAACGACGTCACCGAGTACAGGGCCGCGCCCATCACGAAGCTGTTGACGGCCCAGTTCCAGGGGGAGGCCCATTGCAGACCCGCCGCTACGACCGTGGCGCCAGGCTTGAGGTGGTTCACCACATTGGCGACGGCATCCGGGTTGCGCAGGATGTCGTGCGTGAAGTGAAACAGCGCGGCATCGACCCGGCACGGTATCGGTGCGTTCTCGACGGCCGCCTGCAGCAGCGTCACATTGGTCCACCCGGCGTGCGCGACCCGGGCGCGGGCCTGGTCCAGCATTTCCGGACATTGCTCGATGGCGACGATGCGCCCGCGCCGGCCAATCGCCTGCTGCAACACATCGAAGCTCAGGCCGGTGCCACAACCCACATCCAGCACCGTATCACCGCGCTTGAGTTTCAGTCGGGCGATGGCGCTGCGGCGGATGGGCTCGAACGCCGCCAGTTCCAGGTCGTAAACGCCGGCCCGTCTGCGGTATTGCTCCAGCGCGTCATTCATTGCGAATCCCCAGGCGTGCAATGACCCCGCCCAACAGGGCCGCATCGGCCCGCATGCGATGGGCCAACCCTTCGGGCGAGGAACCCACCACCTGCCAGCCCTGGTTGAAGAGGCGCTGGCGCATGTCCGCCGCGCGCACGGTCTCGCTGATCAACGCAGCGAGTTTGCTGATGACCTGTTTGGGAAGACCGATGGGTGCGGCCACGGCATTCCAGATCTCCAGCTCAAAGCGCTCCATGCCCAGCGCCGCCAGGCTGGGCAACTCGGGCACCAGCGCACTGCGCCCGGCGGAGGTGACGCCAATGGCCTTGAGGCGGCCGGCGCGCACCTGTGCCATGGCCAGGCCCGGTGGCAACAAGGCCAGTTGAATCTGCCCGCCCAGCAAGGCATTGATGACCTGCGGGTTGCCGGGATAGGGCACGTGCACCGGCGCCAGGCCAGTCTGGGCATTCAGCAGTTCCATGCCCAGATGTGCAACCGTGCCCAGGCCCGGCGATCCATAGCTCCAGGTGTTGCCCGCACGCAGGCCGGTTGCCACGAAATCCTGGGCGGAGCCGGAATAGCTGGCAGGCACGGCAAGCACCAGCGGGGCCGTGCCAATCAGCGACACGGGCGCCAGGTCCTTCAACGGATCGTAGGGGGTCTTCGGGTTCAGCTGGCGTGCGATCGTCAGGTTGCCGTTGATCATCAGGCCCAGTGTGTGGTCGTCGCTGGCTTTGGCCACCATGTCTGCGGCAATGTTGCCGCTGGCGCCGGGCCGGTTGTCGACGATGACGGGCTGGCCCAGCGCCCTCGACAAGGGCTCGGCCAGCGCCCGCGCGGTGAGGTCCGGGCTGGAGCCGCCGGGAAACCCCACGAGGATACGCACCGCTTTGCGGGGCCACGGCGCGACATCCGCCGCCGCAGCCGCGCCAGCCGTTGCAGCTAACCCGCCCCACACCAGAAACTTGCGTCGTATCAGCATATTCTTAAAAACGGTACAGCCAGGGAACATCCAGCAGGCGCTCACCCAGCAGGCGCATGGACTGGTCACGGCCCCAGCGCACCAGCCCTTGGGCATGGAAGATCTGACCATTGCGGATCGAGCGGGCCTGCACCCGTGCGTTGCGCTTCCAGCGTTCCTTGGCGTAGCGCTCCAGCCGCTGGGCCATGCTCAGCCCGGGCACCGCCAACAGGCGTTCCAGGCAAGCCGCGTCTTCTATCGCCATGCCGGCACCTTGCGCCATGTACGGGCGCATGGGGTGGGCGGCATCACCCAGCAGGGCCACCCGACCCCGGGCCTGCTCGTAGGCGCCGGCCATGGGCGGGCGGTCGCACAACGCCCACAGGCGCCAGTTATGAATCCCACTGATCAGGTCCTGCAGGCGGGTGCAGTTTTTGCCCATGGCGGCCTTCAAATCACTGGCATGCGTTGCATGGTCCCAGTCGTCCACCCCCCCCGTGACCGCACCGTGCACAATGGCCACCACGTTGAGCCAATGGCCTTTGCGCACCGGGTACTGCACCACATGCAGATTGGGCCCCAGCCACACCGTGACCTGCTGGCTGCGCAGGTGGGCGGGCAGGTCCCGCTGCGCGATCAGCGCCCGGTAGGCCAGGTGCCCGGTCACCCGGGGTTCTGCGTCCTGCAGCAAGTGGTGGCGCACGGTGCTCCACAACCCGTCGGCACCAATCAGGGCCTGTCCTTCCAGGGCCGAGCCATCCAGCGTTTGCGCCTGCACGCCACTACCACTGTCCACAAACGATTCCAGCCATTGACCCAGCACCAGTTTCACGTCGCTGCGCTGCTGCACGGCCTTGTGCAACAGCGTGTGCAGGTCGGCCCGGTGTATCGTCGCATAGGGCGCGCCATAGCGCGTGCGCATGCGTTCGCCCAAGCGCAGCCGCGCCAATTCCTCGCCATTCGCGGCCGAGCGTACCCGCAGCAGTTCGGGAAACGCCACCACCTCGTTGAGTTCCGGCTCCAGCCCCCAGTCATACAGGCGCCGCATCACATTGGGGCCCATCTGAATGCCCGCCCCCACCTCGCCAAACTCGTGCGTGCGCTCCAGCAGCGTGACTGGCCAGCCCGCGCGGGAACAGGCCAGCGCGGCCGCCAGCCCGCCAATGCCGCCACCGGCTATCAGTATCTGTTCTTCCATGGCGCTATTGTGTTCCGATTAGGGCGGCATTGTCACTGCCGGACGGGTGCGGGACAATACGGGGCATGAGCCCCAAATCCCCCGAATTGCTACTGCCAGCCGGATCGCTGGACAAAATGCGCGCCGCCTTTGATTTTGGCGCTGACGCCATCTACGCAGGCCAGCCCCGCTACTCCTTGCGCGCGCGCAACAACGAATTCAAGCTGGAGCAGATCCAGATTGGCATCGAAGAAGCCCACGCCCGCGGCAAGAAGTTTTTTGTCACCAGCAACCTGCTGCCGCACAACGACAAGGTGCGAACCTATTTGCGCGACATCGAACCCGTCATCGCGCTCAAACCCGACGCGCTGATCATGGCCGACCCGGGCCTGATCATGATGGTGCGCGAAGGCATGGACAAGGGCAACTTTGCCGACGTGCCCATCCATCTGTCGGTGCAGGCCAATACGGTCAACTACGCGGCTGTGAAGTTCTGGCAAAAGGTCGGTGTGGCCCGCATCATCCTGTCACGCGAGCTGAGCCTGGACGAGATTGAAAAGATCCGCCAGGAATGCCCGGACATGGAGCTGGAAGTGTTTGTGCATGGCGCGCTGTGCATTGCGTATTCCGGCCGCTGCCTGCTGTCGGGCTACTTCAACCGGCGTGACCCCAACCAGGGCACCTGCACCAATGCCTGCCGCTGGAACTATCAAACACAGGACAGCGCAGTAGACCCCAACACCGGCGAAGCCATCGCCATCAAGATGGAGGCCGGCTTCAATTTCAACGAAGCACAAGAGGAAGCCGAGCAGTCCTTCGCCGCCTGCGGTGGCAGCGCCCGCCATCCCGCGGCCGACAACGTCTACCTGCTGGAAGAAGCCGGCCGCCCCGGCCAGTTGATGCCCATCATGGAAGACGAGCACGGCACCTACATCATGAACAGCAAGGACCTGCGCGCCGTGGAGCATGTGGAGCGCCTCGTGAAAATTGGCGTGGACTCGCTGAAGATCGAGGGCCGCACCAAGAGCCTGTACTACGTGGCCCGCACCGCGCAAACCTACCGCCGCGCGATTGACGATGCCGTGGCCGGCAGGCCCTTCAACCCCCAGTTGATCACCGAGCTGGAAGGCCTGGCCAACCGGGGCTTTACCAGCGGTTTCCTGGAGCGCCGCCCCTCGCAGGACTACCAGAACTACGAGACCGGCCACTCCGATATCGGCCACAGCCATTTCGTCGGCGAAGTGCGCACCGTATCTGACGGTTGGGCCGAGGTGGAGGTCAAGAACAAATTTCTGGTCGGCGACCAGATCGAGGTGATTCACCCCAGCGGCAACCACACCGTCACGCTGGAGCAGATGCGCAATCTGGACGGCGAATCCATCACCGTGGCACCGGGCAGCCCGTTGCAGGTGCGCATTCCGCTGGAGGCACGCTATGCAGGCGCGTTGCTGGCGCGGCGCATAGCCGCCTGACACACGGCACATACCCCGCCGAGTTCCGCAGCAAAACCCTCAACTAAGGGTTGTTGCACCAAGCCGTTTGTGACAAGATGTAAACATATCACGAGAGACTGATATGAATACCAAAAAGAAGGTCTCGATCGGCTTGTTGTTGGCCAGTGTGGCAGTGCAATGTGCATCGCTGACCATTGGCCCGACTCGGGGAGCTGCCTGGATTGGGCGGCCATTGGAATTGAGCATTCCGGTGGTTCATGACACGCTGTCCGGCACCGCTGCACTGTGTGCCCATGCGGACGTCTACTACGGAGAAACCCGGCAAGACGCATCTCGCGTTCACGTTCAGCAGGAGCCCACCGACCAGGCCGATACGGTGCGCCTGCGGGTTCGGTCCAGCTCCGCGATTGATGAGCCGGTAGTGACGGTCAACCTGCGCGTCGGCTGCGAGGACAAATCCCTGAGGCGCTTTGTGTTGCTGGCAGACTTTCCGACGGCGTCTGAAGGTCCGTCCGAGCGAGAGCTCCCAGAAGTGGCAACAGCCCTGGCAACGCCGTCCGACACGGAACCGTCCACGGCGCAAGCACCGTCTGCCAGCCCTGCGCGTGAGGGGACGAATACCGGCGCAACTGAAGTGCCCGCACGCCAGACCCAGGTGGCCTCTGCAGCGCCTCCCGCCCATCGGCAATCGGTGGCAGGGCGTTCCGCCACATCGCGTAATACAGTCACGAAGGTCAAACCATCTGCACCTGCGGCCAGGAAACCGACGGGACCTCCGCGCTCCCGCCTCCAACTGGACTCCGTGGACATTCTGCTGGAGCGCATCAAGACGCTGGAGGCTGCTGCCGCCACACCACCTCCCGTGGAGACCGTGAGCAAAGACTCCGAGCGCTTGCAAAAGCTCGAGAGCGATCTTCAAAGCCTGCGGGAGCAAACCGCCAGGAACGGAGCCACCCTGCTCATCCTGCAAAAACAACTGGAACGCGCGGAGACCCAACGGGTATCGTCGGAGTGGTTCTATGGCCTGGTGGCGCTGGTCCTGCTGTGCGCCATTGTCATGGTCATGCTCTGGCACCGTCGCCGTGCGCCGCAAGTCTGGAACGAGGGTCCGCCCTTTGAACCCGACAGTGAGCCCGAGCCCTACGAGGCCCAGTTCCTGCGCAAGGCACCGGTCACCGAGCAATTTACGACGCCACCACCCCGTCAAATGCCCTTCCCCAAGGCCAAGGTCACTCCCGACCCGAGCCCCGAGCCCGCACTCGAGTTGATTGACCTGCCGGTGGATGTAAACCTCGTGGAGTTCGACGAGCCGGCATGGTCCAGTGCCAACAAAACGACAACTACCCAACCCTAGCGCGCGCTGCAGTGCGTCGATACTGCGGCATGGGCGAGAATCGGGGTTTTGTCCCGCTTTAGAAACCACCCATGAACCCAGTCGATTCCCGTCCACCCTTGCCTGACCACCTGTCCACCGACGCGCGCAGCCCCCACTTCAACGCCGCCGTTTTTGAGCATGAAATCGGCATCCGCCTGAATGACAAGGAACGCACGGATGTCGCCGAGTACTGCATCAGCGAAGGCTGGGTCAAGGTGCCCGCTGGCAAGACGGTGGACCGCAAGGGTCAGCCGCTAATGATCAAGCTCAAAGGCCGGGTGGAAGCCTTCTACCGTTAACGGTCACCGCTGCGCGGTTTATTCAGTAGGTGATGCTCAGCGCATCGGCATCCACATTGATCACCGGCTTGCCCAGCACCGCGCTGGCTGCCTGGGCAAAAGCCAGCGCCCATGCGGCGTCGGCGAATTTGGCGGGCCCAGCAGCCTGGGCCACCACCACCACGCGGTCGGCCATCAGCAGCTTGCCGGTGGCGCGCAGGGGTTCGCACTCCATCGCCGTGAACTGATCGTCCAGCCACTTGCGGGCGACATCACGGTCCAGTGCCTGCTCGGGGCTGAGTTCGATGCGAACGGGTGCGGTGTTTTTGAAAGTGACGCTGACTTGGCTACGCATGGTTTTCTCCTGTTACAGCCATGATAAAACCAATTGGCGAGAGTCGTGCTGAAATAGGCCCCAGATCCCACTCCGTTTGACCTGCAGCAAAGGGCACCACCATGCGAAGCGCTTTTGTCAAGGCATTGATGGCCGCCACCGCCGTGGCGTGCCTGGCGCCCCCGGCCGCCTGGGCCCAGGCCTCCAAGCCCGTTATGGTGCGCGCAGTCGTGCACGACCTGACCGTCGAGCTGCGCCAGGTGAAGGACGGCGAGCAGGACAATCCGAACGCATCGTCCGGCGCATACACTGTGGGCACCGCCAACCGCGCGGTGGACTTTGCGCCCCAGCAGGTGCGGGTGCGCAGCGGCGAAAAAGCCAGCCTGCAGATCAACCAGTCCATGCCCATGCAGTGGGTGCAAAAGATCGAATCACAAAGCGCCACCCTCAGTGCAGCCGGCACCTCGGCCAGCAGCCAAACCGGTGGCGTGACGCAGGCCGTGACATGGATGGAGTCGGGCCAGAGCTTCACCGTCACGCCGCACTGGCCGGGTGGCAGGCGGGCGGTCAAGCTGGAGATTGAAGTGCAGTCTTCGGCGGTGGACGAGCGCACCAGCTCCGACCTGCCCGCAACCTCCCGCCAGCGCTACAGCACCACGGTGAGTGCGCCGCTGAATCAGTGGGTCACTATTGCCACCAGCGGCCGCGCCACCCATGCGGGCACCTACAGCAGCAGCGGTACATCCGACGCGCGCCGCCTGCTGCAGATCCGCGTTACCGCTGACTGATGCCGGCCGGGCGCACCGCGACAAACACACCCATCGCCACCAGCGACAGCAGCGCCGCCAGGCCAAAGGCCAGCTCGGGCGCCACCGTCCACAACGCACCGGCGATCAGCGACGCCGGCAGGTAGATCAAACCCGTCACAAAGTTGTAGACCCCCATGGCGGTGGCGCGACGGTCATGCTCCAGGTCGGCAATCAGGGCCTTGCTCTGCGAGTCTTCTACCGCGTAGAACAGGCCGTAGCACGCAAACACGGCAATGATTTCCCACTGGCTGCTGGCAAACACCAGCGCCAGGTTGATGGAGCCATACAGCGCGTAGCCCAGCAGCACCACGCGGCTGCGCCCCACCGCGTCCCCCAGCTTGCCCGCCAGCGGCGCAACCACCACGCAGGTGGCGTTGAACAGCGCATACAGCAGCACGATCTGGCTGGCGCTGAAGCCCGCCGCATGCGCCTTCAGTAGCAAAAAGCCCAGGCTGAAGTAACCCAGCGCGAAGATACTGGCGGGCAGCAGGAAGCGCTTGAAGCCGGGGCTCAGCAACTTCCAGTTCTCGCCCACGCTTTCGTGTTCACGGCTGACACCGGGCTTGTCCTGGATGAAGCCCAGTACCACCACCCCCAGCACCGCCGGCACAAAGGCCACCCAGAACAGCATGCGGTAGCCCTCTGGCGTTTCGCCCAACCACGACAGAAGCCCGTAGGCCAGCAGCGGGCCCAGTACCGCACCGGCCTTGTCCAGCGCCTTGTGCACGCCAAAGGCGTAACCGCGCGACTTTTGCGGTGCAATGGCCGACAGCCAGGCATCACGCGGTGGGCCGCGAAAACCCTTGCCCAGGCGCTCAATCACCCGAAACAGGCTCAGACCCACGATCGAGGTGCTGACCAGCAAAATCGTCTTGGCCAGCGTGGAAAAGCCATAGCCCGCGATGGCAAAAATCTTGCGCTTGCCACCGCGGTCTGACAGCCAGCCCGCCAGGTAATTGAGCGACGAGGCCGAAAAATCGGCCAGCCCCTCGATCAGCCCCAACAGCGACGCAGAAGCCCCGGCCACCGTAGTGAAGAAAATCGCAAAGACCGAGAAGATCATCTCCGAACTCAGATCGGTCAGAAAGCTGACCAGGCCGAGCTTGAGGATGTCGGGGTGCAGGCGCGTGCGTGGTGGAGGTGTCATGTTGGTGCCAGCGCCTTTTGTGGCGGCACGGCACAATGGTTTTAACACATTGCCCACGCTTGAGGAACCCATGACCGATACCACCACCCACCACCGCATCTGCCCCCTGTGCGAAGCCTGTTGCGGGCTGGAAATCAAGGTCCAATCCGGCAAGGTCATCAGCATTCGTGGGCACGAGGCCGACGTCTTCAGCGCCGGCTACATCTGCCCCAAGGGCGTGGCGCTGAAGGACCTGCACGAAGACCCTGACCGCCTGCGCACACCGTTGATCAAGCGCAACGGCGTCTTTGAAGAAGCGACTTGGGACGAGGCCTATGCCGAGATTGAGCGCCGCCTGCCGCCGCTGATGGCGCAGCACGGGCGCAACGCCACGGCCGTCGTGGTCGGCAACCCGTCGGCCCACAAGATCGGCCTGCTGACTTACTTCGGCAAGCTGGCCCGCGCATTGGGCACGAAGAATGTGTTTTCCGCCTCCACGCTGGACCAGATGCCCAAGCAACTCTCCAGCGGCCTGATGTTTGGCCACTGGCTGTCGGTGGCTTTGCCTGACATTGCCCGCACCGACTACCTGCTGGTGCTCGGCGCCAATCCGCTGGTCAGCAACGGCAGCATGTGGACCGTGCCGGACTTCAAAGGCAAGGCCAAGGCGCTGCAAGCGCGCGGCGGCAAGCTCGTGGTGATTGACCCGCGCCGCACCGAGACCGCCGCTGTGGCCGATGCGCACTTTTTTCTGCGCCCCAATTCCGACGTGTTCCTGCTGGCCGCCATGGTCCACACGCTGTTTGCCGAGG
>Ga0208398_100601_pt1 | contig 20581 bp, 18 predicted proteins | sample LakWasMe79_HOW10_2_FD_183905 | JGI IMG/M metagenome (GOLD analysis project Ga0208398, IMG submission 183905) | Freshwater sediment methanotrophic microbial communities from Lake Washington under simulated oxygen tension - Sediment Metagenome... | ecosystem: Environmental > Aquatic > Freshwater >...
GTATCCGCACATCGGCAACTACGGCGTCAACGACGAGGATGTCGAGGCCACGAAGATCTTTGCCGCTGGCCTGATCATCAAGGAAGCCCCCATCCTTGACTCCAACTTCCGCAAGACCCGCACCCTCGCCCAGTACCTGAAGGACGAAGGCACGGTGGCGATCTCGAACATTGACACCCGTCGCCTGACCCGCGTGCTGCGTACCACCGGCGCCCAGAACGGCTGCATCCTGGCGCTGGCCGCCGGCGAAGCCATCACCGAGGCCCATATCGCCGACGCGATTGCCAAGGCCAAGGCTGCGCCCAGCATGGCGGGCCAGGATCTGGCCAAGGTGGTGAGCACCGGCGCGCGCCTGAACTGGACCGAAACCGAATGGACCTTGGGCAAGGGCTATGGCGAGCTCGCCAACCCGCGCTTCCACGTGGTGGCCTACGACTTCGGCGTGAAGCGCAACATCCTGCGCATGCTGGTCTCGCGCGGCTGCAAGATCACCGTGGTGCCGGCGCTGACGCCCGCATCCGAAGTGTTTGATCTGGAGCCGGACGGCGTCTTCCTGTCCAACGGCCCTGGCGATCCGGAGCCTTGCGACTACGCCATCAAGGCGGCGGCACAGCTGATCGAGGCCGGCATCCCGACCTTTGGTATCTGCCTGGGCCACCAGATCATGGCACTGGCCTCGGGCGCCAAGACCTTCAAGATGAAGTTCGGCCACCACGGCGCCAACCATCCGGTGAAGGACCTGGACAACGGCCGCGTCTCCATCACCAGCCAGAACCATGGCTTTGCGGTGGACGCCGACTCGCTGCCCGCGAACCTGCGCCCCACCCACGTCAGCCTGTTCGACGGCACCCTGCAGGGCCTGGCGCGCACCGACAAGCCGGCCTTTTGCTTCCAGGGCCACCCCGAGGCCAGCCCCGGCCCGCATGACATTGCTTATCTGTTCGACCGCTTCATCGGTCTGATGGCCAAGGCCTGACCCGGCACGGATGGAGTAGAGATCACAAAATGGCAAAACGCACAGACATCAAGAGCATCCTCATCATCGGCGCCGGCCCCATCATCATCGGCCAGGCCTGTGAGTTCGACTATTCCGGCGCCCAGGCCTGCAAGGCCCTGCGCGAGGAAGGCTACAAGGTCATCCTGGTCAACAGCAATCCGGCGACCATCATGACCGACCCGGACACGGCGGATGTGACCTATATCGAGCCCATCACCTGGCAGGTGGTGGAGAAGATCATCGCCAAGGAGCGCCCCGACGCAGTGCTGCCCACCATGGGCGGTCAGACCGCGCTGAATTGCGCGCTGGATCTGCACAAGCATGGCGTGCTGGAGAAGTACCAGGTCGAGATGATCGGCGCCAACGAAAAGGCGATCGAGAAGGCCGAGGACCGCCTCAAGTTCAAGGACGCGATGACCAAGATCGGCCTGGACTCGGCCAAGTCGGGTATCGCGCATTCGCTGGAAGAGGCCTGGGGCGTGCAAAAGCGCATCCACGCCGAGATCGGCGGCGACGGCTTCCCCATGGTCATCCGCCCCAGCTTCACGTTGGGTGGCACGGGTGGCGGCATTGCCTACAATCCCGAGGAATTCGAAGAGATCTGCAAGCGCGGCCTCGACCTCTCGCCTACCAATGAGCTCCTGATCGAAGAGTCGCTGATCGGCTGGAAGGAGTACGAGATGGAAGTGGTGCGCGACAAGGCGGACAACTGCATCATCGTCTGCTCGATCGAGAACCTCGACCCGATGGGCATCCACACCGGCGACTCCATCACCGTGGCGCCCTCGCAGACCCTCAGCGACAAGGAATACCAGCTGCTGCGCAACGCCTCGATCGCGATCTTGCGCGAGATTGGCGTGGACACCGGCGGCTCGAACGTGCAGTTCTCCATCAACCCGCGCGACGGCCGCATGGTGGTGATCGAGATGAACCCGCGCGTGTCGCGCTCCTCGGCGCTGGCCTCCAAGGCGACCGGCTTCCCGATCGCCAAGATCGCCGCCAAGCTGGCGGTGGGCTACACGCTGGACGAGCTGAAGAACGACATCACCGGCGGTGTGACCCCGGCGTCCTTCGAGCCCTCGATCGACTATGTGGTCACCAAGATCCCGCGTTTCGCCTTCGAAAAGTTCCCGATGGCCGACTCGCACCTGACCACGCAGATGAAATCGGTGGGCGAGGTCATGGCGATGGGCCGGACCTTCCAGGAAAGCTTCCAGAAGGCCTTGCGCGGCCTCGAGACCGGCATCGACGGCTTGACCGAACGCAGCACCGATCGCGAAGAGATCGTGCAGGAGATCGGCGAAGCCGGCCCCGAGCGCATCCTCTTCCTGGCCGACGCCTTCCGCATCGGCATGAGCTTGCAGGAAGTGTTTGACGAAACTGCCGTGGACCCCTGGTTCCTGGCTCAGATCGAGCAGTTGGTGCAGATCGAGAAGAGCATCACGGGCCGCGCGCTGGAGAGCCTCTCCACCGACGAGCTGCGTTTCCTCAAGACCAAGGGCTTCTCTGACAAGCGCATCGCCAAGCTGCTCGGTACGAACCAGCACCTAGTGCGCGAAAAGCGCTGGGCCGCTGGCGTGCGCCCGGTCTACAAGCGCGTGGATACCTGCGCGGCCGAGTTCTCCACCGAGACGGCGTATATGTACTCCACGTACGACGAGGAGTGCGAGGCCGAGCCCACCGACAAGAAGAAGATCATGGTGCTGGGCGGTGGCCCGAACCGCATCGGCCAGGGTATCGAGTTCGACTACTGCTGCGTGCATGCCGCGCTGGCGATGCGCGAAGACGGCTACGAGACCATCATGGTCAACTGCAACCCCGAGACCGTCTCCACCGATTACGACACCAGCGACCGCCTCTACTTCGAGCCGGTGACGCTGGAGGACGTGCTCGAGATCGTGGCCAAGGAAAAGCCGGTCGGCGTGATCGTGCAGTACGGTGGCCAGACGCCGCTGAAGCTGGCGCTGGACCTGGAGCGTGCCGGCGTGCCCATCATCGGCACCACGCCCGACAGCATCGACATCGCCGAAGACCGCGAGCGCTTCCAGAAGCTGTTGCATGAGCTGGGCCTGAAGCAGCCGCCCAACCGCACCGCACGTACCGAAGAGGCGGCGCTGCAGCTGGCGCAGGAAATCGGCTATCCGCTGGTGGTGCGCCCCAGCTATGTGCTGGGCGGCCGCGCGATGGAAATCGTGCACGGCGACAAGGACCTGGAGCGCTATATGCGCGAAGCGGTGCGCGTCTCCGAGAAGTCGCCGGTGCTGCTGGACCGCTTCCTGGAGGATGCGCTTGAGGTCGACGTCGACTGCATCAGCGATGGGCAGGACGTGATGATCGGCGGCATCATGGAACACATCGAGGCGGCCGGCATTCATTCCGGCGACTCGGCCTGCTCGCTGCCGCCTTATACGCTCTCCAAGGCGCTGCAGGACGAGCTGCGCCGCCAGACCGCGGCCATGGCCCGCGCGCTCAAGGTGGTCGGCCTGATGAATGTACAGTTTGCCATCCAGGGCGATGTGACCAAGGGACTGGATAGTGCCACGGTCTATGTGCTGGAAGTGAACCCGCGTGCCTCGCGCACGGTGCCCTTTGTGTCCAAGGCCACCGGCCTGCAGCTTGCCAAGATCGCGGCACGCTGCATGGCGGGCCAGCAGCTCAAGGACCAGCGCGACCGCCTGGGTCGCGTGCCGGCCGAGGTCATTCCGCCATACTTCAGCGTCAAGGAAGCCGTCTTCCCCTTCAACAAGTTCCCGGGCGTCGACCCGATCCTGAGCCCGGAAATGCGCTCCACCGGCGAGGTGATGGGGGCAGGGCGCACCTTTGGCGAGGCGATGCTGAAGAGCCAACTGGGCGCGGGCTCGCGCCTGCCGCGCCAGGGCAATGTGCTGATCACGGTGAAGAACTCCGACAAGGCCCGCGCCGTGGTGGTGGCCAAGGATCTGGCGGCGCTGGGCTTTGGCGTGGTGGCCACCAAGGGCACGGCGGCGGCGATCGCCGAGGCCGGCGTGCCGGTGCGCGTGGTCAACAAGGTCAAGGACGGCCGCCCGCACATCGTGGACATGATCAAGGGTGGTGACATCCAGTTGGTGTTCACCACCGTGGACGAGACCCGCACCGCAATCGCCGACAGCCGCCACATCCGCCAGGCGGCCCTGGCCAACCGCGTGACCTACTACACCACCATGGCCGGCTGTGAGGCCGCCGTGGAGGGTATGAAGCACAAGGACGGCCTGCTGGTGCAATCCCTGCAGGAACTGCACGCGGAACTCGTCTAAACTCCGCTCCGTCAGTAGATTCCGCCGCCGCGGCTCAGGCTTCCTGAGCGGCTGCGGCGGTTTGTTTTGTCTCTCAAGGTTTACACATGGCCACGATCCCTTTGACCGTACGCGGCGCCGAAAAGCTCAAGCAGGAACTGCATCAACTCAAGTCGGTTGAGCGCCACGCCGTGATCAACGCCATTGCCGAAGCCCGTGCCCAGGGCGATCTGTCCGAGAACGCCGAGTACGAAGCGGCCAAGGACAAGCAGGGCTTCATCGAAGGCCGCATCCTCGAAATCGAGGGCAAGCTGGCGGCTGCGCAGGTCATCGATCCGGCCACGGTGGATGCCGGCGGCCGCATCGTGTTTGGCACCACCGTCGATCTGGAAGAAGAAGCCAGCGGCGCCGAGGTGACCTACCAGATCGTCGGCGACGACGAGGCCGATCTGAAGCTGGGTCTGATCTCGATCAGCTCGCCGATCGCTCGCGCCCTGATCGGCAAGGAGGCCGGCGATGTGGCCGAGGTGCAGGCGCCCGGTGGCGTGAAGCGCTACGAAATCGTTGAAGTCCGCTACGTCTGAGCGGATGAGTACGCTGTACCGCGCTCGCGCGCTGCTGGCCGCCCTCTGGGGCGGCCTTCTGCTTTGCGTGGCCGGCGTGGCCGCGCCCAGCGCCTTTGCGGTACTGGAGCGAGCCCAGGCAGGCAAGCTGGTAGGGCGCGTGTTTGAGCTGGACGCCCAGATCGGCCTGGCCGCCGGGCTCTTGCTGCTGATGATGGAGCGCCGCCTGCAGCGCGACGCCAGCCGGCCCGGCAAGGTGTTCACGCCCGAGCTGTTGCTGCCCCTGGTCGCCTTGTTCTGTGTGGTGGCCGGCTATTACGGCCTGCAGCCGATGCTGGAGGCAGCGCGTGCAGGCCAGGGGGCTTGGTCCTTCGGTGCGCTGCACGCCGCCTCCAGCCTGCTGTTCGGGCTCAAGACCTTGGCGGTGCTGCTGCTGGCCTGGCGCGCGTCCCGCGCGCCGGCCTGAAGTTCAGTCGGCGACCGTCTTCTTCACGCTGGTGATGCGGCGCTTGGCGCGCTTGATCTCGCCACCCTGGGCGACGCGTTGATTGCCCAGCACCTGGACCTTCTTGATCTGCGGGCGATGGTTGCCGCTCTTGGAGAACTTGACGATCTTCACGACCTTGGGGCCGCGCCTGGAGTCGTCGCGCTCGGCCTCTTCCTTCTCGGGCATCGGGCGCCACAGCACCAGCAGCTTGCCGATGTGCTGGATGGGCGCCGCGCTGAGCTGGTCGGCCAGTTCCGCAAAAATGCTCTCGCGGTTCGCACGGTCATCAGACAGCACGCGCACCTTGATCAGCCCGTGGGCGTTCAAGGCGGCGTTGGTTTCCTTCACGACGGCGGGCGTGAGTCCGTCCGCGCCTATCATCACCACGGGGTCCAGATGATGGGCGTCGGAACGTTTTTCCTTGCGCTGGGCAGGGGTCAATTGAATCGCAGGCATAGTCGCATTATCGCGTCTCGCGCCAGACATCATGAAAATCGATAGCAAAAGCAAGAAGATCAACAAGGCCTGGCTGCACGACCACATCTCCGACCCCTATGTGAAGCTGGCGCAACGAGAGGGCTATCGAGCCCGCGCCGCCTACAAGCTCAAGGAGATCGATGAGGAGTTGAAGCTGTTCCGGCCGGGGCAGGTGGTGGTCGATCTGGGCTCGGCGCCCGGCGCCTGGAGCCAATACCTGCGGCGCCGCTTTGCGCCCAAGGAAGCCGGCGTCGGCGGTGCGGCGGTCGGCGAACTGAACGGCACCATCATTTCGCTGGATCTGCTGGAGATGGAGCCCATCGAGGGCGTGCACTTCATCCAGGGTGATTTCCGTGAAGACGAGGTGCTGCAGCAGCTGGAGACGGCGCTGGCCGGGCGTGCGGTGGATGTCGTGGTGTCGGACATGGCGCCCAATCTGTCCGGCATCGCTTCCACCGATGCGGCACGGATCGAGCATCTGATTGAGCTGGCCATCGACTTCGCGCGCCATCACCTCAAGGCCGAAGGGGCGCTGGTGACCAAGGTCTTCCATGGCGCCGGCTACAACGAGCTGGTCGAGTTGTTCAAGCAGAACTTCAAGAAGGTCAAGCCGATCAAGCCCAAGGCCTCGCGCGACCGCTCCTCGGAAACCTTTCTGGTGGGCATAGGCCTCAAATAGTCAGGCCAAGCGTGCGTGACTATGGTCAAGCTTGAGAAAGCCAATCAGGCTTCGGGGCTTGACTGCAATAGAATCAACCCCATATGCCGGGCATCGATCGCAGAGTGACGGTCGGTGTGACATCGAATAAGGAGTCGCGGTGAACAATCAGTGGTTCTCGAAAGTAGCTGTTTGGATGGTGATAGCCCTGGTGCTGTTCACCGTTTTCAAGCAGTTCGATCGGGGCGCGGCCCAGGGGAACCAGATCGGGTACTCCGATTTCCTCGAAGAGGTGAGAGCGCGTCGCATCAAGCAGGTGACCCTGCAAGAAGGCAATGGCGGTACCGAAATCATCGCCACCACCAATGACGACAAGAAATTGCGCAGCACGGCGACCTATCTGGACCGCGGCCTGGTGGGCGACCTGATCAACAACGGCGTCAAGTTCGATGTGCGTCAGCGTGAAGAGCCTTCGCTGCTGATGAGCCTGCTGGTCAGCTGGGGCCCGATGCTGCTGCTGATCGGCGTATGGGTCTACTTCATGCGTCAGATGCAGGGCGGCGGCAAGGGCGGCGCCTTCAGCTTCGGCAAGAGCAAGGCGCGCATGCTGGACGAGGCCAACAATTCCACCACCTTCGCCGACGTCGCAGGTTGCGACGAAGCCAAGGAAGAGGTCAAGGAATTGGTGGACTTCCTCAAGGATCCGCAGAAATTCCAGAAGCTGGGCGGCCGCATTCCGCGCGGCGTGCTGCTGGTCGGCCCTCCGGGTACCGGCAAGACGCTGCTGGCCAAGGCCATCGCCGGCGAGGCCAAGGTGCCGTTCTTTTCGATCTCGGGTTCCGACTTTGTCGAGATGTTCGTCGGCGTGGGCGCAGCCCGCGTGCGCGACATGTTCGAGCAGGCCAAGAAGAGTGCCCCCTGCATCATCTTCGTAGATGAAATTGACGCCGTGGGCCGCCATCGCGGTGCCGGCCTGGGTGGTGGCAACGACGAGCGCGAGCAAACGCTGAACCAGATGCTGGTGGAGATGGATGGCTTCGAGACCAATCTCGGCGTCATCGTGATGGCCGCGACCAACCGTCCGGACATCCTGGATCCCGCCCTGCTGCGTCCCGGCCGTTTCGATCGCCAGGTCTACGTGACCCTGCCGGATGTGCGTGGCCGTGAGCAGATCCTCAACGTGCACATGCGCAAGGTGCCGGTGGGGCAGGATATCCGTGCCGACATCCTGGCCCGTGGCACGCCCGGTTTCTCGGGTGCCGATCTCGCCAACCTGGTCAACGAGGCCGCTCTATTTGCCGCGCGCCGCAATGGCCGCGTGGTGGAGATGGTGGACTTCGAGAAGGCCAAGGACAAGATCATGATGGGCCCCGAGCGCAAGTCCATGGTGATGCCCGAGGAGGAGCGCAAGAACACGGCATACCATGAGGCTGGCCATGCGCTGGTGGCACGGCTGATGCCCAAGACCGATCCGGTGCACAAGGTGACGGTGATTCCGCGTGGCCGCGCTCTGGGCGTGACCATGCAGTTACCGGAAGGTGATCGCTACAGCATGGACAAGGAGCGCATGCTCTCCACCATCTCGGTGCTGTTCGGTGGCCGCATTGCCGAAGAGGTGTTCATGAACCAGATGACCACCGGTGCCAGCAACGACTTCGAGCGCGCCACCCAGATTGCCCGCGACATGGTGACGCGCTACGGCATGACCGACGAACTGGGCCCGATGGTCTATGCGGAGAACGAGGGCGAGGTCTTCCTGGGCCGCTCGGTCACCAAGACCACCACCATGTCCGAAGAAACCATGCGCAAGGTCGACCAGGTCGTGCGCCGCATCATCGATGAGCAGTACGGCATTGCCCGTAAGCACATCGAAGAAAACATGGACAAGATGCACGCGATGGCCAAGGCCCTGCTGGAATGGGAAACCATCGATGCCGACCAGATCGACGACATCATGGATGGCCGCCCGCCGCGCCCGCCCAAGGACTGGACCCCACCCAGTGGCGGCAAGAGCGATGGCAATGCCGCCGCCCTGAGCGCCGGTAACGCGCACGCCGCGGCCTGACGCAGGCAAGAAGCAACTCTCCCGATGGGGCCGTCTGCAAGGACCGGCCCCTTTTTCATGGCACATCGCATGGCTCACTGGCAGACCACACGCTTTCGCATCCCGCTCGACACGCCCCTGGTGATGGGCATCGTCAACGTCACACCCGACTCCTTCTCGGATGGGGGCCGGCATGGCGAGGCGCATGCGGCGATCGCGCATTGCGAGCAGTTGTTGGCCGAGGGTGCCGAGCTGCTGGACATCGGCGGCGAATCCAGCCGCCCGGGGGCGCCGACGCTGAGCCCGCAGGAAGAGTGGGTGCGGGTCGAGCCGGTGCTGAAGGCCGCGCTGCGCCTGGGGGTGCCGGTCTCGGTCGATACCTACAAACCCAGCACCATGCAGCGCGCGCTGGATCTGGGCGTGGACATCATCAACGACATCCAGGCCCTGCAGATGCCGGGTGCGGCTGAGCTGGTAGCAGCCCACCCGAGTTGCGGCACGTGCCTGATGCATATGCGCGGCGACCCGGGCAATATGCAGAGCCTCACCGGCTATGGCGACATCACCGCGGAGGTGGCCGAGTTCCTGGCGACACGCGCGGCCCATCTGCGCCAACTCGGCGCCGCCCCCGATCGCATCCTGCTGGACCCGGGCTATGGCTTTGCCAAGACGGTGGAACAGAACTTCCAGCTGCTGCGCGAGCAGGCGCAGTTGCTGAAGCTGGGCTATCCGCTGCTGGTGGGCTGGTCGCGCAAATCTTCGCTGGGCGCCATCACCGGCCGGCCGGTCGATGAGCGCCTGGCCGGCAGCCTCGCCGCCGCCTTGGCAGCGGTGGCGAAGGGCGCGCGCGTGCTGCGCGTGCACGATGTCGCGGCCACGGTCGATGCCCTCAAGGTGTGGGGGGCGGCGGGCGGCAGTACCGGTCCGGCGATCGGCGAGAATCTAGCCATACAGATTTCAGGAGGACGCTCGCGATGAGCCGTACGTATTTCGGAACCGATGGCATCCGTGGCACCGTGGGTCAGTCGCCCATCACGCCGGACTTCATGCTACGCCTGGGCCATGCGGTGGGCCGCGTGCTGCGTAAGGACGGCGGCCGCCCGACCGTGCTGATCGGCAAGGACACCCGTATCTCGGGCTATATGTTGGAATCGTCGCTGGAGGCGGGTTTTGCTTCGGCCGGCGTCGATGTGCTGCTCACCGGCCCCCTGCCCACGCCAGGCGTGGCCTATCTGACGCGCGCGCTGCGTCTGGATCTGGGGGTGGTGATCTCGGCCTCGCACAATCCCTTTGCCGACAACGGCATCAAGTTCTTCTCCGCCAAGGGCGAGAAGTTGCCCGACGCCTGGGAACTGGCTGTGGAGCAGGCGCTGGAGGAAGCGCCGAGCTGGGTGGATTCGGCCAATCTCGGCCGGGCCCGCCGCCTGCAGGATGCGCGCGGCCGCTACATCGAGTTCTGCAAGAACAGCTTCGGCTCGGACCTGACCCTCAAGGGCCTGAAGATCGTGGTGGATGCCGCCAACGGCGCGGCCTATCACGTGGCGCCGGATGTGTTCCACGAACTCGGTGCCGAGGTCATCTCGATCGGTTGCAGCCCCGATGGCTTCAATATCAACGACGGTTGCGGTGCCACCGCTCCGGCGGCCCTGGTGAAGGCGGTCAAGGAGCATGGTGCGCACTACGGCGTGGCGCTGGACGGCGACGCCGACCGCCTGCAGCTGGTGGACGCGCAGGGCCGGCTCTACAACGGCGACGAGTTGCTGTATGTGATGGTGGCCGACCGCCTCAACCAGGGCCTGCGCGTGCCTGGCGCGGTGGGCACGCTGATGACCAATATGGCGGTGGAGCTGGCGCTCAAGAGCCGCGATGTCGAGTTCGTGCGCGCCAAGGTGGGCGACCGCTATGTGCTGGAAGAGCTCAGCGCGCGTGGCTGGCAACTGGGTGGCGAGGGCTCGGGTCATTTGCTGGCGCTGGACAAGCACACCACCGGTGATGGCATCGTCAGCGCCCTGCTGGTGCTGCAGGCGATCAGCCGCACCGGTCGCAGCCTGGCCGAGCAATTGCAGGGGGTGGATCTGTTCCCGCAGACCCTCATCAATGTGCGCCTGCAGGCCGGCCAGGACTGGAAGAGCAATGGCGCGCTGGCCCAGGCCCAGGCCGAGGTCACGGCCGAACTGGCCTCGCGTGGCCGGGTGCTGATACGCGCCTCGGGCACCGAGCCGCTGCTGCGTGTGATGGTGGAGGCCAGCGACGCCTCGCTAGCAAGGAGCTGTGCCGAGCGCCTGGTGGAAGCCGTGCGCGCCTGAGTGGCTGGCAGGCGCCGCGAAATGCAAAGGGCCACCATGCGGTGGCCCTTGTGCATGAGGGGCAGCGCGGGCTGGGCCCTTTACTTCTTTTTCGGCGGCATCAGCACGCGATCGATCACATGGGCGACACCATTGGTGGCGACGATGTCGGCCTGCTGCACCATCGCATCATCGACCGTCACGAAATCCCCGGCGCGTGCCAGTGCCACCGTGGCGCCTTGCACGGTCTTGGCATTGCTGGTTTTCACCTCGGCGGCGGCCAACTTGGAGGCCAGCAGGTGGTAGCTCAGGATCGCCTTCAGTTCGGCGGGGTTGGCCGCCAGGGCATCCAGGGTCTTGGCGGGCACGGCCTTGAAGGCTTCGTCAGAGGGGGCGAATACCGTCAACGGGCCGGCCGTGCGCAGCTGCTCCTGCAGGCCGGCCTGTTGCACCAGGCGGTTGAAGGTGCTGAGCTGTGGCTGGCGAGCCAAGGTGTCGGCTAGGGGGGCAGGGGCGGGCGTGCTGGCACAGGCGGCGAGCACGCTGGCCAGGACGGCGGCAACAAGACGGTAGAGCTGGTTCATGAGGAATCTCCTTCGGCTAAACGGGGTCTGACGGGGGCCCAATTCCCCCGGTTCTTCCCATTGCGGCCAGCTTATGCAGGCTTTGTGACAAAGCCATGAACCGAATGTGACGCATTGATGCCTGTTTGTACCGGGTGACAGGTCTGTCACTGACATGTCATATTGAGGTCATAGCATCCGCTCCATCGCCAACCAACCTCTTGCGATAGGACCTGTATGACCTTGACGAACCAACTCCGAGTCGGCTTGATCTTTGCGGCTTGCACCGTGGCCTTGCCTGCAGCGCAGGCGCAGGACGTCACCGGTGCTGGCGCCTCCTTCCCGGCACCTATCTATGCCAAGTGGGCCGATGCCTACAACAAGTCAACCGGTGCGCGCATCAACTACCAGTCGGTCGGTTCGGGTGCAGGCATCCGCCAGATCAAGGCCAAGACGGTGGACTTCGGTGCCTCCGACGCGCCGCTGAAGGACGATGAGCTGGCCAAGGACGGCCTGGTGCAGTTCCCCACCGTGATCGGCGGCGTGGTGCCGGTCGTCAACATCAAGGGCATCGCCCCGGGGCAGGTGCGTCTGACGGGCCAGGTGCTGGGCGACATCTACTTGGGCAAGATCACGAAGTGGAACGATGCGGCCATCACCGCACTGAACCCCGGCGTGGCCCTGCCCGACGCCGCCATCGCCCCGGTGCGCCGCGCCGATGGCTCGGGCACTAGCTTCCTGTTCACCAACTACCTCTCCAAGGTCAACGCCGAGTGGAAGAGCAAGGTGGGCGAGGGCACGGCCGTGAACTGGCCTACCGGCGCGGGTGGCAAGGGCAATGAGGGCGTGTCGGCCTTCGTGATGCGCCTGCCCAACTCGATCGGTTACGTCGAGTACGCCTATGCCAAGCAGAACAAGATGGCTTATGTGCTGCTGAAGAATCAGGCCGGCAACTTCGTCGCGCCCGCCGATAGCGCCTTCAAGGCCGCGGCCGCCGGTGCCGAGTGGACCAAGAGCTTCTACCAGGTGCTGACCGAGCAGCCCGGCAAGGACAGCTGGCCGATCACCGGTGCCACCTTCATCCTGATGCACAAGCTGCAGGACAAGCCGGCCAATGCCACGAACTCGCTGAAGTTCTTCGACTGGGCCTATGCCAATGGCGACAAGACCGCCGACGAGATGGACTATGTGCCGCTGCCGGCGTCGGTGAAGGATCTGGTGCGCAAGCTCTGGGCCGACAATCTGAAGGATGCCGCCGGCAAGGCCGTCAGCTTCAAGTGATGTCCGGGCGCCGGGTGTCCGCAGACGGGTTGCCAGCCTCCTGCGTCCACCACGGCGCCACTTTGTTTTCCTAAGCGGAGGTCCCGTGGCCGCCATACTCCCAGCCAATCCCATCAGCAGCGACCCCAGCCTGGAGCGCGTACGGCCCCAGGGCAGCCCGCCGACCCGCAAGGTGGTGGCGCCCTGGGCCGATGCCTTGTTTGCCACCCTGGCCCAGGGGGCCGCCTGGCTGACCCTGTCGCTGCTGGTGGGCATCCTGGTCTCGCTGCTGTTTGGCGCGGCGCCGGCGATCGAGAAGTACGGCCTGAGCTTTCTCTGGACCAGCGACTGGGATCCGGTGCAGGAAAAGTTCGGCGGCCTGGTGATGATTTACGGCACCCTCACCACCTCACTGATTGCCCTGGTGATCGCGGTGCCGGTGAGCTTTGGCATCGCCGTGTTCCTGACCGAGCTCTCGCCCAACTGGCTCAAGCGCCCGTTGGGCATCGCCGTTGAGTTGCTGGCCGCCGTGCCCTCCATCGTCTACGGCATGTGGGGCCTGCTGGTGTTCGGCCCCATCCTCGCCACCTATGTGCAGCAGCCGCTGCAAAGCCTGCTGAGCGGCGTGCCCTATCTGGGCGCCCTGGTGTCGGGTCCGCCGGTGGGCATCGGCATCCTCTCGGCCGGCATCATCCTGGCCATCATGATCATTCCCTTCATCGCCTCGGTGATGCGCGATGTGTTCGAGGTCACGCCGCCGATGCTGAAGGAATCCGCCTACGGCCTGGGCGCCACCACCTGGGAAGTGGTGTCGCGCGTGGTGCTGCCCTATACCAAGACCGGTGTGATGGGCGGCGTGATGCTGGGCCTGGGCCGGGCCCTGGGCGAGACCATGGCCGTAACCTTCGTGATCGGCAATATGAACCAGCTGAATTCGCTCTCGGTGTTCGAGGCCGCCAACAGCATCACCTCGGCGCTGGCGAACGAGTTCGCCGAAGCCGGCGAGGGTCTGCACCAGGCCTCGCTGATCTATCTGGGCCTGGTGCTGTTCTTCATCACCTTTGTGGTGCTGGCTTGCTCCAAGGTCCTGCTGGCCCGGCTCAAGAAGAACGAAGGAGCGCGCGCATGAGTGGCACCATCTCCGCCTCGCGCCTGCGCATGCATGCCAAGCGCAAGCGCGTCAATGCGATCGCGCTGACGCTGTCGCTGGCCGCCATGGCCTTCGGCCTGTTCTGGCTGTTCTGGATCCTGTTCGAGACGGTGCGCCTGGGCTTTGATGGCCTGAACCTGGCCACCTTCACAGAGATGACCCCGCCGCCGCAGGCCGAGGGCGGTGGCCTGGCGAACGCCATCTTCGGCTCCATCGTGATGGTGGGCCTGGCCACGGCCCTGGGCACGCCGATCGGCATCCTCTCCGGCGTCTATCTGGCCGAGTACGGCCAGAAGACCTGGCTGGGCAGCACGGTGCGCTTCATCAACGACATCCTGCTCTCCGCGCCCTCCATTGTGGTGGGCCTCTTCATCTATGCGGTGGTGGTGGCGAGGCTGAAGAGCTTCTCGGGCTTTGCCGGCGTGCTGGCGCTGGCGCTGATCGTCATCCCGGTGGTGATACGCACCACTGAGAACATGCTGAGCCTGGTGCCCAACGCCTTGCGCGAGGCCGCCTATGCGCTGGGCACGCCCAAGTGGAAGGTGATTCTGACCATCACCTTGAAGTCGGCGCGCGCCGGCGTGATCACCGGCATCCTGCTGGCGCTGGCGCGCATTTCGGGCGAAACCGCCCCCCTGCTGTTCACGGCGCTGTCCAACCAGTTCTGGACCAGCTCGCTCAGCGAGCCGATGGCCAGCCTGCCGGTGACCATCTTCAAATTCGCGATGAGCCCCTACGAGAACTGGCAGAAGCTGGCCTGGGCGGGCGTCTTCCTCATCACCATGGGCGTGCTGCTGCTGAACATCCTGGCGCGCGTCCTGTTCAAGAACAAGCACTGAAGCGAGACCCGACCATGGACGCCAAAGTTGACATGCCCGTGAGCGAGAAAGCCAAGCTCTCGGTGCGCGATCTGAACTTCTATTACGGCAATTTCCACGCCCTCAAGAGCATCAACCTCGACATCCCCGAGAAGAAGGTCACCGCCTTCATCGGCCCCTCGGGCTGCGGCAAATCCACGCTCCTGCGCACGCTCAACCGCATGTTCGAGCTCTATCCCGAGCAACGCGCCGAGGGTCAGATCTTGCTCGACGGCAATGACATCCTCTCCAGCGGCGAAGATGTCTCGCTGGTGCGCGCCAAGGTGGGCATGGTGTTCCAAAAGCCCACCCCCTTCCCGATGTCGATCTACGACAACATCGCCTTCGGCGTGCGCCTGTTCGAGACCCTGCCGCGGGTGGAGATGGATGAGCGCGTGGAATGGGCGCTGAAGAAGGCGGCCCTCTGGACCGAGGTGAAGGACAAGCTCAACCAGAGCGGCTCGGGCCTCTCCGGCGGCCAGCAGCAGCGTCTGTGCATTGCGCGCGGCATCGCCATCAAGCCCGAGGTGCTCTTGCTCGACGAGCCCTGCTCGGCGCTGGATCCGATCTCCACCGGCAAGATCGAGGAGCTCATCCACGAGCTCAAGAACGACTACACCGTGGCCATCGTGACCCACAACATGCAGCAGGCGGCGCGCTGCTCGGACTACACGGCCTATATGTACCTGGGCGACCTGATCGAATTCGGCCCCACCGCCGAACTCTTCATGAAGCCCAAGCGCAAGGACACGGAAGACTACATCACGGGCCGCTTCGGCTGAATCAAGAGGAGGACCATCCCATGGTTGACAAGCATCTCTCGACCCAGTTCGACGCCGAACTCAGCGGCATCTCCACCCGTGTGCTGGAAATGGGCGGCATCGTCGAAGCCCAGGTGGCGCATTCGGTGGAGGCGCTCACCACCTACAGCAATGAGCTGGCCGACGCGGTGCTCAAGCAGGAAGAGCGCGTGAATCAGATGGAAGTGGAGATCGACCGCGATCTCTCCACCATCATCGCGCGCCGCCAGCCCACCGCCCGCGATCTGCGCCTGTTGATCGCCGTCTCCAAGACGATTGCCAATCTCGAGCGTGTGGGCGACGAGGCGGCGCGCATCGCGCGCACCGTGCAGCGTCTGGTGAATTCGGGCATTTCGAGCCGGCTGCGCCTGCCGATGTCGGACCTCTCCTACGAGGCCGAACTGGCGATTGCCTCGCTGCGCAAGGCGCTGGACGCCTTCGCGCGCCTGGACGTGGAGCGTGCGCTGGAAGTGCTGAAGCAGGACGACCAGATCGACAAGGAATTCGAAGGCCTGATGCGCAAGCTCATCACCTACATGATGGAAGACCCGCGCACGATTTCCTCCAGCATCGATCTGGTGTTTGTGGCCAAGGCGATCGAGCGCGTGGGCGACCACGCCAAGAACCTGGCCGAGGTGATCATCTATGTGGTCAAGGGCACGGACGTGCGACACAACACGCCCGACGCCGTCGAGAACATGGTGCGCTGAAGCGCGCACGCCGAGGAGTGATACGCATGAGCCGTGTACTGGTGGTTGAAGACGAATCGGCGATTGCCGAGCTGATCTCCATCAACCTGCGCCACGCAGGTTTCGACGTGACCCTGGCCGGCAGCGCCGACCAGGCCCAGCTGGAAGTGGACCGGGTGCTGCCCGATCTGGTGGTGCTGGACTGGATGCTGCCCGGCGCTTCGGGCCTGACCCTGGCGCGTCAATGGCGTGGCCAGGCGCGTACCCGCGAGCTGCCCATCATCATGCTGACCGCGCGCGCCGAGGAGACCGACAAGGTGTCAGGTCTTGATGCCGGCGCCGACGATTACCTGACCAAGCCCTTTTCCACCAACGAACTGCTGGCGCGCATCCGCGCCGTGCTGCGCCGCAAGGCGCCCGAGGCCCTGGACAGCGTGGTCGAGGTCGGTGGCCTGAGCCTGGACCCGGGCACGCGCCGCGTCGGCCGCGATGGCGTGGAAGTGAAGCTGGGCCCCACCGAGTTCCGCCTGCTGCATTTCTTCATGACTCACCCGGAGCGCGTGCATAGCCGCTCGCAGCTGCTGGACCGCGTCTGGGGCGACCATGTCTTCATCGAGGAGCGCACGGTGGACGTGCATGTAAAGCGCCTGCGCGAGGCGCTCGAGAAGGTCGAGTGCCAGCGCATGATCGAGACCGTGCGCGGCGCCGGCTATCGGCTCACGCAGCAGGCCGGCGCGCTGTCTGCCTGAGGATGCCGTGACCTGGTTGCTGCCTCGCATCATTGTCTCGGCCATCGTGGCCGCCCTGGGCGGACTGCTGGGCCTGTGGGTCGGACAGTGGCTGGGCATTCCGCTGCTCTCGCATCTCTTGGGCGCGGCCCTGGCGGTGGGCGCCCTGGTGATGCTGGACGCGGTGCGCGCCCATCGCCTGATCCAATGGCTGCGTGGCGCCTTGGAAGACACCGCGCCGCGCGATACCGGACTCTGGGGCGAGCTGGGCTATCGCTTCGAGCGCGCGCTGCGCGACCGTGAGCGCCTGCTGCAACGCGAGCGCCTGCAACTGGACCAGTTCCTGTCCGCCATCGAGGCCTCGCCCAACGGCGTGCTGCTGCTGGATGCGCAGGACCACATCCTCTGGTGCAACAGCGTCGCGGCGGATCATTTCTCGCTGGACCCGGTGCGCGACCGGCAGCAGCGCATCACGAACCTGGTGCGCTACCCGTCCTTCGTGGCGCATCTGCAGTCGGGCCAGTATGCGCAAGGCCTGACCCTGACGAATGCGCGCGGCCGTGCCACCCTGCAGGTGATCGTGCGCAGCTACGGCGAGGGCATGCGTTTGGTGCTGTCGCTGGATGTCACCGAACGCGAGCGCGCCGAGGCGATGCGACGCGATTTCGTCGCCAATGTCTCGCACGAGATTCGCACCCCGCTGACGGTGCTGGCCGGCTTCATCGAGACCATGAGTTCGCTCAACCTCACTGAGGCCGAACGCCGCCGCGTGCTGCAGCTGATGGGCCAGCAGACGAATCGCATGCAGAGCTTGGTGAGCGATCTGCTGACCCTGGCCCAGCTGGAGGGCAGCCCGCGGCCGGCCGCCGATCAGTGGATCAATCTGGATAAGCTGCTGGCGCGCGTGGGCGCCGACGCCGTGGCGCTGTCGGCGGGCCGCCATCAACTGAGCCTGCCCGGCGAGCAGCATGTGGAGCTGGCCGGCGTCGAGGCCGAGGTGCTGAGCGCGGTGAGCAATCTGCTCAGCAATGCGGTGCGCTACACGCCGGAAGGTGGCGCCATCACGCTCAGCTGGCGCATCCAGGCCGATGGCTCGGGTGAGCTCTGCGTCAGCGACAACGGCCCGGGCATCGCCCGCGAGCACCTGCCGCGCCTGACCGAGCGTTTCTACCGGGTGGACGGAAGCCGCTCGCGCGACACCGGCGGCACCGGTCTGGGCCTGTCCATCGTCAAGCATGTGCTGCAACGCCATGGCGGCGAACTGGACATCCAGAGCGAGCTGGGTGCGGGCTCGCGCTTCCGGCTGGTGTTCCCGGCCGCGCGGGTGCGGCTGAACGATGATCTGGCGATCGGCGCCGAGGCGGCGATGGCGCTTAACGATCGCTGAAGGTCTTTTGCTCGACCTGGCGTGTCAGCACGACCAGGCTGGCATTTCGCTCGGTCGGACGCTTCACCGTCCCGACAGCCTGCCAGTTGGGTTCGGCCCGGGTGGCGGTATCGACGCTGACCACTGCGTAGGCGCAATCGCTCTGCGCCAGTGCCTTGCTGGCGTCAACCGCCCAACCGCCCTGGAATTCCATCGCCGCCAGCACATGCAGGGGCAGGCCGGGCGCCGCAACGCAGCCCGCCTGCCTGGGCAGATGCGCGCCCAGGCGCTGTATCAGCGGCAGGTTGCTGCGCGCATAGTCGATCGGCGGCAGGCCCAGCGTCATCAACAGCAACCAGCCCAGTGCCACGCCGCCGGCCGGCAGCACCAGACTCTTCCATAGCGCATGCTGGTGGCGTGCGGTGCGCCAACGTACCAGGGCCAACCAGGCCAGGCTGCCGAGCAGGGCCAGCGCAAGGGCAGGGGTGCTCCATTGCGGTTCGAAGCCCTCGGCGAGGCGGCGGATGTTGGCCAAGGGCGTGGCCGGCCAGCCCGTCTGCATGGACAGGTAATAGAGCCAGATGAACAGCACCACGGCGCTGAAGAAGAACACCGAGAACCAGTCGATGGCCGCCGAGACGCCGCGGCGCAGCGTTGGCAGGGCAAAGGCCGCCAGCACCGCCATGGGTGGTAGGGCCAGCATCATGGCGCGGTCCGAGGCGTTCATCAGCAGGCTGGCGAGCAGGGGCACGGCCGCGATCACCAGCGGCACGCGGATATGGCGGCGCGTCAGGTGGCTGCGCCAGCGCCACAGCGTCCAGGCCGCCAGCGGCCAGGCCGGCCAGCAGAACCAGCCCAGCAGGCTGAGGTAGCGCGGCAGCAGTTCCCAGGCCCAATGCGCGCGCAGGCGCCAGGCCCAGCCTTCCATGGGCCAGGCGGCCAGCGCGGCGAGGGCGCTGGACAGCAGCAGCCAGGGCAGCAGCTTGCGCACCGCTTCATAGTGGCTGCCGCGGCACACCAGCGCGCCCGCCAGGCCCAGCCCCAGGGCCACGGCCGGCGCGCCGCTCATCGCCAGCATGGGCAGGGCCACCAGGCTGGTGAGCAGGCTCTTGCGCGGCCGGAACGGCGCGGCCGCCAGCGCATAGGCATACAGGGCCGTGGCCAGCAGCTGCATGATCTCGGGCGTGGTCTCGTGGCCCAGCTGCAGCAGGCCCAGGCTGGCCATCAGGGCCAGCAGGGCGCCATCGGCGAGCGCACGCGCATAGTCGGTGGCATGGGCCTCGCCGCCAAAGGCAAAGGCCACGGGCTGGGCGGCCTCGGTACGTGCCAGATGGAAGGTGGCGTACCAGACCAGGGTCAGTACCCCCGCCAGCGCCGTGCCGAAGGGCAGGCGGGCCGCCAGATCGGGTGAGAGAAAGGGCAGCAGCTTGATGGCCAGCGCGCCGACCCAGTAGGGCAGCAGACCGCCTTCGGCCGGCATGCCCGCGATCGCCGGCACATGCCAGGGCGCATGGCCCTGCGCCACGCTGGCCATGAAGCCAAAGGCGCTCAGATCCGCATTGCGCCAGGGGCCGCGCCCCACCAGGCCGGGCAGCACGTAGGCGGCGCAGAACAACAGCAGGATCCAGCGCGGGATGCGCTGGGCGCCGCGCTCGGGAACGATGGCAGGGGTGGGCAGGGTCACACGCGGATCTGTTCGTTGGAGTTGCGGTCCGCATGATGCCTGAGCCGGACCTGAAGTCGCCATGAAAAAAGGCAGCCGAGGCTGCCTTTGTGCAAGTCGATGTTGAATCGACCCGAGTCGATGTTGGTCTTACTTCTTGATGCCGAGGCGTGCGAACTTGGTGCGGAACTTCTCCACGCGGCCACCCAGGTTGTCGATGCTCTTTTGCTGGCCGGTGTAGAAGGGATGCGATTCGCTGGTGGTTTCCAGCTTCACCAGCGGCAGCTTGCGGCCGTCGGCGAGTTCCACGGAGTCCTTGGTCTGCACGGTCGAACGCGTGATGAACTGGAAGCCGTTGGATTGGTCCACGAAGGCCACTTCGCGGTAGTTGGGGTGAATGCCGTCTTTCATGGAGAACCTCTCGCTGCAGTGCCGGGAGCCAGGCCACACCATGTGGCGCACTTTCCGACAGCGGAAAACCGCGGATTATAAACTGAAATTTGATGGGCTCGTCCAGCCTTGCTTGGCAAGGGCCGGACCGCCAGCGCCGCGCGGGCGCCGGTCAGGCTCCTCAGATCAACCGCCGCGCCTCATCATGTCGAAGAAGTCGTGGTTGTTCTTGGAGGCCTTCATCTTGTCGAGGATGAACTCCATCGCCTCGATCTCGTCCATGTTGTAGAGCAGCTTGCGCAGGATCCAGCTCTTTTGCAGGATCTCGGGCTTGAGCAGCAGCTCCTCGC
>Ga0208398_100606_pt1 | contig 20363 bp, 21 predicted proteins | sample LakWasMe79_HOW10_2_FD_183905 | JGI IMG/M metagenome (GOLD analysis project Ga0208398, IMG submission 183905) | Freshwater sediment methanotrophic microbial communities from Lake Washington under simulated oxygen tension - Sediment Metagenome... | ecosystem: Environmental > Aquatic > Freshwater >...
CTGCAGCCGGCCCTGTGGCGGCGCCGGGGCTGGCCGCCGCTGGCCCACACCGCGGCGGTGCGGGCCGGCCTGGTGGCCACGGTGCTGCTGACGCTCGGCATGGCACTGCCGCTGCCGGCGCTGTGGCCGTTGTGGCGCGGCTTGGCCGGCATGGCCAGCGCGCTCGTGTTCGTTTATGTGGCAGGCTGGTGCCTGGCGCGGTTGGCGCTGCTGGGCGCGCCGGCGCTGGCTGGCCTGATCTTTGTCGGCCCCGGGCTGGGCATCGCCGCCAGCGGGCTGGCCGCCAGCGCCATGGTGGCCTACGGCGTGCACGCGGCCACGGGCTGGGCGGTGTTTGCCTTGCTGGCCACCGTGCTCACCGCCATCGCCTGGCCGCAATTGCGCGGCGCGGTGGCCGCACCGGCGGCCGCGCAGACCGGTGACGCGCCACCGCCCCCTGGCACGGTGCCGGTGCTCACCCTGGCCTACGGCCTGGCCGGCTTCGGCTACATCGTCACCGCCACCTTTCTGCCGGTGATCGCCCGCCAGATGCTGCCCGGCTCCATCTGGCTGGATCTGTTCTGGCCGCTGTTCGGCCTGGGCGTGGCCGGGGGAGCGCTGCTGACCCTGCGCCTGCCGGTGCACTGGGACCGGCGTGCCCTGCTGGTGGTCTGCTATGCCATGCAGGCCAGCGGCATCCTGCTCGGCGTGTGGCTGCCCAGCCTGTGGGGCTTCGCCGTGGGCAGCCTGCTGCTGGGCCTGCCGTTCACCGCCATCACGTTGTTCGCGGTGCAGGAGGTGCGCCGCCTGCGCCCGCACGACGCGTCGACCCTGATCGGTCTGCTCACTGCGGCCTTCGGCCTGGGGCAGATCGCCGGGCCGCCGCTGGTGGCCGCGTTGCTGGCGCGCAGCGCCACGCCGGCGCAGGGATTTACCTGGTCGCTGGAGGTGGCTGCGGCCGCGCTGCTGGCCGGCTTGCTGATGTACGGCTGGCTCCTGCGGCGGGATCACCCCCAGGCCGTGCGCTGAGCGCGCTCGGCTCACCTTGGCGGTCTGGCCCGACCGGGTCCGCGGCCATGCCTATGTTCGACAGGCCGGCGCCGATGCCGTCGGCCTTGATCGTGAGCGCTGGTGGCTGCGCATCTGGCAGGTGGCGGTGGGGGTCAAAAGCGCAGCTTGAGGGCGCGTTGGCAAGCGACCGGCACGGTCATGAACTGGCATGACCCGCCACGAACTCGGCAGGCCAACTGCCGAAGGCGCCCGCGGCAATCTGCTCGAAGCGGCCGAAGGCGACGATGCGGCCGGCCCGCAGCACCATCGTCACGTCGGCGAGCTCCATGGCGTCGGCAGGGTCATGGGTGACGATCCCGGCCACCCCGTTGTGTGCGCTGCGCTTCAGGCGGTCACCGATCCGGTTCAGCAGGTCTGCCCGGCACATCCGGTCGACGCTGGCGAACGGCTCGTCGAGCAGCAGCAGGCGGCCATCCGCAGTGAAGACCCTGGCCAGCTGGACTCGCTGGGCCTCGCCGCCCGACAGCTGCCAGATGCGCCGGTGCGCCATGCCCGGGAGCCCGACATCGGCCAGCACCTGCCGCCCCGCCGCCAGCCTGGCCTGCTGGGTGCCACGGGCACCGAGGCAGACGTTGTCGATCACGTCCAGGTGCGGCATCAGTGCCGGCTCCTGGAAGGCGAACGCAAGCTGGCGCCGTTCGGGCGGGACGATCACCCGGCCCGCCGAGGAGACCGGTTCACCGTCGATTTCGATCTGGCCATGCTGCGGGGCTTCGAAGCCTGCCAGCATGCGCAGCAGGGTGGTCTTCCCCGAACCCGACGGGCCGAGGATGGCGACCGTGCTGCCGCGTGCCAGCTCGAAGCTCAGGTTATCGAGCCGGCCGGCCAGCGTCAGGCCGGAAGCCTTGAGAAAGGTTGCTTGCGTCATGCGAGTCGGCCCGTCCTGTCCATGCGGTTCAGCCAGAAGCTCATCACCGCCAGGGCCGGCAGCAGCATGGCCTGCGAGACCAGCACCCAGCTGGCGATGGCATTTTCGGAGTGGAACCGGGCCAGGCCGTGGATCTTGATGGCCGGCGACTGGTAGCCAAAGTGCTGCAGGGTGATGGCGATCTCGAGTTCCTTGACGGCTTCCATGAACACCATCGCCGCCCCCAGCGCGATGGCGGGTGCGGCCATGCGCAGCACATGGCCGCTCATCCTGAGCGACCCCATCCCGGTGGACTTCAACGCCTCCCGCAGGGACTCGTTTTCACGCGACAGGCGGTCGAGCACGGGCAGCAGGGCGAAGGGCGCCAGCTTGGCCGCTTGCGCCAGCAGCAGCGGCCACTTGCCATCACGCGCCGATCCCAGGGCCGCGGCCAGCCAGGTGCCATCGGCGGTGGCCGACAACCAGGCCAAGGCCAGCGCCATCGGTGGAATGAACAGGTTGACCGACACCAGCCACAGGGCCCGCTCGGGCATGCCGCCCCTGGCACCGGGGCGCAACCACAGGGCGCAGGCGGCGCTTGCCAGTGCCAGGGTGGCGGCCACCGCCCCTGAGGTGGCCAAGGCGTCCAGCACCACGCGCCATGCCCGGGCCCACCCCATCCAACGGCCTTCGATGGCCCAGTCGACGTACTGCGCCTCCGGTGCAAGGACCGACAGGCCGAAGCAGATCACCGTCCAGGCCACGACGGCGCTCAACACCCCGGCCGATGGCCGCGTTCTCGCCAGGCGCGCGGCGCCCGCCGTGCCGGCCGAGGGCCGGGGCGGGTGACGGCGCACCCAGGCCGAGGCGGACCACCCCGCCAGCAGCGCCGGCAGCACGGCCGTCAGCGCGACGGCCGCGGCCACCTGCTGGCTCTGCGAGCCGTTCCACATGTCATGGAATGCGACGCCCAGGGTGTGGGCGCCATTGCGTTCGGCCGTGCCGTAGTCGCCGAAGGCCCTGGCGGCCGCGAACATCGCGGCCGCCAGGGTCGGGGCCGCCAGCAAGGGCGCCCACACCCGGACCATGCGCTCAGCGCGGCCCATGCCGGCCGCAGCCGCGGCCTCGCCCAGCGAAGGGGGTAACCTCGACATCGCCACGCGCAAGGCCATGTAGGACCAGGGCGCGCAGCTGAAGCCGATCTGCGCAGCCATGGCGAAGGCACCGTGCGACAAGCCCCCCAGGTCGAGGCCCGACCAGGCGCCGGCGGCGGCATAGGGCGCCAGCAACATGGGTGCCAGCGTGGCCAGTTCGACGGCCAGTGCCCCCCTGAACCGCAGCATCGATACCGCAGCCGCCTGAGGCAGGGAGGCCGCGATGGCCACCAAGCCGGCGACCAGGCAGACCCAGGCGGTCTGCAGCGCCTGCGCGGCCAAGGTGCCGTTGGCCCAGATCTCGATCCAGCCGATCGAGTCCGCCACCTGCGACAGCGCCGACTGCGTCAGCTGGGCCAGCGGGAAAAAGGCTGCAGCCAGGGCCAGCACGGCGCAGCCCCACGCCGCCAGCGACCGGGGTAGCAGAAGGCGGCCGTTCACGGCGCGGCCACTGTCCTGCGGTCTGTCAGTGGCCCGGGCCGTTGTCGTACTTGATCTCTTCGACCAGCTTGATGGCTTCCTGGCGCTTGTCGGCCATGCCTTCCAGGGTGACGAAGTTGACCTTGAAACGTCCGTTCTTGATGCCTTGGTCGGCGCCCATCTGCACCATCGACGCGTGCGGCGCCACGTTGGGCAGCACCGAATACTGCTTGGTCCGCTCAACGATCATGCGCTGCACCTTCTCGCTGGCGATGTACTCGGCAAACATCCGGGCGGCGCCGCGGTTTTCAGTTGCCCGGGTCAGGGCCACTGCCGACCGCATGATGAAGGCGCCGTCGGTGGCTTGGTTGGGGAACACGTATTTGGTGGCCTGTCCCCAGCGGGCTTGGCTCTTGTGCTCGAACATCTTCGGGTAGTAATAACTGTTGAGCAGGCCCACATCGCAGACGCCCTCCATGATGGCCTTGGCCTGCTCGCGGTCGTCACCCTCGGGCGCGCGGGCCAGGTTTTTGGCGATGCCGGTGATGACCTGGCGCCCCTTCTCGTCGCCCCAGGCCTTGAGCATCTGGTCGAAGATCGCGATGTTGTAGTCGTGCTTGCCGCTACGGGTGCAGATGCGGCCCGCCCATTCCGGCTTGGTGAGGTCCTCGTAGCTCTGGATGGCACCCGGCTTGACGCGGCTCTTCGAGACGATGATGCCGCGCGCGCGGTAGGCATCGACGAAGTATTCGCCGTCCTTGTCGCGGAAGGGCGCCGGAATGGCCTTGTCGATGACCGCAGATTCAAGCTTGGCCAGCAGGCCCTTGCGCTTGGCCAACTCGATCAGTTCGGCGTCCTTGGTGATCACCACGTCGGCCTCGGTAGGGCGGCTCTCCATGCGCGCCACCAGGCCCTCGTCGAGAAACACAGCCTCGATCTCGATGCCGGTGTCACGCTCGAAGGCCTCGAACAGCGGTTGCATCAGGCCGTCCGAGGTTCGATCCGTCAGCACCTTGATCTCGACGCCGTCGTACTTGGACTTGGCACTGGGCTTGGCTGCGTATGCGCCCGTACAAGCCACGGCGATCAGCGTCAGTGCGAGGCTGGTTTTGGCGAGTTTCATGCTGGAGCTCCTCCGATGAAGTTGCGGAACGTAGACGCCATCAACCCGTTGGTTGTCGTGGTTTCATCTGGCGATCGTCTGCCCCAAGTCTTTGTTCGCAATGTTTCCAGAACGTTGCCGGAACGCCCCCTAACCAAAGGTCAGCCAGTGCCAGGCCCGGACATCGGTGGTGGTGCGGGCATGTGCCGAGAGGCTGTACGAAACGGTATCGAGCGACGACACAATCGCGACGGCGAACGTCTGGCCAGCGCCGGGCGGGGTATCACGGCGATTGACAATTTCATCTTGCCGGCGCACGACGCGCCGATGCACCATCCCGCAATCTGCACATTTGAGAGAGCCCGCCCATGCCCGCTGACGCCAAGACCTTCGAGAGTTTCCGGGCTGAGATGCTCGCCGCCGGGTACGACGAGGTGCTGGAGCGCCCCTGGGCACCCGGCGCGGTGGCGCCCACACATACGCACCCGTTCGAGGCCAGGGCTCTGGTGGTCCAGGGCGAGATGTGGCTGACCGAGCAGGGTGGGTCAACGCGCCGGCTGGTTGCCGGTGACCGTTTCCACCTGCAGGCCAACGTGCCCCATGACGAACGCTACGGGCCGGAAGGCGCTGTCTACTGGGTGGCACGCCGGGCCGGCTGACGGCGCTGTTGAAGACGCAGACCAATACGAACACAATCTCATGCTCAAGATCCACCACCTCGGCCATTCACAGTCCGAGCGCATCGTCTGGCTGTGTGAAGAGTTGCAACTGCCGTACGCGCTCCGGCACCACAAGCGTGATGCCGCCACGATGCTGTCTCCGCCGGAGCTCAAGACGCTGCACCCGCTGGGCGCGGCGCCGCTGCTCGAAGACGGTGACTTGCTCCTGGCCGAGTCGGCCGCGATCGTCGAATACATCATCGTCAAGCATGGTGGCGGCCGGCTCAAGCTCGGCGCCGATCATCCGGACTACGCGGCCTTCCTCTACTGGTTCCACTTCGCCAACGGCAATCTGCAGCCGGTGATGGGCCGCCTCATGGTCTTGAACCGCGCGAAGCTGCCGGTCGACCATCCGGTGCAGGCGTCGGTGCAGGGTCGACTGGACCGGGTGATGGCGCTGGTCGAGGCCCGGCTCGGCGAGGTGCCCTACCTGGCCGGCAGCGAGTTCACGGCAGCCGACATCATGAGCGTGTTCTCGCTCACGACGATGCGCCTGTTCCAGCCCCTCGATCTTGCACCCTGTCCGAACATCCGCGCCTACCTGCAACGCATCGGCGAGCGCCCCGCGTACCGGCGCGCGATGGCCAAGGGTGATCCGGACCTGACCCCGATGCTGAACTGAGGCTGGGTGTGCGCAGCGCACTGCGATGTCGCGCGCTCCGAGGGCGGTGATGGCCACCTGTGGTGGAGGCGTGCGCCAGTACGGCGCCTCTCAACGGCTGAGTTGAGGCCCCTGTCCTGCCAGCACGCCGGGCAGTGCCTGCAGATAGACAGCCACGTCTTGGATGTTCAGGACAGTGAGGTCGTGCGCCACCGTCTTCATGATGCTGCCCTCCGGCCGTTCGTTCGTGCGCTGGAACACCAGCAACTGCTTGACCAGGTAGTCCGCGTGTTGACCGGCGAGACGCGGGAAGTCTGCGGCGCCCTTGCCTTCAGGGCCATGGCAACTCGCACAGGCCGGGACTCCTTTGTCCGCCACGCCGTTGGCGAAGATGGCCTTGCCGGATTCGAACCTGCCCGGATCGCCCTCGACGGGCTGGATCGTTGGCGACTGGCCGGCGTAGTAGGCGGCAAGGCCCTGGATCTGCGCGTCGGTGAGGCTTCGACTCAAGCCCCACATGTACTCAAAGCCGGCCGGATCGCTGCGGCCATGGCTTCTGAAGCCGTTGAGTTGGGCCACCATGTAGGCTGGGGTCTGCCCGGCCAGGTTGGGGAAGTTCGGTGACACCGAACTGCCCGTCATGCCATGGCAGTTGGAGCACACCTGCTGCGCTATCGTGGTGGCCCGTACCGCGGGATTCGCAACATCGCGCGATCGTTCCGGATTGGCACAGCCGATCAACAGCAGGGCGGCTGCGGCGGCAAGAGCGGATGTCGCGGACTTCATGAAGCGTCTCCTGGTAGACCTCGGCGGCGCACGTTGCGCTCAGTACGCCAACCACGTGTAGAGGAACGCGGTGTTGTTGTCTCGTGCATTGCGGCCGAAGCCGTCGTAGTTCACCGAGGCGCCATTGAAACGGTTGTACGCCGTGTACTGCAGGCCGACGCGCAGGTACTGGATCGGCATCCAGAAGGCCTCCAGGGTGACACCACGCGTCCCCGGGTTGCCGGACAGATTGCTGGCCGCACCATCGGTCTTGATCAGCGTTCCGGTCGCGTCGTAGCCAGCAGTCTGGTTGGCCGTGTTGGTGGTGCCGGTCAGGTTGAAGAAGCCCAGCGAACCGCCGTACTTCGCCTGGTAGACGTAGCTGACCTTGGCCCGCAGCACATGGTTGGTGTCGGCCGCATTGATGTCAGCCAGGGTCGCGGCACCGCTCGAATCGAAGAAGGGCGCGGCGGGGTTCGCCAGGGACGCAGCCGAGTAGCGCACATGATTTCGGGTGACGGCGAACTGCATCGTCACGGCGTGCGGATCGAGCAGGTACTGGTACTGCGCATCGACGCCGAGGTCGGTGAATTTGTGGATGGTTGCCGGATCGGAAGTGTCGAGTGGATCGTCGTAGACACGAGCCACCATGCCCGAGGTTCCGACCATGAGGCTGTGCGGCCCCCATTCGTGGTTGTACGCCAGGCGCCAGTACGGATTGATGCCATGCAACCGGGTGTTGTCAGCCCTGCTGATGCCGGCACTCATGAAGCGGGTCAGGCCGCGTGACGAGCCATAGCCGCCAAGCTCCACATAGATCATCTGGTTCCAGTACGCATACGCGTTCAGCCCGGCGATGTTGCCGCCCGCGCCGAAGCCAGGGTACGGGGCGTTGCCATCGATGAACCGGCTGCTCGTGGGACTCGGAACGGGAACGTACTGCATCCACGCCGCGGCGGTGTTCCAGGGATCGGACAACGACGGGTTGTTGTTGGCGCTGAGCCCGACGATCAGATCGCGTTGGCCGCCGATGAATCGATCGGCATACCGGATGTCGATGTTGTCGGCGTTGCTGTGGCCGTGGAAATTGCCGTTGGCATCCTGGGTGGCATAGGGGTCGTAGGTCACCTGCGCAAACGCCCCGATGTTGTCCGTCACCTTGCCGCCCAGCAGCAGGCTGGCGGTGGCCAGGATCGCGCGGTTGTTCTTCTGGAAGTCGTCAGCAGGGTTGTCGGACTTGGTCGTGTTCGACACCTTCGATACGCTGGCAACCGCCATGGCCGAAATCGGCAATGCACGCTCGCCGAGCGTGTAGCCGGTCAGTTTGAACAGCCGTCCGTAGGGTGTGAGTTCGGGGAAGTTCCCGCCAGCGTGGCAGGCCATGCAGTTCTGCCCGGTCTGCCGGTTGAAGGCCGGGATCGCGTCTGCCGGGCTGGAAAGCAGGAGCAAAACCATGGCCAAGACCACAGTGAATGCCAGCGCCGGCCTCGTGGTGACCGGGTGACTTCTGACCATCAATGTGTTCATGTGCCTTGCTCCGTTCAACGCTCAGTCGTATGAGACGCTGCGCTGGAAGATTGGCGTTGACTTGGATCAAATGCAGGGCACGATCGGGTCCGACGGTCTGCGGTCAGGTGGGCAGTGCTGCACCCCAGGTGTTGAACCCGGCAAAACGGGGTGTGCCCGGAAGGTACGCGCTGTCCACCCAATCCATGCGGAAGCCGGCGGCGACGATCATGGCTGCGACCTCACGGTTGAGGTGGCAGCCGCCGGCGCAGCGCCCCCAGACCCCGTCGAGGCGGTCCTGCCAGCGGCGCACGCCCGCGTCCGGCGCGGCGCCGTGCTCGCTGAACAGCAGCACACCGCCTGGGCGCAGCACCCGGCGCATCTGCCGCAAGGCCGACATCGCGTCCGCAATCGTGCATAGGGAGTAGGTCACCACGATGCTGTCAATGCTGGCATCCGGCAAAGGCAGATCTTCCGCCGGGCTGTCGAGCAGGCGCACCTCCAGGCCGGCGGCTGCGATGCGGGGTGCGGCCAGTGCCCGCATCGGTGCGGACGGCTCCAGCGCCCAGACCCAGGCCACGCGCGACCGGTCGTAGTGCGGCAGGTTGAGGCCGGAGCCGAAGCCGACATCAAGCACCCGGCCGGTGGCCTGCGGCACCACGAGCCGGCGCTGGTGCTCGATCACCGCGCTGCCGCACACACCATTGATGAGCCGCGGCAGGATGTATTGGTCGTACAGGCGCATGGTCCAGGTTGAAAGGCCGTCACCCACCGCGGGTCCGCCGACCCGGGCGCGTTCAGCGAGGTGCGTCAGCCCCGCTTGCGCAGAACCCGCACATGCATGGGCCGGGTGAAGTGTGCACCGTCCGCGGTCATGTGCGGCGCAAAGGCGGCGCCCACGGCGGCCAGCTTGGCGTCGTCGATCCGATGATCGGCGAAGGTGGGGCGCATCATGCGCTGTTCGAAGTCAGCGAAGTCCTTGAAGCTCGCCGGCATCTCGAAGAAGCGCTGCGCCACCTGCGTCCAGGCACCTGTCCCGAGCGTCGCGTCGAGGGCGGTCTGTGCGGCGGCCCGGACGATGCCCTCGTCGTTGAACAGGCGGATCAGCGCGTTGAAGGGCCCGCCGTAGACCGGCTCCGACACGTAGAGGTACCCGCCCGGGCGCAGCACGCGGGCGGCTTCGCCCAGCGCCTGCGCTAGCAGCGGCATCGGCACATGGTGCAGGGATTTGAGCATCAGTGCCACATCGAAACGTGCGTCCGGGAACGGGATGGCTTGCGCACCCCCGCTGACGAACGTTAGGCCGGGCTGCGGCCACGCCAGGTTCTTGGCATGCTGGTGTTCGTCGACCTCCAGGCCGGTGACCCGGCTGTCTGGGTGTCGCGCCAGCAGCGATCGGGCCAGCCTCGCCGCACCGCAGCCGAGCTCGACGATGTCCCGCCCGGCGATCGGCACCAGCTCGGCCAGCACGTCGAGTTCGTCGTCCACCAGCGTTTCGGTGCATCGGTCAAGGTTCATGGCGGTGGCAATTGATGATGCTGTGGGTTGGTCTCAACGGGGCGCTCGCAAGGCCTGCAGGTGGATTTCGAGCGCAGCGGGGTTGAGTACACCGAAATGCGCATCGATGAGTGAACCCTTCGCATCGTAGAACAGCGTGGTGGGCAAGCCCCGCGAGCCGATGGCGGAGCCGAGCCGGGAATGTGCGTCGAGCAGCACGTCGCGCAGCGGCAATCCCAGGCCGGACAGGTAGGCGCGGATCGTCGACGCTGATTCGCCCTGGTTCACGAAGAGGAAGCCGATGGACGCGTCGCGCTGCTGCGCCGCGGCCAGGGTGGGCATTTCCTGCCGACACGGCCCGCACCAACTGGCCCACAGGTTGACGACCACCGGACGACCCGCCGCTGCTGTTCGCAGATCCACCGGCTGTGCACCGTCCAGTGTGGTCAGCGCTGTCGTGGGCAGCGTCGCCGCGTCACGCGCGCCGCAGAGCAAGCTGCCCGCAGACCACACCAACATCCCCGTCACGGCCGCAACGGCCAGAGCACGTCGGCAAGGTGGCCACTGCCAGCCCCGCCAAGCCAGCCAAGCCATGCCCACAGCTACGCCGGAAATCGGGTGCCAGCCGCCGTCGCGCAGGTCCAGCATTGACGTCGGCGATGCGAGATAGGGCGCCGCATTCAACGCCAGGTGCGCCATCCGGGCTGCCAGCAGGCCAAGGCCGGCGGCGGCGAAGACGGCATGGCCTGCGGCATCGGTACCGCTGGGGCGGTCTGGATCCAAGCCCTGCCGGGCGCGTACCGCCGTGGCGGTCCAGGCGGCGGCCCAGACGGCCAACAGCAGCAGCATTGGCGCCATGGGAATGGCGATCGGACCCAGCGAGATGGACAGCATGGACCTCAGGGTACGCCGTCGACTGCCGAGACAAGGGTCAGGCAGGCCGTCCGCACGACATCGACCACGGTTGGGGCATGGGGTGCGCATCGGAGGGGACTGGCGGCTGGTCATGGCCCGGCTTCGATGGGGAACTCACCATGGCGTCGATCTTCAACTGACCACCGCATTCCTTGGCCCGGGTGATCACCGCACCCTCAGAGAGGGCGTCCTTCGCCGGCCTCCTCGTGCGTGCTGCCATCGCGGATGTGGTAAAGCCGCTTGAAGGTCGGGATGATCTTCTCGTCGTGCGTAACGACGATGATGGCCGTGTGGTACTGCACGGCCATCTGGTGGAGGATGCGCACCACCGCCAATGCACGCTCGCTGTCCAGCGGTGCGGTTGGCTCGTCCGCCAGGATCACCGGAGGCCGGTTGGCCAGGGCACGTGCGATCGACACCCTTTGCTGCTCGCCGCCGGAGAGCGCCGAGGGCTGGGCGTTGGCACGATGGTCGACGTCCAGGGCCTTGAGCAGTTCGTGTGCGCGCGCCCTGGCCTGCGCGTTCGAGTGTCCGGCCAGCATCGGCAGCAGTGCCACGTTGTCGGTCACGTCGAGGAAGGGGATCAGGTAGGGCGCCTGGAAGACGAAGCCGATGCTGTCGCGCCGCAGCGCCCGCAGGTCGGGAATCTTCCAGCCGTCGTCGTAGATCGTTTCGCCCCCCAGCACCATCGTGCCACCGGTGGGTTCGATCACGGCGCCCAGGCATTTCAGCAAGGTGCTCTTGCCTGAGCCGGACGGGCCGATCAATCCGACCACCTCGCCGGGAGCGACGGTCATGTTCACGTCCTTCAAGGCGTCGACGGCGGTATCGCCCGCACCGTAGCGTTTGCGCAGGTGCTCGATGTGGATGCCGAGTTCTGCCACCTCAGCCTCCGATCGCCGCTGCCGGGTCGACCTTGAGTGCCACACGGATGGCCAGCGTGCTGGCCAGCGCGCAGATCACCACCACTGCCACCAGGCCGCGCACCGCGTCGCCCGGCTCCAGCAGCACGTACTTCGGGAATATGGGCGCCCAGAAGGTGGCCGCCACCTTGCCGACGAGGAAGCCGATCAGGCCCAGGCCCAGCGCCTGCTGCAGGATCATCCCGGCGATGGTCCGGTTGCGCGTGCCGATCAGCTTGAGCACCGCGATCTCGCGGATCTTGCCCAGGGTCATGGTGTAGATGATGAAGGCGACGATGGCGGCGCTGACGATGGCGAGGATCACCAGGAACATGCCGATCTGTTTGGCCGAGGTGGCGATCAGCTTGGCCACCAGGATCTCTTCCATCTGAGCGCGCGTGAAGGCTTCCAGGTGTTTCCAGCGGCGTACCGGTTCGGCCACGCGCTCGGCGTCGATGCCGGGCTGCACCTGCACCAGGATGGCGTTGACGTTGCGGTTGCTCGCCTGCGAGGCCTGGATCGCCTCCAGCAGGCCCGGCACGCCCGGGCGGTTGAGGCCCGGGTTGGCGGCGGTGCGTGCGCGCTCGTTGACGATGGCGTCGTTGTCCTTCAGGAACTGCGCCTCCTGCGCGTCCTTGAGCGGGATGAAGACCATCGGGTCACCGCCCGAGGACACCATGCGCCGCGTCAGGCCCACGACCGTGTAGTCGTGGCGCCGGATGCGGATGCGCTCGCCCAGCACGAAGCCGGTGCGCTGGTCGGCGACGGCCTCGTAGTGGCTGCGCGTGATGTGCCGCCCCGCCACCAGGTAGCCCGGCTCGCCCGGCTGCCCGGGCTCGAAGCCGACGACCATGGCACGCACGTCATCGTCGGCGTCGTCCCCAGTCGTCGAGCCGGCAGCCGTGGTTCGCCGCACCTGCATCGTCAGGTAGGTGACGTTGGCGGCGCGGGCCACACCCGGCAGGCCCAGCACACTGCGCACCGCGTCGTCACGCAGGCTGGAGGCCTCGGCGTACGGGCCTTGGGTGTCCTGCTGCACGACCCAGAGGTCGGCACCGCTGTTGTTGAGCAGGGCGCGTGCGTCGTCCACCATGCCGCGGTACACCCCGGCCATGGTCAGGGTCACGCCGATCAGCAGGCCCAGCCCGATCCCCGTGAGCACGAACTTGCCCCACGAGTGCAGGATATCTCGGCCGGCCAGGCTGATCACGGACGCTGCCCCGCGAGCGCATCAACGACCGCGATGCGGCTTTGGGCGCCGAGTTCCCTCTCGCTGTGGACGACCACGGTGGTGCCGGCGCGGATGCCCTCCAGCACCTGGACCTGACCTTCGAGGCTGGCCTGGCCCAGGCGCACCGGCACGAACCGCAGGGCGGCGCCCTCGACCGTCCAGGCGCCGGTCTGGCCTTGCAGGCGCTTGATCGCCGCGTTCGGCAACACGACGGAGTGTGCGGTCGTCGGCAGCGACAGCGTCACCTCGGCCAGTTCACCCACCGGCAGACCGGCAGGCACCTGGTCGAAGCTGACCTGGACCACCCGCTCCTCGGTCACGCTGTCGCTGACGGCCTCGATGCGCGTCACCTTGCCCGGCAGCGGCCGGCTCGGGGCCGATCGCAGGACAATCTGTGCGGACAGGCCGACCGCCAGGCCGGAGGACCGCCCCTGGTCGAGCCTGGCCTTGAGCCACAGCGACGACGGGTCGATTAGCCGCAACACCGCCTGCCCCGCCACGACGGTGGAACCGGGCTCGGCGTCGCGGCTGGTGACGACGCCGTCGCCCGAGGCCAGCAGCCTCACGTTGGCCCGCTGCTGGCGCAGGCCAGCACGTTCGGCCGCGAGCCGCTGCTGGTCCTGGCGCGCCGCGGCGAGGTTGGCGTCGGCAGCACCGACGCCGGCATCGGCCGACGCCTGCTCCTGCAGGCGGGCCTCCACGGCACCGGCGCTGATGAAGTTCTGCGCGCCGAGTTCGAGATAGCGGCGCGCGTTCACCGACGCCAGTGCCTGCTTGGCCAGGGCGTCGTGGTGCTGTGCCTGCGCCGCGGCAATGGCACTGCCGGCCCGGGCGATGGAGGCATCCAGTGCGGCCGCACGCTCGTCCAGATCCACCGGATCCATCTCGGCCAGCTGCTGGCCGGCCCTCACCGCGTCGCCGACGTCCACCGCCACGGACCGCACACGCCCTGCCACGGTCGGGCCGATCTGGTAGCTGCGGCGGGCCTCGACGGTACCGATGCCGAACAGGGCGGGCGTCAGCCGATCTTCGGCGGCCCGCACCACCGTGACGCGGGTGGGTGCCAGCGGACCGTAGCGCATGACCATGTAGGCCATGGCGACCAGCAGCGCCAGGCCCAGCAAGCCCAGGACCAGCCGGCTTGTGGTGATGACCGGGCGCTTCATGATGCTTGCCCCAGGCCACGCCGGTAGAGGGTGAAGAGGCCGTCCGCCTGCTGGCGCATGGCGCCGGGCTGGCCGGTCAGCATCGATTGCATCACCAAGCCCTGGATCAGGCCGATGAAGCCGGTGGCGGCGGCCTCAGGATCCAGGTCGTGATGGACCTGATGCTGCTCGACCGACAGCGCCAGCAGGTCGAGCAACTGCTGGCGGTAGGCCTGGAGCAGGGCGCGGACCTCGATCTTGGCCGCGGAGTCGACCGGTTGCTGCAGCTCGTGGAAGATGAGCCGCGGCACGCCAGGGTGGGCGACGACGAAGGCCACATGCGCGTGGAACATCGCCGACAGTGCGTCCATCGGCGTGCGGGCCGGGTCTGCGGCAGTGCGCAGCGCTTGCAGCAGGGTCTCCCGCACCCAGCGCATGGCGGCCAGCCAGATGGCGTCCTTGGTCGGAAAGTGCTTGAACACGGCGCCCTGCGTGACGCCGATGGCCGAGGCGATGTCACCGGTGGTGATCAGCGCCGGGCTGCACGCCTGCGCCAGGCGCAGCGCGGCGCCCACGATCTCGGCCTGGCGCTGTTCAGTGGACAAGCGAATCTGCATGGTTGCCGCGCATTAGGTAAGTCATCAAGCACTTACCAATATAGCTGGATCACTGTATACCGTGAACCGTATATTGCACTGCGCGATTTGATGCAGCGCAAGGGTGGCCTTCGGCCTAAAGCATCCGATTGCAGGGGCGCAATCCTTGCGCGCCAGCATGCTTTCCGGCTGGTGTGGAGATCGCCTCAATGGTCCCTGGCGCTCGTACGGCTGATCGCCGTGGCCCAGGGTGGGCGTGTTGGGGTGTGCAGCCAATTGGCGCAGGAAAGCACTTTCACCTTGACCTTGCCGCGAGTGCTCGCTCAGTCAGCCGGCAGCAACTGGGTTTTGAACCGCGAGCGCAGTATCAAGACGCCAGTGCGAGCGGTCTGCCTTGTGGCGGCGTCGAACGGTGCCGGTGCGCCGCTTCTTCCGGCACCATCGTGGTGGGTCCGGCGCGCACCGATCACGGCTTCATCCGGCTCAGAACGGCGCGGTAGCCCTCACACCGCGACGCGCAGAACGAGCTTGCCGAGCACCTGGCTCGACACCAGCGCGGGCATGGCGTCAGCCGCCTCCTCAAGCGGGAAGCTGCGGTCGACCGCGGGAGTGACTCCCGGCTGCCCGAGGATATCGGCGAGTGCCTGCAGCGGCTCCGGTTTCACCAGGCCCATCAGCATCGCCAGCCGCTGCGGCAGCAACACAGACCACAGCGCCGCGCACAATGTGCGCCCCATGCCGCCGAGGAAGCGATCACTCTCTTCACCGCCGCCGAGCACCAGCGTACCCCGCGGCGCGAGCGCCTTGCGCAGCATGCTCAAGGGCCGGCTGCCCGCGAGGTCCAGGATCACGTCGAAACACGCGCATCCATGCTGAGCACCTGTTGTTTCGGCTTGGTCAAACCTGTGGCCAGGCGCATCACGAACGGGCTGCCCGTCATGAGATGCCACTGGCCGCGGTCGAGGCCGGCGGCCTTCACGCGAATCAGCACTTCGTACTTTTGCGGCACCAGGCGATCGAGCTTCGAGATCCGGAGCAAATCGGCCTCGCCGTACTCGAATCGGATGGCCGCCTTCATGGGCACGACGGGCGCGCTCATGGCGGTCCGAAGCCCTGCTGGGCACGTTCGCCGCGAGCGCGGATCAGCATGAGCACGGCCACGAGGGCAGCCGCAGTCACGTCGAAGCTCATGCAGAAGCCCGGCCAGGCGCGCGGCACACCCTCGTTGTGCACGAGCAGATGGTGGAAGACGTCCATCACGCCGTGCCCGCCCAGTGCGAGCACGGCGATCCATGGGCCGCGCTTGAAGCCCAGCACCGCACCGGCAATGAAGACGACTGCGATCGCCAGTTCGGCCAGCCAGACCTCGCTGCGCCCATCGGAGACGGCAAACGCCAGGTAGTACGAGGTGACCGCCATGGCCACGGCGGGATAGAACACGCGTTCGCGGTCCATGCCCAGCCCCGCGGCGGCGCCGCAGAAGAGCAGCGCGAGGGTGAATCCGACGATGTATTCCATGGCTTGATCTCCCTGCCTCAAGGCACAAGGTGCCGCAGGTCGTCGGGCACCGGCATCGGCTTGAAGGCACTGACGCGCGCACGCCCGCTGTTGCCTTTCGGCACCCACAGCCGCGAGAACAGGATCGAGGCCAGCATGCGTGGCACCTGGCCGATGGCCTCGCGCCAGTCGCGCCGGCGCCACCCGGCCACCAGCATCAGCCCATGCACACGGGTGTGCCTGACGGTCATGCGCTGCGACAGCACATGCGCCCGTTCGAGGTGGGCAAAGCACACCTCGATGTTGCCGGAGGCCAGTGCCTCGCGTGCCCGTGACAGCTCGTTCTGGTAGACCTCGTCCATGTCGGCGCCTTTCAAACGTGTGCGATGGCACGCTGCCTCCGCTGCCAGGCACGATCGTCGGCCACGACGGCGGCCACCAGCCAGTTGCGACCGGCGGTCCCATTCGGTCCGGCAAGGGCCCTCCGCCACGCGCGAACGGTCGCATTGGACGACGACCTGCGGACAGGAGAAGGTGGGACCTGGCAGACCCCGCTCGTGGCTTGTCGCGAACCGCTCGGTCGATGCGCGCGACCGGTCCGGCACAAGCGAAGACAGCCCGTCGCAATCGGCTGTCGGAAACCAGGCGTCGAACCGAAAGTGCAGCCATCGATGACATCCCGTCGTCGAGCCACCCAGGAGATCCACCGTGAACGAAACCCAGCAACCCACTGCCTGCACCTGCACGACCTGCCCGGGCGCGTCCTGCGGCTGCGGCTGCCAGTCCGCCCCACGCCAGGTCGCAGCCCAGGCCACCACCCAAGCCGCTTGCGCCTGCGGCGCCCAGTGCCAGTGCGGACCGAGCTGCACCTGCGCCAAGTCCTGATCCGGGCCGGGCTGAAGGCCGTTCCGGCGCAAGGCGGAACTCACCGACAGCCCCCCGACGGCCTCGGGTCGCCCTTCAACGTTCGGGAGTCCCCCATGAACACCTTCACGCTGGCATTCCTCGGCGGCATCCTCGGTGCCGTGCTGATGGACATCACCGAAACTGCGATGGCCCGGGTCGGCATCCGCAGCGGCGCCAACGTCGCGCTGGTCGGCCGTTGGTTCCTGGGCCTGCTGCGGGGACGCCTGGCTCACGCCGACATCCAGGCGTCGCCGTCACTGCCGTGCGAGGTGGGCCTGGGCTGGGCCTTCCACTTCCTCGTCGGCGGTGGCGGCGTGGCGCTCGTCTACCCCGCCGTGCGGTTGGCGCTGCGCGTGCCTTTACCCGCTGATCCCCTGCTGGACGGGCTGCTGTTCGGCCTGGCCACGTCGGTGTTGCCCTGGTTCGTGCTGTTGCCGGCATTCGGCTGGGGCTGGTTCGGCCGGCGCGGCCCGCGTGGCACCAACGCCTTGCTCGCGAGCCCGCTCTCACACATCCCGTATGGCCTCGGCGTCGGCGTCACCATGGCGCTTGGCAGCGGGTTACCGTAGTCCACGGGCGCAACCGAAAGTGCCCACGGATACCGTTCGGTCGAAGGAATCGACAGCTCATGGACAAGCCCATCTCTTCACCCCCGCCGCCGCTTGGCGCCGGACCACCCCGGCCCTAGAGTCGGATCGGCCATCTTCCAGTCGCAGCACCGTTGCCCGTCATGTCCCCTTCAAGCCTCCCCACCGCCAGCCCATGGCCCGAAAGGCTCAAAGGCGCGCTGCCGGCCTTGGGCGCCGCCGTCGCGTTCTGGGCCCTGGCGTCGACGCTGCTGTACTTCCTCGTTCCCGGGCTCGAAACCTGGCCGCGCCTGCTGGTGTTCCATGAGTGTGTCGGCCTGACGATGATGGCATGCGTGTTTGTGCTGCTGCGGTCCGGTTGGTTCGACCGATTCAGGCCCGCGCTGCGTTGGCTGCTGATCGGCCTGATCGCGATTCCCGTGGGCTATTTCGTGGGTCACCAGATCGCGTTCGTGGCGCTGGGTGAGCCGATGCGCATGGTGGGACACCAGCAGATCAGCCTGATCCCGATCCTCTTCACCGTGCTGGCGGGCGGCATCGCGCTGAACTACTTCGCAACCCGGGAAACCCTGGCCAGGGAAGCGACAGCGCGTTCCGAGGCGCAGCGCCTGGCCGTCGAGGCCCAGCTGCGGCTGCTGCGGGCGCAGTTGGACCCGCACATGCTCTTCAATTCGCTGGCCAATGTGCGTTCGCTGGTGCGTGAGGATGTCGACCGCGCCGAGTCGATGATCGACCAGCTCATCATTTACCTGCGCAGCGCACTGGCCGCGTCGCAGACCGAGTCGGTGCCGCTCAGCCGCGAGTTCGCGCAACTGCGCGCCTATCTCGACATCATGGCGCTGCGCATGGGCCCGCGCTTGAGCTACCAGCTCGATCTGCCCGCCGCGCTGGAACGCACCGAGGTGCCGCCGATGTTGCTGCAACCGCTGGTCGAGAACGCCATCAAGCACGGCCTGGAGCCCAAGGTCGGCCACGGCAGCGTCGAGGTGGTGGCGCGAGCCCTGCCTGGAGGCATCGAGATCCGCGTGAGCGATAGCGGACTGGGGCTGCCGCCCGACGACTATGGCGATGGCTCGGAGCTCTCCGCGCGGCCGGCCAATCCCAGCTACGGCTTGCAGCACGTACGCGATCGCCTGCGCGTGCTGTATGGCCACGGCGCCCGCTTGAGTCTCGAACGCCGGGAACCGACTGGCGTCAGCGCCGTGGTGTTCATTCCGACCTGATCCGTTTCACGCCGAGGAGACCCGCATGCCCACGAGCCACCCGCCAACTGCCGTTATCGCCGAGGACGAACCGGTACTCGCGCGCACGCTGACCCGCCTGCTGGAGCAGGTGTGGCCCGAGCTGCGCATCGTCGGCGTGGCCGACGATGGCCTGCGGGCCACCGAACTGGCGCTGGCGTCGATGCCCGATGTGATGTTCCTCGACATCAAGATGCCCGGCCGCACGGGGATCGAGGTCGCTGAAGTAGTGGCCGACGACTGGCCCGACGACCGCGCCGAGCCGCTGTTCGTGTTCATCACCGCCTATGACAACTTCGCCATCCCGGCGTTCGAGCGCGCTGCGGTCGACTACCTGCTCAAGCCCGCCACGGCCGAACGCCTGCGGCAGAGCGTGGAGCGGCTGAAGTCGAGGCTGGCGCAACGCGCCGCCTCGCCGCAGGATGGCGATATGGCGGCGCTGATGCAGCGCATGCAGGCCATCGCCAAGCCCGAGGGTGCCACCGACACCGATGCGGGCGAGCGCATCAAGGTCATCCGCGCCGGTGTGGGCAACACCGTGCGGATGATCCCGGTGGCCGACGTGGTCTGCTTCGAGGCGACCGAAAAGTACGTCAACGTCGTCACACCGACCGGCGAGGCACTGGTGCGCATGAGCCTGCGCGAGCTGATGGCACGCATAGCCTCGACCGACTTCATCCAGGTCCATAGAAGCGTGATGGTCAATTCGAGTGCCATCGTCAGTGCAACCCGCGACGAGAACGGTCACTACAGCCTCGCCGTGCGCGGGCTGCAGCGACCCTTGAAGGTCAGCCGCGCCTTTGGCCACCTGTTCCGGCCGATGTAGTCGGTCAGGGGCACGCCCGCTTGGGGGCGGACAGGCGAACCTGAAGGTTCTGGGCATTCACCGCCCGCCGATGGGCGACTTGCGTGCCGGCTCGACGACACGATGTCGTCGATGACCGCCCTCTGGTCGGCCACGTGCATGGCCGATAGTCGCATGCGACGAAGCATCGCGCGCTTTCCGCAAGCGGGTGATGGCACCGAACCAATGGCTGGCCACTTGCCGACTTGCAGGGAGCGCTCAGGCGACGCGGCCCGGCGCAATCGCGATCCTCAACTGCACTGGGTGACGCGCTCCCGGTAACCACTCGGTCGACGCGGCAGACCACTGCGGCACACCAGCGCACCTTCTGTCGCGGGCCGCTGTCGCACCTGGCTACGGCCGGCGAAAGTGCCTCCGCTGCTTCGCTGCCTCGGGCGGTGGACCAGACCCTCATCGACACCCTTGACGCTCAAAGGCTCCCAAATGAACCGCTTCGCTTCCACCGCTTTCGCCCTCACCGTGCTTGCCGCCATAGCGGGCTGCATGTCGCCGCCGTCCAACCTTGATCTGTCGCTCACGCGGCCGACGGTCGACAACAGGTTCATCGTCACCCTGCAGCCGCCGGCCAAGCCCGCCGCTGTCAATCAGCTGCACAGCTGGCAGGTGAAGCTCGCTTCTCCGGCGGGCGTGCCCATCGCGCACGCGCACATCCAGGTCGACGGCGGTATGCCGCAGCACGGCCACGGGCTGCCGACGCGGCCGCAGGTGACGCAGGAACTGGCCGATGGCACCTACGTGATCGAAGGCATGAAGTTCAGCATGACCGGCTGGTGGGAAATCAAGCTGGCCATCGATAGCCCCGAAGGCGCCGACAAGG
>Ga0208398_100608_pt1 | contig 20318 bp, 25 predicted proteins | sample LakWasMe79_HOW10_2_FD_183905 | JGI IMG/M metagenome (GOLD analysis project Ga0208398, IMG submission 183905) | Freshwater sediment methanotrophic microbial communities from Lake Washington under simulated oxygen tension - Sediment Metagenome... | ecosystem: Environmental > Aquatic > Freshwater >...
CCCATCGAGCAACACACCCATGTGGCGTGCCGAATCGCTGATGGTGGCCAGAAAATCCAGCACTTCGGGCTCCAGCTGCGGCCCCGCATCCTCCTGCACCAGTTGCACGTACGACACGATATGGCGCAGCGGCGCACGCAGGTCATGCGAGACCGTGGCCGTGAAGTCCTGCATCTCGGCGCGCACCGCAGCCAGTTCCGACTGGAGTGCCGCGATACGGGATTCGGGTGATGCATCCATCATGCCGGACCCGGTCGTCAAGGCTTGGGGGCCTTTTTAGGGCGGCTCCACTGGGGGATGCTGGCCTGCTTGCCACGCGCAATGCTCAAAGCGCCGGCCGGTGTATCTTTGGTCAGTGTGGAGCCTCCGCCCACCGTGCCTCCCGCCCCTAGCGTGATCGGCGCGACCAGCACACAGTTGCTGCCCACATGCACATCATCCTCAATCACCGTCCGGTGCTTGTTGGCACCGTCGTAATTGGCGGTGATGCTGCCCGCGCCAAAGTTCACCCGTGCGCCGACCGTGGCGTCGCCCAGGTAAGCCAGGTGGTTGGCCTTGGCACCCTGCGCCAGCGTCGAGTTCTTGACCTCGACAAAATTGCCAATGTGCACCTCGGCCCCCAGACGCGCGCCGGGGCGCAGGCGTGCGAAGGGGCCAATCAGGGCCCCGGGGCCGACCGTCACACCGAGCTCTTCGCCATCGATGTGGGTAAACGGGTGGATCACGGCGCCCGCCTCAATGATGGCGTTGGCGATGATGCAGTTGGCGCCGATGGAAACCCCTTCGCCCAGATTCACCTGCCCCTCAAACACGCAGTTCACGTCAATGCTGACATCGCGAGCGCACAGCAGGTCGCCGCGCACATCGAAGCGCGCCGGGTCGGCCAGGCGCACGCCCTCTTCCATCAGCCGGTGGGCCTGCTGCAGCTGGTAGGCCCGCTCCAACTGCGCCAGCTGCACCGGGCTGTTGACGCCGGCCACCTGTACGGCGTCATCGATCTTGTGGGCCACCACGGGCACACCATCGGCGACGGCAAACTTCACGATGTCGGTCAGGTAGTACTCACCCTGGGCATTCTGATTGTCCAGCCGCGCCAGCCAGCGCTTGAGCGCAGCGGCCGGCACCGCCATGATGCCGCTGTAAATCTCGGTGATCGCCAGCTCGGCGGGTGCCGCGTCCTTTTGCTCCACGATGGCCTGTACCGCACCATCGGCCCGGCCACCGCTGCGCACAATGCGCCCATAACCCGTCGGGTTGTCCATCTCCAGCGTCAGCAGCGCCAGCTTGTCACCGGCACAGGCTGTGATCAGGTGAAACAGCGTCGCCGCCCGGGTCAGCGGAACGTCCCCCGAGAGCACCACCACCACGCCGTCATCCGCCAGCAAGGGTACCGCCTGCTGCACCGCGTGGCCGGTACCCAACTGCGGCTCCTGGCGCACAAAGCGTATGACAAATGGGTCTGTAGCCCCCGTATCCATTGCGCAGGCTGCTTCTACTTCCATAGCACCGTGGCCGGTGATGACCACCGCCTGCCGGGCCTGCAGGGCCTGCGCGGTGTCCAGCACGTGGCGCAGCAGCGGTCGCCCGGCCAGGGGATGCAAGACCTTGGGCAGCAGGCTCTTCATGCGGGTGCCTTTGCCCGCCGCCATAATGACCACATCCACGGGCTGATGCTCCAACACCGCGTTTTGAACCTGTAATTCGGAAGTCACCTGTATGTCCCTTTCAATGCCTTCAATATCGCGCTGGCTTGCGCTGTCACCGTGCATTATCGGTGCGCTGTTGGCCACGCTGATCCTGGGCGGATGCAGCGCCGTGCGTCTGGGCTACAACAGCAGCCCCACCCTCGCGTACTGGTGGCTGGACAGCTACTTCGATTTTGATGACCAACAAAGCCTGCGCGTACGCAACGACCTGCAGGCCGTGCAGGACTGGCACCGCAAGGAAGAGCTGCCTCTGCTGGTGCAGACGCTCCAGGACCTGCAAACCATGGCGCCCAAACCCGTCACCCCGGCGCAGGTGTGCCAACTGGTGAGTGGCCTGCAAACCCGCGTGCAGGCCACACTGGACCGCGTCACGCCGACCATTGCGGCCATCGCACCCACGCTACAGGCCGCACAACTGGAACACATCTCGCGCGAGTTCGAACAGCGCAACCGCAAATGGCGCGAGGAGTGGATAGCCGGCACGCTGGCCGAGCGCACCGACCGGCGCGTCAAGCAGATTGTGGAACGTGCTGAATCCTTCTACGGCACGCTGGAGCCGGCACAGCTAGCCATCGTGCGCAGGCATGTGGAGACATCCAGCTTCAACGGCCCGCGCCAGTACAAGGAGAAGCAGCGGCGCCACCAGGACGCCATGCAGGTGCTGAAAGAACTGGGCGCCACCCGGTTTCCCCCAAACCAGGCCACCGCCGCCATTCGCGGCCTGCTGGAGCGCAGCATGCATGCCCCTGACCCGGCATACCGGCAGTACATGGACCGTCTGACCAACGAGAGTTGCGCCGCCATGGCAGCCCTGCACAACAGCAGCAGCGCGGACCAGCGCAATTTCCTTGTGCAAAACCTGCGCGGCTACGAGGCCGACGCCCGCGCCCTGGCCAGCCAAAGTACGAACGCCCCAGCACCCGAATCATCCCCCACCCCGTTTTGATCCACCATGGCACCTGCTCACTCTGAATTTGCCCAGTACTGCTGCGAACTGTTAGCCAGCACCGGTCCCTGCACCGCCAAACGCATGTTTGGCGGCTGGGGCATCAGCACCGATGGGCTGACCATCGCCATCATTGCTGATCTGGGCAGCGGCGAAAAACTGTGGCTCAAGGCCAGTGACGACAGCCGGGCCCAATGGGAGGCCGCGGGCTGCGAACGCTTCACCTACGCCTCCACCAAAGACGGCGAGCCGGTGTCGCGCGGCATGAACTACTACAGCGCCCCGGAGGAATCCATGGACTCCGCCCACGCCATGGCCCCCTGGGCGCGCCTGGCATTGCAGGCGGCCCTGAGCGCCAAGGCGGCCAAGCCGGTTCGGTCCGCGAAGCCCCGCAAAGCCGAAACCAAGCCCCGCTCACTCAAACCCGGCAAATTGAAGTCCCGGTAGCGCCATGCCCAGTCCCGCGCATCCCGCCCCCTGGATGGACGCCGCCGTTGCCGAGATCGGCGTCAGCACCTACCCGCCAGGTAGCAGCAACCCCCGGATCACGCAATACCACGCCCACACCAACATTGCCGGATACGACGACAAGGCGTCGTGGTGTTCGTCGTTTGTCAACTGGTCGCTGGCCCAGGCAGGCATTGTTGGCACCGGCTCCGCACTGGCGCGGTCGTGGCTGGACTGGGGCGACGCCCTCGACACACCAAGGATCGGCTGCATTGTGGTCCTGTCACGCGACGACCCGATGGGCTGGAAGGGCCACGTGGGATTTTTCCTGCGGGAGGACGAGGAAAACCTCTACCTGCTGGGAGGCAACCAGGAGGAGCAGGTGCGCGAGCACTTCTATCCCAGGGCGAACCTGCTGGGCTATCGATGGCCAGTGCAGATGGCGTGATTTACCGGGGCAGCTTGGCGAACCGCTCCACCAGAAAATCCAGCAAAGCCCGTACCGCGGGCGACAAATGCTTGCGTGAGGGATACAGCGCATAGATCGCCATATCAGGCGGCTTCCACTCGGGCAGCACCATGTGCAAACTGCCATCCAGCAGATGCGGGTTCGCCAGGTAGGTGGGCTGCAGCGCCACACCTCCGCCCGCCAGTGTGGCGCGCAGCAAGGTAGTGGCCTCGTTGGCACTGAAATGGCCAGCCACGCTGACCTGTGCTTGTTCCTCACCCCGGCTGAGTCGCCACACACTCTTGCCAAAGTTGGCATAGCTCAGACAACGGTGCGTCGCCAGGTCTGCCGGGACTTGGGGCGTACCCCGCTCCGCCAGATAAATCGGTGAGGCCACCAGCACCGATGCGCACGGTGCCAGCACCCGCCCGATCAGCATGGGGTCCGGCTCGGCGCTGATGCGAATCGCCAGGTCAATGCGTGCCTCCACCAGATTGAGCGCGCCCTCGCTGGCATTCAGATCGACCTTGAGCTGCGGGTGCTGTTTCAAGAAGTCCACCACCGCCGCGGCCATTTGCGCGTAGGCCAGGGACATGCTGCAGGTGATGCGCAATTGCCCGTGCAACGCATCGCTGCGGCTGGCAGTTTCTTCCTCCACGTTTTCCATTAGCGCCAGCATTTGCTGGCTGCGGCGCAGGCAGCTCTCACCCGCATCGGTCAGCGTCACGCTGCGGGTGGTGCGCTGTAACAAGCGTGCGCCCAGCCACTGCTCCAGCTCGCCCACGTAACGCGTCACCATGGCGCGCGACATGTCCAGCCTGTCGGCCGTGGCGCTGAAGCTGCCGCTGTGGGCCACCTCCACAAATACCCGCATGGCGCTCAATCTATCCATAATTTGATCGATTAATGAAACAGTAATGCCCGAATTATGTGGTTTATCTGCGCGGATATTGAAACTAAAGTTCACCCCAGCGCTACACAGCGTTCGTATTCAAACCACCCAACAGGAGCTTTTCATGATCCGCACCACCGTTATCGCCGCCTCCCTGGCCATTGCCTTCTCCGCCGAAGCCGCCCAGCCGCTGACCGTCAAGGTCTACAACGCGGGTGCGGCCAGCTTCAACGTCAACTCCACGCTGGTTTATGGCGAAAAGGAGGCCATGGTCATTGACGCCGGCTTCACCCGCGCTGACGCATTGCGCATTGCCGCCAACGTGCTCGACAGCGGCAAGCAGCTCACCACCATCTACGTCAGCCAGGCCGACCCCGACTACTACTTTGGCGTGGAAACCCTGAAAGAGGTCTTCCCCCAGGCCGATGTAGTCACCACCCCCGCTGTACTGGAAAAACTGAGCGCCAAGCTGGCGGGCAAGGTCGCGTTCTGGGGCCCCAAGATGGGTGCCAACGCACCGCGTAAACCCGTCGTGCCACGCGCGCTGGAAGGCAACACACTGACGCTGGAAGGGCAGGCGATTGAGATCCGTGGCACGCAAGGTGCGTTGGCCCACCGCCCCTACGCCTGGATTCCGTCCATCAAGGCCGTCGTCGGCAACATCGGCGTGTTTGGCAACATGCATGTGTGGACTGCCGACACCCAAAGCCCCGCCCTGCGTGCGGCCTGGGTGGCACAGCTGGACGAGATGGCTGCCCTCAAGCCCGAGTTGGTGATTCCCGGCCACATGAACGCAAGCAGCACCGTTGATGCCAGCGCCATCCGCTTCACCAAAGACTATCTGCAAACCTTTGAGAAGAATCTGGCCGCCAACACCACCAGCGCGGCGCTGATCGGTGCCATGAAGCAGTCCTACCCCCAGGTGACTGATGGCGCGATGTCGCTGGACATCGGCGCCAAGGTCAACACCGGCGAGATGAAGTGGTAAGGAGATAGCACCATGCGCACCACCGTTACCTATCTGTTCGATCCCCTGTGCGGCTGGTGCTATGGGGCTTCTCCGGTGATCCAGCAATTGGGACAACAAACCAAGCTGCAACTGGAGCTGGCTCCCACGGGCTTGTTTGCCGACGGCGGCCGCGCCGTGGATGCGGCCTTTGCGGACTTTGCCTGGTCCAACGACCAGCGCATTGCCAAGCTCACCGGCCAGCGCTTCACCGAGGCCTACCGCCAGAACGTGCTGGGCCGCCTCGGCAGCCGCTTTGACTCGGCCACAGTGACGCTGGCGCTCACCTCAGTGTCCTTGTCCGAGCCGCCGCGAGAGTTGGAAACGCTCAAGGCTTTGCAGGAAGCGCGCTACGTGCAGGGTTTGGATACCTGCGATGTGTCGGTGGTGGAAAAGCTGCTGCGCGACCTGGGCCTGACCGTCGCTGCTGATCGCTTGGTCGCAAACGATGCCGAGTTACTGGCCGCCAACGCCGCGCGCATCCAGAAGGCGCGCGGCCTGATGCAGGCCTTGGGTGCGCAAGGTGTACCAGCCCTGCTGGTCAGTGACGACAAGGGCAGCCGGATGTTGAGCGGCAATGCGTTGTATGGCAGCGTTGACAATCTGCTGGGTCAAATCACCGCAGCCTGACCATTGCTGTGAAACGCGTCGAGCATGAACAGAAGGAGCTTGCCATGACCGTGCTTCGCCAAGTCCTGGCTCACCTGCGCGCGGGGCGCTGGACCATGGCGCACAGCCTGGTGCAAAGCGACGACTCGCTCTTGGGCGCGTGGTTGCACGGCATCGTGCACATCCAGGAGGGCGATCTGGAAGATGCCGAGTACTGGTACGACAAGGCCAACCGGCATTTCCGCAGCCGTGGCAGTTTGGACGAAGAGCTGGAGCGCTTCGAAGCCGCGTTACCCCTTGGCGATGGCCCCGCGAACGTGTTAACGGATTGAACGTCCTAATTCACCATTGCCGTCAACTGATTTTTCTAATAACACCACGGAGTACATACTATGGTCATCGTGACAGGCCACGCAATTGCACGCGAAGGCACCGACGAGGAGATGCAGAAACTTGCGGTCGAACACGTGCAGCGTTCTCGCGCCGAGCCTGGATTCATTTCCCATGCGGTGAGCCGCGACGTGGAGCATCCACGCCGTTTCGTCTTCGTTGAACGCTGGACCGACATGGCAGCGCTACAGATGCACTTTCGCGTGGATGCGTCGCGGCAGTTTGCAAAAGCAATGGCTCGGCTCTCCGACGGAAAGACAGAGATGGCTATCTATCAAGCGGATGCAATCAAATTGGGCTGATGCAAACCCCATCCAATGACCTGTCTTTGATTGCTGCGCACGGCACGACCGCTTTTGACAACCAACTCGGTCAGTTCGTTGTCGCAGCCTGACTACTCCGGACTCGCTGTTGTACCCCCCAGTTTTTCCAGCAACAGGTCGAGGGTGCGGTAAAGATCGCGTGCGAAGGTCTGGCCGATCAGGGTCTCCAGCTCCTTGTAGGTCGCTTCTATTCGGGGGGCTAATTCACCCGCGAGTTCTGCGCCCTTGACGCTGACAGACACGAGCACGCGGCGCTGGTCGTTCGGGAAACGCTCGCGCAGCACCAGCCCCAACTCGTCCATGCGCGCCAGGATACCCGCGAGGCTGGGGCTGGACAGGCAACAGATGTCGCAGATTTCGCGTGGCTCAATCGGTCCATGTTCCAGCAGCGCCCGGATCACACGCCATTGCTGCTCGGTCACCCCGGCATCGTTCAGCATGGGGCGAAATCTTGAGAACACTTCCTCACGCGCCTGCAATAACAGCAATGGCAAGTTCCGGTGTTTCAGGCTTTTGATGGGTCTTTGCATGGCTTGAATCTTCCTCCAAGTGGAGGCCTCGTTTCAATGACTCGGGTAAACACTTAGGCATTGTTGCAGAAAAACTTATTGACACTAACATATTAGTGAATATACTTGCTTACATGTTAGTGAATTGATTGGCCTGTCATGACCCCATTGCCCTCACTGCTGGAATTCGACGTCGCACCCTACCGCTTGTCCGGTGTGGTGTACGGCACCTTGCTCAACCACGAGGGCTGCTTGCAGGCACTGGGTGACGCGGTCCACGCGGCGCCATACAAGGCCGCACCGCGTGCCCCGGTGCTGTACCTGAAGCCGCGCAATACGCTGGCTTGCCACGGTGGCCGTATCACGGTACCGGTCGATGCACCCGAGCTTGAAGTCGGGGCTGCGCTGGGCATCGTCATCGGGCAAACAGCCTGCCGGGTGTCGAAGGAACAAGCCTTGCAGTTTGTGACGGGCTACACCATCGTCAATGACATCAGCGTCCCGCACGATGTGTTCTACCGCCCATCCATACGCTTCAAGGCGCGCGACGGTTTTTGCCCCGTTGGTCCGGTGGTCGTGCCCCGCGCAGCCATCGCGGACCCTGACGACCTGGCCGTGCAGGTCTATGTCGATGGCGAATTGAAGCAGCAGACGACCACCGGCCAGCGGCTCAGGAATGTGGCGCGTCTGCTGGCAGACGTCACCGAGTTTATGACGCTCCAGCCTGGCGATGTGATCATGCTGGGCGTGTCAGCAGGCGCACCACGGGTCCGCGCCGGCCAGCAATCCCGCATCGTCATCGATGGGATTGGGGAACTTGTTAACCACTTCGCCAGCGAAGGACACACAGCATGAAAACCGCTCGCATCGCTTATGCCGGCGCCATTCACCAGGCTACTCCACACGGAGATCAACTGCGTCTGGCCGACGGACGCATCGTGGCCGAAGATGCCGTGGTGTGGCTACCACCGTTTGAGGTGGGAACCATCATTGCGCTGGGACTGAACTACGCCGATCACCTGAAAGAACTGTCCAAGGAACTCACCGTTGGCGCCCAGGACGAGCCGCTGGTCTTCCTGAAGGGTCCAGGCTCCCTGGTCGGCCACAACGGCCAAACGCGCCGCCCGCAAGATGTCGCGTTCATGCATTACGAATGCGAGTTGGCCGTGGTTATCGGCAAAACCGCACGGCAAGTCAAGCGCGCGGACGCCATGCAACACGTGGCGGGCTATACGGTTTGCAATGACTATGCCATTCGCGACTATCTGGAGAACTGGTACCGCCCCAACCTGCGCGTCAAGAACCGCGACGCAGCAACCGTGCTCGGCCCCTGGTTCGTGGATGCCGTGGACGTTCCCGAACCACACAAGTTGACTTTGCGCACCCTGGTCAATGGCGAAGTCAAGCAACAGGGAACCACGGCCAACATGGTCAACGACATTCCGGCCCTGATTGAATACCTGAGCAGCTTCATGACGCTGCGCGCGGGTGACGTCATCCTCACCGGCACGCCGGAAGGTGTGGTGAACGTCAACGCGGGTGACGAAGTGGTCACCGAAATAGAAGGCATTGGCCGACTGGTCAACACCATTGTGGGCGACGCCATTTTTGGCCGCTGAAAACAGCATTTGTTAAAGAGGACTCCATGCGCATCGAACACCTGATCAACGGCCAATCTGTCGCCGGTACCGACTATTTCGAAACCATCAATCCAGCCACACAGGAAGTGTTGGCCGAAGTGGCCGCTGGCGGTGAAGCCGAGGTAAACGCCGCTGTTGCTGCGGCTAAAGCAGCATTCCCAGCATGGGCCAACACGCCCTCTGCTGATCGCGCCAAGCTGATGCGCAAACTGGGTGACTTGATCGCCAGGCATGTTCCCGAAATTGCAGAAACGGAAACCAGGGACTGCGGACAAGTCATCTCCCAAACCGGCAAACAACTGGTACCGCGCGCGGCCGACAATTTTCATTACTTTGCCGAAATGTGCACCCGCGTGGACGGTCACACCTACCCCACACCCACGCACCTGAACTACACGCTGTTTCACCCGGTGGGCGTGTGCGCGCTGATCAGCCCGTGGAACGTGCCGTTCATGACGGCGACCTGGAAGGTTGCACCCTGCCTGGCCTTCGGCAACACCGCCGTGCTGAAGATGAGCGAGCTGTCACCCATGACGGCCGCACGCTTGGGCGAACTGGCGCTGGAGGCTGGCATACCGGCAGGTGTGTTGAATGTGGTGCATGGCTACGGCCAGGCCGCGGGCGAGCCCTTGGTGTCCCATCCTGATGTACGCGCCATCAGCTTTACCGGATCCACGGCCACCGGCAACCGCATCGTCAAGGCGGCCGGCCTCAAGAAGTTCAGCATGGAGCTTGGCGGCAAAAGCCCCTTCGTGATTTTCGAAGATGCCGATCTGGACCGCGCCCTGGATGCGGCCATCTTCATGATTTTCAGCAACAACGGCGAACGCTGCACTGCGGGGAGCCGGATCTTGGTGCAGCAAAGCATCTACGCGGACTTCGCCGCCAAATTCGCAGAGCGCGCAAAACGCATCGTCGTCGGAGACCCGATGGATGAGAAGACCATCGTTGGCCCCATGATCTCGCAGGGCCATCTGGCCAAGGTGCGCAGCTACATCGAGCTGGGTCCCAAGGAAGGCGCCACGCTTCTGTGTGGTGGCCTGGACCGTCCTGGCTACGCACCCGCATTGCCGGCCCATATGGCGAAGGGCAATTTCGTATGGCCCACGGTGTTCGCGGATGTGGACAACGGCATGCGCATCGCCCAGGAGGAAATATTTGGTCCGGTGGCCTGCCTGATTCCCTTCAAGGACGAAGCTCATGCGATTGAGCTGGCCAACGACATTCAATACGGACTCTCCAGCTATGTCTGGACCGAAAACATAGGCAAGGCACACCGGATGGCCGCGCGGATTGAAGCTGGCATGTGCTTTGTCAACAGCCAGAACGTGCGCGACTTGCGCCAGCCCTTCGGCGGCACCAAGGCCAGCGGCACCGGGCGCGAAGGCGGCACCTGGAGCTACGAAGTGTTTTGCGAACCCAAGAACGTGGCAGTTTCCATGGGTTCACACCATATCCCCCATTGGGGTGTTTGATTGATTCCCAAGAAACTTACCAATTAGGAGCTATCACCATGGGAAAACTCGCCCTCGCAGCCAAGATCACGCACGTCCCCTCGATGTACCTGAGCGAGTTCGACGGTCCACGCAAGGACACAAGAAAAGCCGCCATTGATGGCCACAAGGAAATTGCCCGCCGATGCCGCGAACTGGGGGTGGACACCCTGGTCGTGTTCGACACCCATTGGTTGGTAAACGCCAATTACCACATCAACTGCGCCCCCCACTTCAAAGGCGTCTACACCAGCAATGAGCTGCCCCACTTCATCAAGGACATGCCCTTTGAGAGCCCGGGCAACTCCGACTTGGGAGTGATCCTGGCCAAAGCCTGCACAGACTTCGGCGTGGAGACCCTGGCCCACCCCGCGACCTCGCTGGACCCCGAATACGGAACCCTGGTGCCCCTGCGCTATATGAATGCCGACCAGCATTTCAAGGTGGTGTCGGTGTCAGCACTGTGCACAGTGCACTATCTGAATGACAGTGCGCGCCTGGGTTGGGCCATGCGCAAGGCAGTAGAAGAACACTACGACGGCACCGTGGCTTTTCTGGCCAGTGGCAGCCTGAGCCATCGCTTTGCCCAGAACGGGCTGGCACCGGAATTTGCGCACAAGATCTGGAGCCCCTTCCTGGAGACGCTGGACCATGCTGTGGTCGAGATGTGGAAGAACGCGCAGTGGAAGGACTTCTGCGAGATGCTGCCGGAGTACGCGTCCAAAGGACACGGCGAAGGCTTCATGCACGACACCGCCATGCTGTTGGGCGCCCTGGGCTGGTCTGAATACGACGGCAAAGCCGATGTGGTGACGCCGTATTTTGGTGCTTCGGGTACCGGCCAGATCAACGCCATATTCCCGGTCACGCCGCAAAGCGGTGCTGCAATCCCCGCCGCCGTGGCAAGCGCAGCGCAAGGCTATACGCCCGTGTCCACCCGTCTGTGAACCAGAGCCCGTCATGCCGCACCTCGTGATTTACTACACCGCCAATCTGGACCGTGAAACAGACATGACGGCGCTGTGCCGCGCACTGGCGGACACCATGCTGGCGATAGTGGACGACGAAAGAAAATCCGTCTTTCCCAAGGGGGGAATCCGCGTGCTGGCCTTCCCTGCAGCCCACCACGCAGTCGCGGACGGTGGCACGGCCGGCCGGGCCGCCCAGACCCACACCGGTGCTGCATCAGGTGATGCCGGTGACTACGCTTTTGTGTACCTCAACCTGCGCATGGGCAGGGGTCGCACCGCGACTGTCCACAAAAACGTAGGGGACGCGTTGATGCTGACCACCCAAACGCACTTCCAGACCTTGTTCGCGCAGCGCCACATCGGCATCACGCTGCAAATCGACGAAGGGCAGGAAGTATTCGATGCCAAACACAGCAACCTGCACCCGCTGTTCAACAACCTGAACAAGTCATGACCATGCTCAACCAAGACACCATCACCTCCCTGGCACGCCAGCTGTACCAGGCGCGCAAGTCGCGTACACAGTTGCGGCACTTTTCCAAACAATACCCGGAGATGACGATTGAGGATGGTTACGCCATCCAGCGTGAGTGGGTCAAGCTCGAGCTGGCCGATGGTCGCACCATCAAGGGACGCAAGATTGGTCTGACATCGCGCGCCATGCAGTTGTCCAGCCAGATCACCGAGCCCGACTACGCGCCACTGATGGATGACATGTTCTTCGAGACCGGAACGGATATCCCGATCTCGAAATTCATAGCGCCACGGGTCGAGGTCGAGTTGGCCTTCGTCCTGGGCCGGGACTTGAAGGGGCCCAACATCACGTTGTTCGATGTGCTGTCTGCCACCGAATACGTCACACCGGCCGTAGAAATCATCGACTCCCGCATCGAGCAGCTCGACCGAGACACCAAGGCGATGCGCAAGGTGTTCGACACCATCTCCGACTTTGCGGCCAATGCCGGCATCGTGCTGGGCGGTCGGCCGGTCAAGCCCCTGGATGTGGACCTGCGTTGGGTCGGTGCCCTGCTGCACAAGAACGGTGTGATCGAGGAAACAGGTCTGGCTGCCGGTGTGCTGAACCACCCGGCGAACGGCGTGGCCTGGCTGGCCAACAAAATTGCGCCGTATGGCGAACAGCTCCACGCGGGCGACGTTGTGCTGTCAGGTTCTTTCACCCGTCCGACACCAGCCGCCCAAGGCGACACCTTCCACGCGGACTACGGTCCCTTGGGAAGTATTTCATTCCGTTTTGTTTGACAACCCTTGCCCTCCATTGGAGACATTGAAATGACATCAGCTTTCATTCGCCCCGCCCGTTTCAGCTCCGAGGAGTGGGAGGCGCGCATCAAGCTTGCCGCTGCCTACCGCATCTTTGCCCACCTCGGCTGGGAAGAGCTTATCTACAACCATATTTCCCTGCGTGTTCCGGGACCCGAGCACCACTTCCTGATCAACCCATTCGGTCTGCACTACAGCGAGGTGACAGCGTCCAATCTGGTAAAGGTGGACATTGAGGGCAACACCGTGGGCCACTCGGACTGGCCCATCAATCCGGCTGGCTTCACATTTCATGGCGCCATTCACGCCACCGTACCCGACGCCCATTGCGTGATGCATGTGCACACCACACCGACCCTGGCCGTGTGCTGCCAGGAAGGTGGCATGTCCTTCACCAACTTCTATGCGGCCCAACTGTGGGGCCAGGTGGCGTACCACGATTTCGAGGGCATCACCGTGCACCGCGACGAGGGTGCCCGCATCCTGGCCAGCGCTGGCAACAAGCCCGTGCTGCTGCTGCGCAACCACGGACCCGTCGTGTTGGGGCGCACCTTGGCCCAGGCATTCAACCTGATGTGGCTGGTTCAGCGTGCCTGCGAGGTGCAAGTGGCATCCCAGGCCATGGGACCCTTACGACCCATTGCGGTTCCTGTGCTGGAGAAGTGTGTCCGTGATTCGCTGAACTTCAATCCTAAGTACGGCGCGGGCGAAGATTCCTTCGCAGCAATGCAACGCATGGTCGACCGCATCAATCCCGGTTATGCAGCCTGATTTTGAAGAAGCTCGCTATGCAAATACCTCGCAATCATTTCCGAAATGCCCTTCGCGCAGGTCAGCTGCAAATCGGGCTATGGGTCGGCCTGGCCGACGCCAATGCCGCCGAAGCCCTGGCGGGCTGCGGATACGACTGGCTCTTACTGGACGGTGAGCATGCGCCCAACGATGTGCGCTCCGTACTCGAACAGCTTCGGGCCGTCGCGCCCTATCCGGTGCACGCTGTCGTGCGCGCTGTTCAAGGGGATGTGGCACTGGTGAAGCAGTACCTGGACATTGGCGCGCAAACGCTGCTGATTCCCATGGTCGATACACCCGAACAGGCCGCCCTGATGGTGCGTGCCACGCGTTACCCACCTGACGGCATACGCGGTGTGGGCGCAGCACTGGCGCGCGCTTCGCGATGGAATCAGGTCGAGAATTATTTGAATCTTGCGAATGACGAGATGTGCTTGCTGGTCCAGGCGGAAACCCCGCTGGCTATGAAAAACCTGGAAGCCATTGCGTCCACACCGGGTGTGGACGGCGTGTTTTTTGGCCCCGCCGATCTGTCGGCATCCATGGGCTACCGCGGACAGCCTGGGCATCCCGAAGTGCAGAAGGCCATCCTGGAAGGTATTGCCACGGTGCGACGTGCCGGCAAGGCTGCGGGGATTTTGATGGCCGACAAAAGAATGGCCCAGTCCTACATAGCGGCAGGCGCTCTCTTTGTTGCGGTGGGTGTGGACACGACTTTGCTGGTGCGCGCCGCCACTGAGCTTGCGGCCAGTTTCGCCAAACCGGGTGCGGTGACTACGCCTGTGGACGGCACCGCGCAACCCTATTGAACCCGAGCCTACGGATCACCCCATGAACATGCCGCAACTGCAAGACCCGACTTTGCTCAGAACCCAGTGCCTGATAGCTGGTGCTTGGGTGGATGCCCTGGATGGCGCCACGATTGACGTGCGAAACCCCGCAACCGGTGCGCTGATCGCCACGATTCCGAACGCCGGTGCGGCCCAGACCCTTGAGGCCATCCGAGCTGCTGAGCTGGCGCTGCCCGCCTGGAAGGCACGTACCGCCGAAGACCGTTCCCGCATTTTGCGGCGCTGGTTCGAGCTGATGACGGCCCACCAGGAAGACCTGGCATTGCTGATGACCAGCGAGCAAGGCAAACCCTTGGCCGAGTCCCGCGGTGAAATCACCTACGCAGCGTCCTATATCGAATGGTTCGCCGAAGAGGCACGCCGCCTGTATGGTGAGTTCATTCCCTCCCCGTGGGCAGACAAGCGCATCGTCGTCACGCGTGAGCCAGTCGGTGTCTGTGCTGCCATCACGCCCTGGAACTTCCCAGCTGCAATGATCACGCGCAAGGTGGCCCCGGCTCTGGCCGCCGGGTGCACCATCATCGTGAAGCCCGCCACGCAAACGCCGCTGTCGGCACTCGCCATGGCAGAACTCGCTTTGCGTGCAGGAGTGCCGGCCGGCGTGTTCAACGTCATCACCGGCGATGCACGCCCGATTGGTGGCGCGCTGACATCCAGCCCCGTTGTGCGCAAGCTGACGTTTACGGGGTCCACCGAAGTAGGTCGTGTGCTGGCCGCACAGTGCGCGCCAACGCTGAAACGCATGTCGCTGGAGTTAGGCGGCAACGCACCCTTTATCGTGTTTGAGGATGCAGACCTCGACGAGGCCGTGGCCGGCGCGATGGCCTCCAAATACCGCAACACGGGCCAGACTTGCGTCTGCACCAACCGCTTGCTGGTGCAAGACAGCGTCTACGAGGCGTTCTCTGAAAAGCTGTGCAAGGCAGTGGCAGCTCTGAAAGTCGGGAATGGCCTGGAAGCGGGCGTCGTGCAAGGCCCCTTGATTGATGAAGCGGCGCTGTCCAAGGTCGAGGAACTGGTGGCGGACGCTACCACGCGGGGTGCACGGGTCTTGACCGGTGGCCGACGCCACGCGCTGGGCGGGACCTTCTACGAGCCCACAGTTCTGGCTGACCTCACCCCCGACATGCGGATCGCGAAGGAAGAAATCTTTGGCCCTGTGGCGCCCCTGTTTCGCTTCACCACGGAGGCGCAGGCGATCCAGATGGCCAATGACACCGAGTTTGGCCTTGCGGCGTATTTCTACTCGCGCGATGTCGGGCGGGTCTGGCGTGTCAGCGGCGCTCTGGAGTACGGCATGGTCGGGATCAACTCCGGAATCATTTCCACGGCGGTGGCGCCCTTTGGTGGTGTCAAGCAGTCGGGCATGGGCCGCGAAGGCTCTTCCCACGGCATCGATGAATACGTCGACACCAAGTATCTGTGCATGGGTGGCCTCTAAGCAATCAAGGCCTATTTCGTCAATTTCTAAAACACCAGGAGACTCACTATGAAATCGCATCCAAAACACTTCACATCACTTGCATTGGCCATTCCACTGGTCATGGGCACCACGGCTTTGCAAGCCCAAACCGTGACGCTCAAGTTCACGCACTTCCTACCATCAACTTCCAATTTTCAAAAGAACGTCGCCGAACCCTGGTGCGCAGCCATCGACAAAGACTCGGGCGGTCGCCTCAAGTGTCAGATGTACCCGTCACTGCAGCTCGGTGGAACCCCTGCCCAGATCGCGGACCAGGTCAAGAATGGCGTGGCCGATGTGGGATGGACCTCGCCCAGTTACTCCACCGGACGCTTTCCCCGCACCGAAGCACTGGAATTGCCATTCGTCCTTCCGGTGGGAGGCCTGTCGGGCGCGCGCGCCATGTGGGAATACACCCAGAAAAACGGCATGGAAGACTTCAAGGACTTCAAGCTTCTCGCCATTTTTTCAGGAACCAATTTGGTGATCAACACGTCCAGCAAGCCGGTACTGGTGCCAGAAGACCTCAAGGGCTTGAAACTGCGCAGTCCGTCGCGCTTCGCTGCCTTGTTCCTGACTTCACAAGGCGGAACGCCGGTGAACATGCCGGTGGCAGCGGTAACGGAAGGCATTCAAAAAGGTGTAGTGGATGGTGCGTTGGCTCCTTGGGAAGTCCTGCCGGTTGCCAAGATTGATGAGGTCACGAAGTACCACATGGTGGGCGAGTCCAACTTGCCCGGCTTCGGTCAAACCCCATTGACTGTATTGATGAACAAGCAGAAATATGACGGATTGCCGGCAGACCTCAAGGCAGTTATTGACAAGAACAGCGGCGCGGCATTGTCTGAATTGGCCGGCAAGGCGTGGGACCAAGGCAATGAAGATGCCAGGAAAGGCCTTGCAGCGCGTGGGAACAAGGTTCTTGTCATCAAACAGGATGTCTACGACGGAATGCTGAAGGCCTCCGCCTCGGTGGAAACCGACTGGATCAAGCAGGCCACAGCGCGGGGGCTGGATGGCGCCAAACTGGCGGCCGACGTCCATGCCATCGGCAAGAAGTACATCACCAAATAGAACTCCCATGGCTGAACTCTTACCCGACGTCGACGACGTCGTCAAACCCGAGCGCAAAGGGCTGGCGCGCCATCTGGACAACCTGGTGACCTGGTGGGCGCTGTCCGGTGGATTTGTCTTCGTGGCGCTGGTCGTCATGTCCATCGTCTCCATCGTCGGGCGCAAGCTTTTCTCGGCACCGATTGATGGAGACATGGAGCTGCTGATGATGGGTGCTGCAGTGGGCTCTGCCGCCTTCTTGCCGGCGTGCGAAATGCACGACCACCACATCAAGGTTGATGCCCTCACCACCTGGATGAGCGTGCGGGCGCGGGCGGCGCTGGACACTGTTGCCCATGCGCTGCTGATGCTGGCCGCCATCGCGATTACCTGGCGCACCGCGCTGTACACCTTTGAGTGCTACGAAAACACCGAGGTCTCGGCCCTACTGCTGATTCCCCTGTGGCAGCCGGTGCTTTTGCTGGTTCCCAGCTTTTCCTTGCTGGCCGCGGCCGCGCTCTACCGCTTGATGGTTTCAGCTCAACAGACACGGGGAGTATCAGCATGAGCGGCATGACCATCGGACTCCTGATCTTTGCCGGCCTGATGGCTCTGCTGGCCCTGCGCGTCCATGTCGGTGTTGGCATGCTGATTGGCGGCTCGGCGGGTTTTCTGATCATGAACGGCGGCGACCCATCGTCCTTGCTGTTCACGCTGAACCACCTGGCCTATGCCCGCTTGTCGAATTACGACCTGGCGGTCATTCCGTTGTTCATGCTGATGGGCCAGTTCGCCACGCATGGCGGGCTGTCCAAGTCGCTGTTCAAGTTCGCGTCCGCCTTCATGGGCCACTGGCGTGGTGGTCTGGCCATGGCTGCCACCGGTGCCTGTGCCGGCTTTGGCGCCATCTGCGGCTCGTCATTGGCGACTGCCGCCACCATGGCCCAAGTGGCGCTGCCTGAATTGCGTGCGCATGGGTATTCGGGGCGTTTGTCCACCGGAACACTCGCCGCCGCCGGCACGCTGGGTATCATGATTCCGCCCTCGGTGCCGCTGGTGATCTACGCCGTGCTGACGCAGGAATCCATCGGCAAGCTGTTCATGGCAGCAGTCATTCCCGGGCTGATCGCCATGACCGGCTACATGTTGGTCATCAAGATCCTGGTCACGCTGGATCCCAAGGCCGGGCCGGCTGGCAAGAAACACGGTTGGACTGAGCGCCTAAAGGCCACGATGGCCGTGATTCCCGTGATGGGCGTGTTTGCCGTGGTGATTGTGGGCATCTACGGTGGCTGGGCCAACCCGACGGAGGCCGCCTCGATTGGCGCAGCTGCCTGTGGCATTCTGGCGGTCATTACCGGTGGACTGCGCTGGAAGGGCATCAAGGAAAGCTTGATGGGCACAGCCTACGCCACCGCCATGATCTTCATGGTGCTGCTCGGTGCCGATTTGCTGAACTCGGGTCTGGCGATCACGCAGTTGCCCACCGAGCTGGCCGAATGGGTCAAGGGCAGTGGCCTGCCACCGATGGCTGTGTTAGTGGCCATTCTGGTGGTCTACGTGTTGCTGGGCTGCGTGATGGACTCGCTGGCCATGATTCTCCTGACCATCCCGATCTTCTACCCCATGGTCATGGGTCTGGACTTCTTCGGCATGAGCGTGCCGGACAAGTCGGTCTGGTTTGGCATTCTGGCGTTGATGGTGGTGGAGATTGGTTTGGTGCACCCACCGGTGGGCATGAACCTGTTCATCATCCAGAAGCTGGCCAAGGATGTGCCTTATATCGAGACGGCCAAGGGTGTCATGCCTTTTCTGGCTTCGGACTTCATCCGCATCGGCTTCTTGGTCGCCTTCCCGGCCCTGTCACTGTGGCTGGTGCGGTCGATGTGATGTATCACCTGTTTACTGAATGATCAAGGAGATCAACATGACTACATCCTCATCTGCTGTCGACGGCAATGCACCAATTCAGGATTTCTCGCAATGCCATGCGGGCATTGTCAAAAGGCTGCACCTGCTGGGTGAGTTACCCGCCTTGCTGGCTCCGGCCGAGCGCGCCAGCCAGATTGCCGAACAATCCGTCTCCTTTTTTCGGGAGGCTATTTTTGAACACCATCTGGATGAAGAGCGTGAGCTGTTTCCTGCGGTGCTGATGCATGCCGAGAAGGGTGCTGAGCATGCGCTCGTGCAGGCCATGGTAAAGCGCCTGACCGATGAACACCGCGCGCTGGAAACGCTGTGGAAACACATCGAGGCGGGGTTGAAGAAAGTGACCAAGGGGCGCTTTGACGACGTGAACGCCGACGATGTGCAGCGCCTGGTGGCGCAATATCTAGCGCATGCGGAGTTTGAGGAAAAGGAATTCCTTCCTTTGTCGCAAACCATTCTGGGCCGCGATGCCAATCACATGGCCGCTTTAGGCTTGTCATTGCACATGCGGCACGTGCACGAGCCGGTTTCTACGTACCTGTAAAGTCTTCGTTGATTCTTTGGGCGACAAACCACCCAAAAAACTGATTTGCGTCAAGACTGCTGCCCTTGCCAATGTCCACAATGGACTGTACAAGGTGGAATCGTCCGTCAAACGCAGAGAGGCAAAACCATGAAGAATCCCAAAACCCATGCTGTGCGGTGGTGGAGCGGTCTGTGCGGCAGCGCGCTGCTGTCCGCAGTGCTGCTGCCCGGCTGCAGCGTAGAAGTACAGAACATACAACCGGCCCAGGAGCTCAAACACCAGGCGCAGCCGGCCGGTTCGGTCTACACCGGCTGGCGCGTGTTTCAGGACAAGTGCGCCAGTTGCCACGGTCCGGCAGCGGCCGGCACGCCGGGTGGTCCCGACCTGCTGCCCCGCGTGCGGGAGATGGGATCGCGTCAGTTTGTGGGGCTGGTCCTCAAACGCTATGACTGGAATCTGGGGCCCGCCCAGCCGGGCAAAGACAGCCCTGCCTGGGACGCTCTGGTGGATGACATCGTGCAGCGCAAGGCCTACATGCTGACCATGCCCGCCTGGCAAGGTGAACCCCGCGTCAGTGCCCACATCGCCGATCTCTACGCCTATCTGTCGGCGCGCGCGCAAGGACTGCAGGGCCCGGACCGGCCAGCGCAATAGCCTGCAAAGAGACTACAACAGCGCGTTCGGGTTTTCGCCGCGCTCATAGACCACATGGGCTCGCCCTACGATCAGCGGGTCGAGCTTGCCGATGTGGGCCAGGTCCTTGTTGGTGTAGGGTAGCTTGTGCAGCACATAGCGCATGGCGTTGAGCCGTGCGCGCTTCTTGCAGTCGCTCTTGATCACCGTCCACGGTGAATCGGCCGTGTCTGTTTCAAAAAACATGCTCTCTTTGGCGCGCGTGTAGTCCTCCCACTTGTCCAGCGAGGCCAGGTCGACGGGGCTCAATTTCCATTGCTTGAGCGGGTGGTTCTCGCGCTCCTTGAAACGCCGGCGCTGTTCCTTGCGGCTGACGCTGAACCAGAACTTGATCAGGTGCACGCCGCTGCG
>Ga0208398_100609_pt1 | contig 20257 bp, 14 predicted proteins | sample LakWasMe79_HOW10_2_FD_183905 | JGI IMG/M metagenome (GOLD analysis project Ga0208398, IMG submission 183905) | Freshwater sediment methanotrophic microbial communities from Lake Washington under simulated oxygen tension - Sediment Metagenome... | ecosystem: Environmental > Aquatic > Freshwater >...
CTCCGGTAGGTCGACCTCAATCGCCTGGTACCGATCAAACACCTTCACCCGCCGCGCTCCAACCGTTGGATGTCCTTGCGCAGTTGTCTCAGGCAACGAGTCGGCTCACCCTCCAGTTCGCAGTCCTTCCACATCTCGAACAGGGCGCCTTCAACCTTCTTCAAGTCATCAGTACGAACATCGTGCCGACCAATGACCTTGCCATCCCTGAACATCCTGCTGCAAAGCAGATGATCGACCGCCAATGCTTCGGTACCGCCAGCTTCCAGCACGACCGGGACGAACCGTCCCATCTGCCGCTCTAGGCGATTGCCCCATCCAAGCTCAAAGTCGTCTTGCAAAACCTTCGTCAACCGGCTCGCGTTTACGAATGCCATGAGATCGACAATCTGCTCTTGGTAGCGAATGCTCGCCCTATCGAACTGCTCCTGCAGGCTGCTGTATCGCCACTTGACCTCACCTGTCGGTCGCTTGAGCTTTCCTTCCGACGGCTCGTGCTTTGGCAGGTCCAGCACAAAGGAACGGTCGTGGGTTTTGTCGGCAAAGGCGCTGGTTGTCTCATCGTGATTTGCCGTACCGATGAACCAGAGGTTTGGAGGCAGCCAGATATCCCGCCCGTTGCGAAGCTTTGAAGGAGCACCATGCGCCGGTCGTGCCTCCATAAGATTGATCCAACGATCGCCTTCAGCCAATTCGAGCGCGGACAAGAACTCAGCGAAGTACTGCTCAGGCCGAGACAGGTTCATCTCGTCAAGCAGGACGATGTGGAACCTGTCCTTGTCGGCCTCGGTCTGGGCGCGATATATCGCCTGCAGCGTGTTGCGCTCGTAGTAGCGCTTCTCAAAGGCGTTGTAGTGGCCCAGGAGATCGGCGCGATCTCGCCAGCCGGCTTGCACCGGGATCGTGGTGCAAACACCTCCCACAGCCTTGGCGAAGGCAGTCGCCAAGCTCGTCTTGCCGGTGCCACTGATCCCCTGCAGGATATGCAGTTGGCTCATGGCAAGACCACCTAGGAACAGTTGGAGGTCTTCGCGCCTGAAATGAAGCTCCTTCCCGCTTTCGGCAAAGGCAATGCGGGCCTGGAGATCAGGGATCATGTCCTTAAGCAGCGGAGCCCGCTCTGTGACCGTGGGTACAGTCAACTCGACGTCCATTCGCGTGAGCTCAGGGAAGGCAGTGCTTTCCTTCTGCCGATTGACGAGGCCGTCGACGTCCGCCTGAAGACGCTGTACAGCCTCGGCCAGAAGTTCTCGACGCTTGAGCATGGCGACACGCTCGAGTTGCCAGTCCTGCCGCTCGGTCACGCTCCGTTGCCACTCCGACGCGCGATGACGCAAGCTGAAGAGCTCGGTCTCAGCGTCCTGGAGACGTTCTTGCAGCCGGTCTCGCTGCCCGCGAAGCAAGGTGGCGTCATCTTCCGATCGACTGGCCAAAAGTTCTTGAACCTGACGATCGAGCGCTCTCTTGGCCAGCTTCAGGCTCTCCATTTGGTCGAGCAGCGTTTGCGGGCTGCTTCCAAGACGGTCACGCAGGTCGTTGAACTCATCGAGTTCCGCCTGCAGCCTGTCCACGCGCCCGTGCAAGTCCTCCCGCTGCTTCTCCAACTGCCCAATGCGAGCCACCTTCTGCTGAAGTTCGTGCTCGAACTGATCTCGGATCTCGGTGGAAAGAGATTCGCGCCGAGCCTTGAGGAGCGCCTCGTTCAGGCGAAGCAGCTCTTCACGCCGGGCAAGCCCGAGTTCCTGTTCACCGATGGCAATCTGGCGCTGCTCCACTTCGGCAAGTCGATCTTTTGCTTGCGCAAGCACACCCTCGGCGAGGGTACGAGCTGCGGCAAGCAGTGCCTGGCGCTCTTCCTCAATCGCGAATGGAAGATGTTGACGCTGTGTCTCGAGTGCTTCCACCTGCGCTCGCAGAGTGGCTAGAGCCCTTTGCTGTTCATCGAAGAGTCCGGCTCGGACGGCGGCCTCTCTGGCCATCACCTCGCGCTCTTGGGCAAGCACGGCCCCGGTGCGGGATGCCAGGGCAGCTGCCTCGGCCGCAAGCTCGGCTGCGCGCACTTCGAGAGCAGCTCGGTCACCGGCCAGCGAACCCCTATCAGTCTCCAGAGCCGCCAACGCCTCGTCGTGCTTCGCCTTGGCAGCCTCCGCGGACCGCTGCGCCTCCGCCTGCCGGCCACACGCATCCTTCAACTCTGTGCCGAGCGATGCAAAACGCTCCAGGAAGCCCTGAAGCTTGCCTCGCGACTCGGGTGCCAGCTGTTCCACAAAGCCCAAGATCTCAGTCTCTGACCAATCGGGAACGTCTTGTGAAGCCAGGGGCGCTTGCTGGACAGCAGCGAGGAAGCGAGTGATCAATGCGGGCGGCGCCGGCGCCGCGACATTGGCGCCAGCCTGCGCTTTGGGTGCATTGCCGTAGTTCTTTGATTTCTTCCCCATAGATCTTTCTTTTCAGTAGTGCGGCTTGAACTGGTCATGCCACTCGACGGCGAACCGCGCCATCTCCAGGACACTTGAGGGATCGAGCTTCTGCCCACTTGCGTGCGAGCCTTCGTTGCGCATCGCGACGAACGCCATCAAGCGATCCCACTGCAGGGTTCTGGCTGGCAAATCCATCAGCGGGTGATCCGGTCTGGCATACGTCGACAGCAGCGCGCCAGTCAGGAGAGCCTTGAGCGGGCGGTCTCTCCGGAGGACAGCCAACCTCACTTGGCGGGCGTCCTGGCCACACAGTGCCTCGATCACCGTTAGGCTAAGTGGCGCTTTGACTGGCAAGCCCTGCAGTAGGCTGGCCAGGTCCTTTCGACTCCACTTGCCTTCTGGCCAACCATTCGCGTCTACAGGCCACTTCTCGAGGATCCATTTCAGAATGGCTTCGAAGGCGGACATGCTCTCCTGAGCCAAGCTCGCCAGCTCTTCCTGATGGACGCGGTTCTGTCCTTCAATGCGTCGAAGCTGTCGCAAGACCCTGGCGAGGTGCTCCCGAATCAGCGGCTGACTCTCAAGGTGAGGCAAGTCCGCCAGTTCGAGGTCAACGCGCAGCTCGAGTTGCCCAAGCCAATCGCCGACGGACGCTTCTGAGGGCGGCCCATCGGGAATCAACTCGGCAATCCGCTTGGCCAGTCCTGGGAACTGTCCCAGCCGCTCCAGCAGCGGCTCACGAAGCCAAGCGGCAGCCTCGGTCACTCTCCATGGGTCACTGACGAGCCATGGCTGAAGGTCTGACGGACTGACGAACACATCGCACCAGACATAAGCTGCTGTTGGCGCTCCATCGACGAAGTCAAAGTCATCGCTCACGGCGTCGTGGATGTAGGCATCCTCCTCCAACCGCCCTCGCCTTAGATCACGTTGAAAGTGCCTGAGCGCCTGTTTCGCACCAGCCTTGTCAGGTTCTCCAGCACGCGTCTGTGGCGCCAGCAGAAACGGTCGAATGCGTCGGCCTGAGTCCCGGTCAATCACGAACTCGGGTGATGTCCCGACAGTCTCCGGTAGCGGCTCCAACTCGGGCAGGTCACGCGCTAGCCTCGGGAGCCACCGCCCAGTGATCGCATCCTGAAACGCATACTGCACAGCCAAGCTTGGCTCATCGGAAGTCAAACCCGACAGCACCTGGACGCCCAACGGGGTAACCTGCTGGCGTGCGTCGATCCACCCGCTGGGTTGAAGCTGGGTCGCGATGATGAAGGCCGCCAAGTCACGGTCCAGATCCAGGCAACGGGCCAGTTCATCGAGGTCACGCAGTCCCGTGTGTAGCAGGCCAAGAATGGCCTCTTGAAACACGTTCAATTCACTGGGACTGCGATCAGGCGCCATCACACTCCAGACGTGAACCGGCCAAAGGACCGACCTTCGATTGCCGCGCGTGGCGCCGGCGACACCCGAGTTCCAGCGCAGAAAGCGATCAGCGAACATGCCGGGCCTCGCTGTCGCACAGATCAACGAAGGCGGCCATCTCCGGCACCGCACGCTGCGCCTGGATTCCTACAAACATCTCGCGATCACCTACAGCGATCAGCAGGCGACGCTGCCTGCTCATTGCGACGTTCAGGCGGTTCGATACACGAAGGTGGCCGTACCTTCGGCTGGCGGCCATCTCATACATCGCGGGATCGTCATCAGCGCCTGCGTTGATGCTCAAGTCGTTGCTACGCACAGCCGACAGCAGGACGATGTCGAACTCCTTGCCTTGGAACGCATCGACGGTGCCGATGCGAAGCCGCTCCGGACATGTCGAGTTGCCAGCGTGTTCCGCCTTGATCTGCCAACCCGATTCCCCCGTCTCAGCGATGCCCAATTCGCACAACGCTTCGAAGATTCGATCACGTTGAGCAGCGTAGAACGTGATGACGCCGACGCTCATGTCCGGCGGCAACTGCGAGAGCAGCGTTCGAACCTCCTTTGCGATGCGCGAAGCCTCACAGATGCGCTGCCGGCTGCTGCTCGCCTTCTCCTCCCGGCCCAAGCGGGCGGGAACATCAATCCATGCGCAGGCAACCGCACCGAACCCCGGAACAGTCGGCACGAAGTCCTCGGCCTTGCGACCCGACTCAATCTTGCCCAAGCCGACGGACTCGTAGAAGTTCTTGCTTACGAAGTCCCCGAGGGTCGGATGCATTCGGAACTGCGTGTCCAGCATGACCACGCGTGAGAATCCATCAGCCGTCTCGCGGGCCTTCAACTGACGCCACAGGCGCTCGAACAGGCTCTGCTGGTAGACCTGCCTGCGATCCTCTTCGCCATACGCCCGCACGACATCGTCCTCAATGGCCGCGTCCAGAAGGTGGGGGAGTTGCCGATGATCACCGACGAGAACGATCCGCCGCTTCGCCATCGACATCGGGATGAAGAGGTCAAGCGGGTTGGCGCGCGCAGCCTCGTCGATGATCACCGTGTTAAAGCGTATGGTCCCGGCTTCGTCGGCCGAAGCGGACTTGAGTCGGCTCATGTGATGACTGGCAGCCTGCTGGCAGGTAGCCCCGACGATGCTGCTGTAGGCTTCAACAGCACGCCGAACACGATCGCGACTCGAGTCGAAGGTATCGCGGTACCGTTGTAGAACGTCGTAGCGCCCGAATCGCGTGGCGGCCACCTTGCTCGCGAGCTCTGTCTGCAGTCTGTCGAGAAGGCGCACTCCTTCTTCGTCGAGTTGATGTCGAACCGCCGCCGGCCGATTGTCGGGTCGCAACAGATCAAGGACTTGGTCACGAAGTTCAGCAAGATCGGACAAGTGCCGGTCCGTGATCAGATCTTCGCTCTGGGCAAGGGTCAGGAGATCAATTTGCTCCTGGGTCAACAGACCTGGCTGAGCCCCAGCTTCACTCAGCAGTGAACCTGCGCGAAAGGCACCATCGTCGGCAAACGACTCGGATAGGACCCGAAGAGATCGAGCGAGCCGCGTAATGCGACGGCGGCGACCAACGGGCAGTTGGCTGCCAACATCAAGATCGTCGCAGTGACGACGCGCCAGGTACTCTTCCCAGTCTTGTACCCAGCGAGATGACAGGCGAATGCGAGCCTTCTGCGCCAGCTCCTCAATCAGCTCATTGAGCTTCTGAAAGGCGCCTTCGCGTTGGTGCGATGGCATGCTGGTCAGTCTGAGGCCCATTACCATCCGATTCAGACGCTGCAGCAGCGGAACGTGCGGCTCCTCGATCGCCAGTTGATCCAATCGCTGACTGACGGACTCATGCCGAGCGGCGCACCAGTGGTCTACGGCATCGGATGCACCGCTTCGATTGCCAACCTTGATCGCAGGTAGACCGTAGACGCTGGTCCGCTCAAGGGCGTTCTCTACTGCGTCATGCTGGAAGCTTGAGATCAGAACCTCATGCGCGATGACTTGCCCTTCGTTGATCTCCGCCAGGCGCCTCTCCAGCGCCGCGATGACCTGAGTCTTTCCCGTTCCGGGCGGCCCGATGATCAACGCAACATCTGGTGTGTTGAGCGCGACCTGGATGGCGAGTTCTTGCTTTGCTGTCGGCTTCCCTGACTTGAAGCTCTGCCTTGCGTAGGGCGTCAGGGCTGGCAACCGAGATGGCCGCTGCCCAGGGATTGGTAGGTCCTGGAGCAAGCTGCGCAGCCTTGGCACGCCCATCCCAGCCTCGATCGCACGCCGTGCGTGAAGCCGCCGTTCGTGCTGCTTCCGATCTCCCCCGAGCGAGAGGAACAAAAACCCAGCAGATGGAGGGTCGATAGGACTGCGCCCGAAGGCGAGCAGAGTCCCTTCACGGAACTCGGGGGCACCTCGAAAGCGCCGGTGAGTGTCGCTCGTGGACAGGTCGGTGTAGCGGTCATCACCCCAGTCCGGCGCCGCTTCTTCAGCCTCCACTGAGGCGTCGTCCTGCTGGGCAAGTGAGCGCCATCGCGCTTGGAAGCCGCCGAGCTCTGCCGGATCAGCAAAGAACCTCCAGGCACCTCCCTCAGCGCTTGCTGGCTCGCAACGTGTGTACCTTAGTGCGCCCAGTTCCGCAGCCGTTTGAACCTCACGGCGCCATTCCATGTCGCTGTAGAGCTGCCACAGTTCCAGGTACGTGCCATAGCTGCTGACCGATGCCTCAAGCATCGCTCGCTCGTCACCATCCTGGACGCGGATCCCGGCCGCAAGGTCGACAAAACGGATCTCTCCCACCAGAACCGCATAGGCGTCCAGGGACTTCTGATTGCGTCGGCGAACCCGCTCGACCAGAAGCGTCCCGTCGTTGGCTCGCCTGATGTCCACGAGCCACGCGCGCCCGACCAACTGCAGTTGGCCGCTCTTCGCACGCGGCAGGATCGCCGCGAAAACCAGGTTACCGCCAAAGCCTTGCCTCTCGCAGACAAACTCATCGGTCAACCACTGCATGGCTGCCGCAACAGTCGGCGCGGAGGTCTTTCTCTGCTGATGGAGATCGTCGGCCACGCGCTGGTCGACACCGATCTCCAGCGGCCGTTCCAAAGAGTTGCTCTGTGAAGGACGCGCGCACCTCAGAGAGATCAGGTTTGGCTTCACCCGCGCGAGAACCCAAATGGATGTCTGATCCTGTGCGTATCCCTCCAGCGGACCCGACAGCGGAGTCAAGCGAAGCCGGAGCGTGCGGCTGTCCTGGCGGAGGAGGAGTTCTCCCCCCGCCTCGCGGACGAGCACTTCTTCGTTTACCCGCCACGGCGACGGATCGATTGGCTTGTCTTCCGGCTGCGCTGCAAGCAGGCCCGGAAGCAACAACGGCGACTCATGGATGAACATACTGCCTCACCACTTGAACCGCCAGACGTCGTGCGTTGCATCAAGGGGTCCCACGTGCAGCGCACGAACGCGGCCATCCCTGGGGATGCGTGAAGTTCCCCGCAGAGCCGGGCCACTCTTTGCGCCAGACACCTGAAGATGAAGTGGCTTCGACTTCCCGGCTCGGATCACCAGATCATCCCCATCGATCTGAAGCGCTGCGGCGACGGCGCTATCGAGATATGCGGAAGTTCCAGGAGGCGCAGCTCTCAGCACCAGTTCGTTGGCGCTGAGTACCGCGACGATGTCGGTGGCTATCCAGGAGTGTGCCGGGGCGGCATCCTCTCCGAGCTCCGCAGGCGACGCGTACACCGCATGACTGAGGCGCAGCACAGAGCTTGGGTCGTGCCTTGTGTCGCAGAAGGGGCACTGGATGGCCTTGTTCCAATAGAACGTACTTCCGCAGCCGATGGAATCGAGGCAAAGGACCTGAACCGCAGTCGCGGCCTCAAAGGCCTCCGCCCACTCACCCATCGTGGGCCGCAGTTCCGGGTCAACGACGCCCAGCCGAAAGCACCGGTCGAACAGTTCGACAAGCAACGGGGTGAGGACGTATTCGCGGTCGATGCCCATCGCGCTCCGGTTGCGAGCATCGTCACGATGGTCAATCCAGGGCAACTCACCTCGGAGCGCCGCGACCTCAAGATCGGAATCCTGGTCAACCAGTTCGCCGCCCTTGAAAGGGTGCAGTTGAACAAGGAGTTGGAATGCGATGACCGCGAAGCTCCAGACATCGGTGTAGGTGCTGATGCCCGCATCTCCGCGGAGGATCTCAGGGGCACCGTAGTCCGGCGTGTAGACCTGCAGCGAACTGTCGCGCACGGCATAGGTCAGGTTGTCGCAGTCGATCAACCAGACCTCGCCCTGGTCATGCGATGTGGACACGAACACGTTCTTCGGTGAGATGTCACCGTGCGCGAGGCCGAGCCCGTGGAGTTGGGCCAGAACGCGCGCAAGACGTGCCAGGACTCGCAGGCGCCGCGCCAGACCGCCGGATGAGACAAAGCCCTGAAGCCCCATCCCGCTGGCGAAGGACTCGATCGACTCCTTGAGGAGCAACTCAAGGGGGATCAGGCCATCAACAAGTTCCATCACGTAGCCCGCCCTTGGCTTCACGATCCGAGCCTTGGGCATGACCACCGGGAGCCCTTCGTCGACAACCGGCATGCGCTGCAGTGCTTCGACCTGCTTGCGCCACGCTTGTGTGCGTGGGTCTCCATCGGGCCAGCGGCTTACCTTCACCAGCAGATTCTGGAAGTCTGTGCTCAGTACGATGCCCTGGCCGCCCTCTGCGAGCTTGCTCTTCAACTCGTAAATGCCGCCGAACTCGTCCTGCACGCGCTGCTTTTTGCCGCCCGCCTTCGCTTCGCCCGCCCCAGTCTCGGTCTGCATCGTTATCCCTTGAAGATCACTGCCACAGTCTTGTCGTCGGTATGGTTCGGCGTCGACCAGTTGACCAACTCATTTCGCAGCCAACCCCGTGCGCCCCTTCGAGTCCTCGCCATGACACCGCGGACGAGCGCATCAGTGAACATCTCTAGCGCCTCAATCCGGACATCATCGGAGATACCGTCGGTCATGAGGATCACGGCGTCACCACGCTCCTGTAGCGCCACATCTGCGGTGCACCAGTCTGACCACGCTCGGTGAATCCCTAGGGCCCGGGTCTCATTGCCGAAGCCCAAGCGTTCAGGGGTGACCACGCTGAAGCTGCCCTTCGAGCGGCAAACAACCAGTCCGTCGCCAAGCTGCCATACCCTTCCGATACCGTCGCGACCACAAGCGGCCATCAGGATGGTGCTGGCAACACAGGATTTTTCGGCATAGGGCACCGCCCGAAGCCACCGCCGATAGAACTCGGTTGCGGTCTGTCGCGGCTCCGATGCCCGCAAGGGCTCTTCTGTCGGCATCGATCGGATGGTTTGCTGCGCGGCCTGGACGGCCAGCCGAGAGCCCAACCCACTAAGGGGACGCGATCCAAGCCCATCTGCTACGGCGGCGATCCACCCCCCGCGCCAACCACGAAGTGCGATCGCATCCTGGTTCGCTTGCCCCAGGGACACATGACCAGGCCCGGTGACGGACACTCCGGCCGCCCCGAGCACTACAGGGCACCAATGTCGAGGTCGTCGTCGGGAATCTCGCTCAACGTGAGCGCGGCAGGTTCATCCGGCGTCGCGCTTGCAGATCGCGCGACAACACTCATGGTGACGGCGCGGAAGAACCTCATGATGTCCCTGGACTCATGGGCCTCGAAAACCGGCGCCTCGCGGTCGTTGGCGAAGTTGGCGAGCATGTCCTTGTCAGCATCGGCTCCGATCGCCATCGCGAACCGGGTTACCTTCTTGCCGCGTTCACTGCTCTGCAGCCTGGCCAGTGCGTCTTCCCAGTCATCTGTGGGAGCCCCGTCGGACACCAATACCAGGACCGGCCGGTAGGCACGCGACGGGATACGTTCCCTGTCTTCGAGCAACTCGCGGGCAACATCAAACGCCGCCCCCATCGGGGTTCCACCATCGGCAGTGAACCTGTCGATGATCGCGATCGAATGCGCAGCGACCAGAGGCAGGTGCTCCTTGGCCGTCTTACCGCCGAACGTGATCAAGCCCACTTGGATCTCTGCACGAAGCCGCCCTTCCTTGGCAAAGCTTGCGACCATGTCGCGAAGGGCTACGTTCAGTGCGTCGATCTTCCCGTTCTCGGCCATGCTCCCGCTGACATCGGCGAGCACGATCACAGGCAGCGGCCGGGCTTGGGGAACAGCGAAGGATTTGAGCTTCGTCAGGGGCTTCGAGGGCGCTTGCGCACCGTTTGACGATTCAGGCTTCATTGCGTCGTGCTCCCTTTTCCGAATGATCGTTGCATTGTGATAACGGCTCTCGTTGTCTTCATTGAAACTCGCCCAACCCATGGCGTTGCTCCCTGTTTAATGGTTTTGATGACGGCGGCGGGTCCGCCGCGAGGTCGCTCGGATGGCATGGAGATCCCGGTTGCGGTACGCGGTGACGACCGCACCATCAGAGCCGACCAGGACCTGCAGGCCTTCGATCTCCGATAGATCGACCCCAAGTGCCGCATAGCGCTTCACCTCTTTCCGACCAATCACGCAGAAGGTGACACCCTTGGCTTGGATCTGCCTGCCGTAGGTCAGCGCCGCGTCGACCGCACGAACTGGAATGGCGCGTTGCTGCATGCGGACTGCCGCGTGGCGGGAGACGACCTTGGAAATGGCGTCTTGGTTGTTGGGACTGGAGGGTCTGTGCATCGCGAACTCCGGTGTTTTGATACCCAGTGCTTCGCGAGACCCGTGCCAGGCTGTCGCAGTCGACGCCCTCCATATAAATCAATGGCTTAGCGTCACGCCGGAGGGGCGAGAAGTAAGAAGTCTTTCGGTTCATGTAAGACTACTTACCTTTGGACAGCGTCCGCGGTCGAGCTCTGGTCGCTGAGTTCACAGGGTCTTGGTCGCTGTGCTCCAGCCTCCGCATCCAGTTGTTCAAAGTCTGGTGACTGGGGAATCCCAGCAGTTCTGCCGCCTGGGTCTTCCTGCTACCTGAGATCGCCATGGCACGAGTTATGTGATCCCGCGCAACGTCGTCCAAGTAGGCCCTCAGGCTGAATCCGCCATCCATCGTCAGCTGTGCCGCCTCAGGCCGATCCACGCTGCTGGCGATCACTATGGATGCACGTACGTCTTCGCCGGTGACCACTTCGCCATTCGACCAAAGAGTCGCGCGCAAGAGGGTGTGATATGCCTCTCTGACATTTCCCGGCCAGGAGAGGGTGCAGAGCAACTGCAGCGCGTCGTCAGCAAGTTCCTTGGTCTGCGCCTCTGGCCTGCCCTGCGCGTCTCGATTGATCACATCGAGGAAGTGCCTCATCAGCAGCGGGACGTCTGGCCCGCGATCTCTCAAGGGCGGCAGCCTCAGGATCCCGACCGCCAATCGATGAAAGAGATCCTCACGGAAGCGCCCAGTCTGGACATCAGCGGGCAAGTCCCGGTGCGTCGCAGCCAGAATTCGAACATCAGTCGTGATGGGCTTCGAGGCGCCCAAAGGGGTAACTTCGCGAGCCTGGAGTGCGCGCAGAAGCCTCACCTGACTGTCCAAGGGCAACTCACCCACTTCGTCTAGGAATAGCGTGCCTCCTTGCGCTTCCTGAAAGTGCCCCTTTCTGTCCGACGAAGCGCCGGTGAAGGCGCCACGCTTGTGCCCGAACAGCTCCGAGCTAGCGAGCTCTGGCGGAATGGCGCCACAGTTCACCGCGATGAATGGCCCGGCAGCCCGAGAGCTTGCCGCGTGGATGGCTTCGGCGAACAGTTCCTTGCCCGTTCCGGTCTCGCCGAGTATCAGCACGGGTACGTCGTGAGCTGCCATGCGCCGAGCCATCCTCACCTGCTCTCGCATGGCGTCGCAGGCGTGAATGATGCGGTCGAACTCTGGAGCAAGTGGGTCTGCCCGTTCTACCAGGCGAGACATTCGGGCGCTGTTCCGCTTGAGGTACTCGGGCAGGAAGTCGCCAGCCAGGTCGAATGGGAAATCGACGGCCTCAAGGCCACGCTGCGTCGAAGTCTGGATCAGGCCAGCTGGGAATCTCGTCTTCGACAAGATGATCCAGATTGCCGCCATGGCTGGCGTGCCGGGACTGAGGTGGAAGGTCACATCGACATCTTCACTAGGCAACGACAAGCCGATCAGTTGTTCGCTCACGCATCGGTAGATTTCGGCGTAGTCGATGGGACTGTCCAGGCGCACCGCCGACAGCATCACTGAAGACTCTGGATATCGCGCAACTGCCGCCAGCCACTTGCAGAACTTGCTGCTGCGTGGCTTGGGATAGTTTGTCAGCAGCACGACTCGGTCGAATCGGTCGGCAGCCTTCAGAGCTGTCGCAATCGGTCCCGGTTGCTCAGGGCGGGTGCCTTCAGCGGCTTCGTGATCGGCGTTGCCGATCCAGCTCACCAGCCAGCGTTTTCGTCCCATGGCGTACTCCTCCTCAGATCGCAGTCTTTGGGCGGAGGTTAGTACACCGTGTCGCGGTCACCATATGCACGCACATCCGGACAAGAACATCCGCAATGTCGTGGACTCCTGGCAGGGCGTTCTACCGCTGCCTCGTTCGGGACCATCGCGGGAGGGGAGCGCCATACGCGTCGTCGGACATGGTTCTTCTTTGCCCGCGCCCTGGGACGGCTTGCAGAAGGAGAGGACCAGCAAGCTTGAAGACGCGCAAGTTCCTGCTCTACTCGCACAGCGACGGCCTCAGGAAATTTCCAATGGCGAACCTGCAGGCGCTGAAGTCGCAAATCTTAGATGCAGATAGCTCGACGGTCACCATGCCTACACATGAAGGGTGGTCGCAGCCGCCGGATCCTGCTTTTCCGTACTTCTTCCGTACCGCCGAAAGAGCACCCAGCGTTTCCGACAAGTGCTTGATTTTCCTACCGAATTTGGTATGCGCGATTGGACTCGAACCAACGACCCCCACCATGTCAAGGTGCTGCAAGTCACTTGACCAGTAGCACTCCAACCGGCAGTCAAAGGTCGTCAGCGACGTCCAAGTCCATCACCTCGGAGGCATCGCGCCTGGCCTTTGCGATCACATCCCTCGCTGACTGGCCTTGTTCCCAAAGGGTCAGCATGTCCCCCCAAGCTCGCATCATGATGCGGCGCTCCGCCGCATAGCGCGCCACGTTGTAGGTGGCGGCGATGCGGTTCCGGGGGACATGCGCTAGGGCCATCTCGATCCAGCGCTCGTCGAACTTAGCCCTGTTCAGCGAGGTGCTGAACGTGCGCCTAAGGTCGTGCACGGTGAAGGGCGTGAAGTCGGGGGCGTCATTCCGGATACTGGCGATCGCCATGGCGATGACCCGGTTCAGGGTCGCATCGCTGATGGGAAGGTCGCTGTCGTACCTGCCCGGGTGAAGGTAGCGGCTCGCAGAGAAGCACGATCGCAACGTCGTCAGGATGTCCAGTGCCTGGTCGCACAGGTAGACGATGTGCGGTTTGCCGCCCTTCATCCTGCGTGACGGGATGGTCCACGTCTCGCTGTCGAAGTCGACCTCGTCCCAGGTGGCGCCGATGAACTCGCCTTTGCGGACGCCCGTGAGGAGCACGAACCGGACCGCCAGCCGCAGCGTCGGCATCGTGGGAGCCCGTTCCAGCGCGGCGAGGAACAGGCGCAGCTCGCTTGGGGACAGCGCCCGATCGCGTGGCTCGAAGCGTGCGATGGCGCTCGCCTGCACTCGCTCGGCCGGGTTCGACACCTCGATCCCCTTGCGCTGGGCGTGCCGGTAGACCATCAGCACGATCTCGCGGGCGTGCACCGCCACCGCCGGACCGCGCTGCGCCTTGATGTCGTCACACAAGGTGGCCAGCCGGTTCGGCGTGATCTCTTCAAGCATCAGCTTGCCGAGGGGCTTCTCCAGCGCCCGCTTGTAGGTCGATCGACGCATCGCCAGCGTGCTGTCGGCGAGCTGCTCGCCCTTGCTCTTCGGATCGCCCTTGAACTCGAGGTAGCGCTCCACCCACTTGCCGAACGTCAGCGCCTCGGCTTCCGATGCCTTCTTCTCGGCCTTCGCGCGCGAAGGCGACACACCCTGCTCCAGCGAACGCTTCGCCTGACTCAAGAGCAGACGCGCCTCCGCCAGGGACACACCCATGCCGAACTCGAGCACCTCCAGGGGCCGCGGGACTCTGGCCGAGGCTGTGGCGTCGTAGCGACCCAGCGTCAAGGTCTCCCGTCGCTTCCCGATGCGGTAGTCGTACCGAAGGCTGACGGACCCGGACGGCGCCACGTAGGCGTAGAGCCCGTCCCTGTCGCTGACCTTGTAGGCCTTGTCGCGGGCCTTCAACCCCTTGAGTTGCAGATCCGTGAGCGAGCGAGCGCGAGAGGGGATCGCGCTGGCAGATTTTTCCAAGCGTACGACTGACATTCGGGCCTCACCGATACCGTCGCCCGATACCGTCAGACCGCCTGACGGTACTTTTCGGGCAACTTCAGCGTAGCAGCGCAAACACCGTCATGGATACCGTCATTTGGGTCCGGTCGACGATGAACGCCGATGAACCACTTTGAACACTAAACCCTTGTCACATAACAGGAATTTGCGAACTGGCGAACCTCGCCGAACGCTGTTGAGCCATTCTGGCTCATTCCCACTCGATGGTGGCCGGCGGCTTGCTCGACACGTCGTAGGTGACGCGGTTGATGCCACGCACCTCGTTGATGATGCGGCTGCTCACCTTCTTCAGCAGCGCATAGGGCAGTTCGGCCCAGTCGGCGGTCATGAAGTCGCTGGTCTGCACCGCGCGCAGCGCCACCACATAGTCGTAGGTGCGGCCATCGCCCATCACGCCCACGCTCTTGACCGGCAGGAACACGGTGAAGGCCTGGCTGGTCAGGTCGTACCAGGTCTTGCCGGTGTGCTCGTCCACCGTCTTGCGCAGCTCTTCGATGAAGATGTGGTCGGCGCGCTGCAGCAGGCTGGCGAACTCGGGCTTCACTTCACCCAGGATGCGCACGCCCAGGCCCGGGCCGGGGAAGGGGTGGCGGTAGACCATGTCGTGCGGCAGGCCCAGCGCCACGCCGAGTTCACGCACCTCGTCCTTGAACAGCTCGCGCAGCGGCTCCAGCAGCTTCAGGCCCAGGGTCTCGGGCAGGCCGCCGACGTTGTGATGGCTCTTGATCGTGGCCTTCTTGCTGGCCGTGCCACCACTTTCCACCACGTCGGGGTAGATCGTGCCCTGGGCCAGCCACTTCGCGCCCTTGGCCTGCGCATTGGCCGCCTTGAGCTTGTTGGCCTCGGCCTGGAACACCTCGACGAATTCGCGGCCGATGATCTTGCGTTTCTGCTCGGGGTCGGTCACGCCCTTCAGGTGGCCAAGGAACTGCCCGGCCGCCTGCACATGCACCACCTTGGCATGCAGCCGGCCGGCAAACATGTCCATCACCATCTGGCCTTCGTTCAGACGCAGCAGGCCGTGGTCAACGAACACGCAGGTCAGCTGGTCGCCGATGGCGCGGTGGATCAGTGCCGCCGCCACGCTGGAGTCGACGCCGCCGGACAGGCCGAGGATGACCTCCTCGTCGCCCACCTGCTCACGGATGCGGGCCACCGCCTCGTCAACGTAGTTGCCCATGATCCAGTCGCCACGGCAGCCGGCGATCACGCGCACGAAACGCTCCAGCAGCGCCTGGCCCTGCAACGTGTGCGTGACCTCGGGGTGGAACTGCACCGCGTAATAGCCCTTGTCCTCATTGGCCATGCCGGCCACCGGGCAGGACGGTGTGCTGGCCATCAGCTTGAAGCCGGGCGGCAGCTGGGTGACCTTGTCACCATGGCTCATCCAGACCTTGAGCATGCCGTGGCCTTCGGCGGTGTCGAAGTCCTGGATGCCATCCAGCAGCCGGGTGTGGCCATGCGCCCGCACCTCGGCATAACCGAACTCGCGGTGGTCACTCCATTCGACCTTGCCGCCCAGCTGCACCGCCATGGTCTGCATGCCGTAGCAGATGCCCAGCACCGGCACGCCCAGGTCCCACACCGCCTGCGGCGCGCGCAGCTCATGGTCCTCATAGGTCGAGGCGTGGCTGCCGGACAGGATGATGCCCTTGGGGCCGAAGGCACGGATGACCTCGTCGGACACGTCGCTGGGATGGATCTCGCAGTAGACATGCGCCTCGCGCACCCGCCGGGCGATCAGCTGGGTGACCTGGGAGCCGAAGTCGAGGATCAGGATCTTGTCGTGCATGGTGGCGGCGGTGGGAGGGCGTCGAAAAAACGGTTCAGGCCGCAGCGGCAGCGGCCTGGGCACGGTGCTGGCGGAAATACCGGATGGCCAGCAGCGTGCTCAGCAGCTGCAGCGCGGCACAGAAGAAAAAGGGCAGGCCCATCAGCCAGTCACCGGCAGGACGGTGCGACACCACGCCCAGCAGCGTGGCGCCGATGACCGGCGCGATCACCGCCATCAGGCTGTTCAGCGAGGCGATCGAGCCCATGGTCTGGCCCTGCTGGCGGGCGTCGGCGGCATTGGAGATCAGGCTCTGCACCGTGGAGTTGACGGCATAGCCCATGACATTGGCCGCCACCACCACGTACATCATCCAGCCCTCGGTGGCCAGCGCCCAGCCCAGGTAGGCCAGGGTCGACGACACCAGGCCGATGGCGGCCAGTTTGCGTGGCTCGAAGTGCTTGAGCAGATGGCGCAGCAGGCCACCCTGCACCAGCGCCGTCATCACGCCCACCGCAAACAGCGACCAGCCGTTCTGCACCGGGCCCCAGCCGAACTTGAAGCTGGTGTACAGCACCCAGCTGGCATGCAGGACAAACTGTGCCAACCCCGACAAGGCCACCACCGCCACCAGCGGGCCCACGCCCTGCAGCGCCACCAGGCCCTGCAGTGAGGCCACCGGATTGGCGCGGCGCCAGGAGAACTCGCGGCGCTTGTCCACCGCCAGCGACTCGGGCAGCACAAAGAAGCCATACAGCCAGTTGGCCAGCGCCAGCCCACCCGCCACGAAAAACGGCAGGTGCAGGTTGATGCCGCCCAGCAAGCCACCCAGCACCGGCCCCAGGATGAAACCGACGCCGAACATCGCGCCCAGCAGGCCGAAGCGGCGCGCGCGATCCTCGGGCGGCGTGATGTCGGCGACATAGGCGTTGGCCACCGCCACATTGGCCTGCATGGCCCCCGAGAACAGCCGCACCACGATCAGCACCCACAGCGCCGAGGCCAGCGCGGTGCCGAAGAAGCTGACCGCCAGGCCCGAGAAGCCGATCAGCAGCACCGGCCGGCGGCCGAAGCGGTCGGACAGCGCCCCAAGGATCGGTGCACCGAAGAAATTGGCGAAGCCGAAGGCAAAGGACACCGCGCCGAACCAGAAGGTCTGCTCGGCCGGCGACCGGGTGAAGGTGCCCACCAGGTGCGGCAGCACCGGGATGATCAGGCCGATCGACACCATGTCGATCAGCACCGTGATCAGGATGAAGGACATGGCGGCGGGGCGGCGGCCCGCCGGCGCTGGCGGGGGATGGCCCGGCAGCGCTGCGGCGGCACCAGCCGCGCCGGCGCCCGATTCAGCAGCGTCGGCCACCATCACTCCATGCGGTAGTTCGGCGCTTCCTTGGTGATCTGCACGTCGTGCACGTGGCTTTCACGCATGCCGGCCGACGAGATCTCGACAAAAGCCGCCCGCTCATGCATCTCACCGATGCTGGCGCAGCCGCAGTAGTGCATGGACGCACGCAGGCCGCCGGCCATCTGGAAGATCACCGCCACCACCGAGCCCTTGTAGGGCACCTGGCCCTCGATGCCTTCGGGCACCAGCTTGGCGCTGGTGGAACTGCTGCCGCCGGCTTCCTGGAAGTAGCGGTCGGCCGAGCCTTGCTGCATGGCGCCGATGGAGCCCATGCCGCGGTAGCTCTTGTAGGTGCGGCCCTGGTAGAGGATGGTTTCGCCGGGCGCCTCTTCGGTGCCGGCGAAGGCGCCACCCATCATCACCGTATTGGCGCCGGCGGCGATGGCCTTGGCCAGGTCACCCGAGAAGCGCACGCCACCGTCGGCGATCAGCGGCACGCCGGTGCCCTTGAGCGCCTTGGCCACCTCGTCGATGGCGTAGATCTGCGGCACGCCCACGCCGGTGACGATGCGGGTGGTGCAGATGGAGCCGGGGCCGATGCCCACCTTCACCGCGTCGGCACCGGCCTCGACCAGCGCCAGCGCCGCCGCGCCGGTGGCGATGTTGCCGCCGATCACGTCGACCTGCGGGTAGTGGCGCTTGACCCAGCGCACCCGCTCGATCACGCCGGCCGAATGGCCGTGGGCGGTGTCGACCACCAGCACGTCCACACCGGCCTTGACCAGCAGGTCCACCCGTTCCTCGGTGCCGTCACCCACGCCCACCGCCGCGCCCACGCGCAGCTTGCCGGCGGCGTCACGCGCGGCATCGGGGAAATTGGTCTGCTTGGTGATGTCCTTGACGGTCATCAGGCCACGCAACTCGAAGGCGTCGTTGACCACCAGCACACGCTCCAGCTTGTGCTGGTGCATCAGGGCCTTGCCCTCGGAGATGGTGGCGCCTTCCTTCACGACGATGAGCTTCTCGCGCGGCGTCATGATCTCGCGCACCGGGGCATCGAGACGGGTCTCGAAGCGCAGGTCGCGGCCGGTGATGATGCCGACCACGCGGCCGTCCTCGATCACCGGAAAGCCCGAGATGCCGTGCTGGCGGCTCAAGGCAATGACATCGCGCACCGGCACGCCGGGCGAGACGGTGATCGGGTCACGCAGCACGCCCGACTCATAGCGCTTGACCCGCGCCACCTCGGCCGCCTGCTGCTTGGGCGTGAGGTTCTTGTGCACGATGCCGATGCCCCCCTCCTGCGCCAGCGCGATGGCCAGACGGGCCTCGGTGACGGTGTCCATGGCGGCGGACACCAGGGGCAGGTTCAGGCGGATGTTGCGCGACAGTTGGGTCGCCAGGCTGGTGTCGCGGGGCAACACCTGGGAGAAGGCGGGCACCAACAACACGTCGTCGAAGGTGAGCGCTTTGCCGAGTAGGCGCATGTGGAAAGCTCCAGACGCAAAAGAAGATTATACGGACTCGGCCCGGTATGCCGCTGCCGCACCGGCCGCGGGCCGTGCGGTGCTGGCTAAACTGGGGCCTGTCCTCGTCCTCCGGGAGCCCGTCTTGCACCATGCCCTGCCCCGTCCATCTGCCGCCCGGCTGCTGCTGTTGGCCACCAGCCTGCTGCTGGCCACCATGCCGGCGCTGGCCCAGTACAAGTGGAAGGACAGCCAGGGCCAGGTGCATGTCAGCGACCGGCCACCACCGCCCGACGTGCCCGACAGGAACGTGCTGCAGCGCCCTGCCGCCAGCACGCGCCCGGCGCCGGCCGGGCCGGTGGCCGCCAGCCCGGCGGCGTCGGCGGCCAGCGCGGCGCCGGTCCTGCGGGTGCCGATCGACCCGGAACTGGAAGCCCGCCGCAAGCGCGGCGAGGCCGAGGCCCGGGCCCGCGCCCAGGCTGACGAGCAGCGGCTGGCCGCCCAGCGTGCCGAGAACTGCCAGCGTGCCCGCCAGCAACTGGCCATGCTGGACAACGGCCGGCGCCTGGTGCGCGACAACGACCGTGGTGAACCGGTGGTGCTGGACGAGGCGGCCCGCGCCGCCGAGGCGCAGCGTGCGCGCCAGATTATCGGCACCGACTGCCGCTGATCACGGCCGGCGCCGCCGGTCAGCCGCGCCGCGGCGCCTTCTTGCGCAGGCCGTCGCGCCGGTAGCGCAGGCGCCTGGCTTCCTTGGGGTCGACCACCAGCGGGCGCAGCAGTTCCAGCCGGTCCTGGTCGCGCAGCACGGTGTCGGGGGCGCAGGCCCGGCCCCACAGGCCCAGCGACAGGCGGTCCAGCAGATCGGCGCCCAGAAGCGGGCCGAAGCCGCTGGCGCGCAGCGCATCGGCGGCGGTGGCGCCGGCGGGCAGGCGCAGCGCCACCCAATCGACCTGGTGCGGCGCCGCGGCGTAGACCACGTCCACCGAAATCAGCGCCAGGGCATCCACCGGCAACACCTCAGCGTGGGCCATACACCTGCTCGGCGCGCTGCACGAAGGAGTCGACGAAGGTATTGGCCACCCGGTCGAACACCGGGCTGAGCACGGTCTCCAGCGCGCGGCTGGAGAAGGCGTAACGCAGGTCGAACTCGATGCGGCAGGCGGCGCTGCCCGCCGGCCCGATGGGCACAAAACGCCAGGTGCCGTCCAGGTCGGAAAACGGGCCGTCCACCAGCTGCATCACCACCGCCTGCTCGGGCTCGTGGCGGTTGCGGGTGGTGAAGGCATGGCGCAGGCCGGCGTAGTGCAGGTGCAGGCGGGCGGTCATGCCCTGCTCGCCCTGCTCCAGCACCTCGGCCTTTTCGCACCAGGGCAGGAAGCCGGGGTAGGACGTGACACCGGTGACCAGCTCGTACATCTCGCGGGCCGAGTACCACAGCAGGACGG
>Ga0208398_100610_pt1 | contig 20250 bp, 17 predicted proteins | sample LakWasMe79_HOW10_2_FD_183905 | JGI IMG/M metagenome (GOLD analysis project Ga0208398, IMG submission 183905) | Freshwater sediment methanotrophic microbial communities from Lake Washington under simulated oxygen tension - Sediment Metagenome... | ecosystem: Environmental > Aquatic > Freshwater >...
CCACTTGTTTCTTGCGCCTGAATGTCTTCAGGCTGCGATGCGGGCGCAAACGGCAGCGGTAACCTGCGCCGTCGTGGCCTTTCCGCCCAGATCACCAGTGTGCAAGGCGACATCGGCGGTGACCTGCTCAATGGCAGCCATCAGCTTCCTGGCCGCATCCAGCTCACCCAGGTGCTCCAGCAGCATGACGCAGCTCCAGAAAGTTCCCACTGGATTGGCCAGACCTTTGCCCATGATGTCGAAGGCCGAACCGTGGATTGGCTCGAACATGGACGGGTAACGGCGCTCGGGATCGATATTTCCCGTGGGTGCAATACCCAGGCTGCCTGCCAGCGCAGCCGCCAGATCACTCAGGATGTCGGCGTGCAAGTTGGTGGCAACAATCGTATCCAGTGTGGCCGGGCGATTCACCATCCGGGCCGTGGCGGCGTCAACGATCTCCTTGTCCCACTTCACATCGGGAAAGTCTTTGGACACTTGCAGCGCAATCTCGTCCCACATCACCATGGCGTGGCGCTGTGCATTGCTCTTGGTGACCACGGTCAGCTGCTTGCGCGGGCGGGACTGGGCCAGCTTGAAGGCGAAGCGGATCACGCGCTCCACGCCCACGCGGGTCATCATCGTGACGTCGCACGCCGCCTCGATGGGGTGGCCCTGGTGCACACGACCGCCCACGCCGGAGTATTCGCCTTCGGAGTTTTCGCGGACGATGACCCAGTTCAGGTCTTCCGGCTTGCAACGTTTCAGGGGCGCATCAATGCCGGGCAGGATGCGGGTGGGCCGCACATTGGCATATTGGTCAAATCCCTGGCAAATCTTGAGGCGCAAACCCCACAAGGTGATGTGGTCGGGAATCTCCGGGTCGCCGGCGGACCCGAACAGGATGGCATCCTTGCTGCGCAAGGCATCCAGGCCATTGGCAGGCATCATTTCGCCATGGGCGCGGTACCAGTCGCCACCCCAGCCAAAGTTCTCAAAGTCGAAATTGAAGGTGGGGTTGGCAGCGGCCAGCGCTTCCAGAACGGTTTGTCCTGCAGGCACCACTTCTTTGCCGATGCCGTCGCCTGGAATGCAAGCAATTTTGTAGGTCTTCATAAGGTCTCTTGGTGGGGTTGTGTTGAAGCAGGAATATACCTATTGCTCAGTTTTATTGATGCGATTAAAGTGACATCATTGTTAACTTTCAATCAACAATGGCATCTCCATCGACAGCGCCATCCGAGATGGCTTTCTTCAGTCTGCTGGCCAGGCTTGGCAACTTTTCCGCCGCGGCGCGCGAGCTCAACATCACCACTCCAGCCGTGAGCAAGCGCTTGAGCCAGATGGAGGCCAGGCTCGGCGTTCAACTATTGAACCGCACGACCCGCCGAATCAGCTTGACCGCCGAGGGTGAGGTGTATCTTGAGCACGCACGGCGCATATTGACCGACATCGACGACATGGAGCGGCTGATCAGCAGTTCTATTGCGGCCCCCAAAGGCCTGTTGCGCGTCAACGCTACGCTCGGGTTTGGACGGACCCATATTGCACCGCTGATCTCGAGCTTCGCGAAAAAGTATCCGGCGGTACAGGTGCAGTTGCAACTTACGGTCAATCCTCCGGCCCTGACGGAAGATGCCTACGATGTGTGCATTCGGTTTGGGGAGCCCCCTGACGCACGCATCATTGCCCGCCGAATCGCCAGTAACCGGCGTCTGATTTGTGCGTCGACCGCGTATCTGAACAAATTTGGAACGCCAAAGACACCAAATGATTTGACGCAACACAACTGCATAGGCATTCGTCAGGGCGATGAGGCATATGGCATATGGCATTTGACGGCCGGACCGAAGACAGAGACCGTGAAGGTACGCGGGTCACTGAGTACCAACGACGGCGAGATTGCCGTGAGTTGGGCTCTGGCCGGTCACGGGCTACTGATGCGTGCTGAATGGGATATCGCCAAATATCTTCACAGTGGTCGATTGAAAGCCGTGCTGGAAAACTGGCAAACGCCACCTGCGGACATTTACGCCGTGTACCCCCAAAGGCTGCAAACGGCGGCCCGCGTAAAAGCTTTCGTTGACCATGTCGTTGAGGCTTTCTCCACCTCAAAGCCCTCAAAAGGATGATCCACTATTGTTAACATGAAGTGAATAATGGTGTTACTTTCAGGTCGTACATGAAAAGTGACTGCGCATTACAGTTTGCTCCTTACAAACCATATTTGGAGACAAACATGCATGCGGCGTTGAACAAATTGTCAAGGATTGTCCAGCTTTCGATCCTGGCGCTCGGGGTGGCCAGTGGTTCCGCCATGGCGCAGACGTGGCCCTCAAAATCGATCAGCCTTGTCGTGCCCTTTCCTTCAGGTGGCACCACCGATGTGCTGGCCCGCGCCGTGGGCGTGGAACTGTCCAAAGCCCTGGGCCAGCCGGTGATCATTGAAAACAAGCCCGGTGCCGGTGCAACTTTGGGTGCGGACTTCGTATCGAAGTCAAAAGCCGACGGCCACACCCTGCTGATGGGCGCAGTGCACCACACCATTGCATCAAGCGTCTACAAGAAGTTGCCCTATGACTTCCAAAAGGACTTCGCGCCCGTGACTACCGTCGCACTGGTACCGAATGTTCTGGTTGTCAACCCTGCGCTTACGTCCGCAAAAACCGCGCAGGAATTGATCGCGCTCGCAAAGGCGAGTCCCGGCAAACTGGCCTTTGGCTCCAACGGCAATGGCACGGCCCAGCACCTCATTGGCTCGCAGTTTGAAAAAATGGGCGGTGTGGAGATACTGCATGTCCCCTACAAGGGGAGCGGTCCTCTGACAACCGATTTGCTGGGTGGCCAGATATCGATGTCTTTCGACACCATAACGCCCGTCTTGCCACACATCAAGGCAGGAAAATTGAAGGCCCTGGCAGTCACAACTGGCAAGCGTTCCGCCGCATTGCCGGATGTACCCACACTCGATGAAGCAGGCATGAAAGGCTTCAATCTCGGCACCTGGTTCGGAATCCTGGCGCCGGTCGCGACCCCCAAAGAAGTCGTGACCCGACTCAACAGCGAGATTGTCAAAATCATCAACGCTCCAGACTTCCGCAAAAAGATGGAAGAGATCGGTGCAGAGCCGGTAGGCAACAGCCCTGATCAGATGGCCAAACAGATCAAGGACGACACCAGCCTGTATGCCAAGTTGGTCAAGGACGCCAAAGTCGTCATTGAGTAAAGCCCCATGCTTCCAATGGAAGTGCGAGATGGTCTGCATCGGGCCGGCCATTGGCATGCGGATGGAAAAGTTTGAGCGTCAAGCTTGTTGTGGGAAAAAGCGGTAGTGGCCCCCGGGCACTGAGTACCGTGGGTCGGCACATCGACTGAACATCACGGGCTCACGGACCGCAACGGACAAAAAAGCAGAGGCAGTCCTTGCTGTGCCCGCGGCGGGCAACAAAAAACAATCAAGGAGACAACGATGTTCATCAAAAGTCAAAAGGACTTTTTCTCGGGCTTGATGTTCATGGCCGTGGGAATAGCCTTTGCATGGGGTGCCAGCACCTATTCCCTGGGATCAGGTGCCCGCATGGGCCCTGGCTACTTCCCCTTGATCCTGGGAGTGATTCTCACGTTTCTTGGTGCGGCAATCTCTGTCAAGGCAATGGCGATACCAACCCAGGACGGTGACAGGATCGGCAAGTTTGCCTGGAAGCCCCTGTTCTTCATCATTGCAGCCAATCTGGTGTTTGGAGCTTCCATCGGTGGCTTGCCCAGTATCGGTTTGCCACCGCTGGGTCTGATCGTGGGTATCTTCCTGCTGACCTTTATCGCCGCCAACGCCGGTGACGAGTTCAGCTTCAAGGAAGTTGCGATTCTCTCGGTGATCCTGGCTGTCATGAGCTATCTGGCCTTCATCGTGCTGCTCAAGTTGCAGTTCCCGGTCTGGCCTGCCTTCATCACAGCCTGAGGTGCGACACCATGGAATTGCTTGACAACCTCTCTCTGGGTTTTGGCGTGGCCTTCACCATGCAAAACCTGATCTACGCCTTTATCGGCTGCCTGCTCGGCACCTTGATCGGTGTGCTCCCCGGCATCGGCCCGCTGGCCACCATTGCCATGCTGCTGCCCGCCACCTACGCACTGCCCCCGGTGGCTGCGCTGATCATGCTGGCCGGTATCTACTACGGGGCCCAATATGGTGGCTCCACCACCGCCATTCTGGTGAACCTGCCCGGCGAGTCATCGTCCGTGGTCACTGTCATTGACGGCTACCAAATGGCCCGCAATGGCCGCGCCGGTCCCGCCCTGGCGGCTGCCGGTCTGGGCTCCTTCTTCGCCGGCTGTGTCGGCACCCTGATCCTGGCCGCATTTGCTGGCCCCCTGACCGAACTGGCCTTCAAGTTTGGTCCTGCCGAGTATTTCTCACTGATGATTCTGGGGTTGATTGGTGCTGTGGTGCTGGCGTCGGGCTCCCTGCTCAAGGCGGTGGCCATGATCCTCCTGGGCCTGCTTCTGGGCACGGTCGGTACCGACGTGAACTCGGGTGTGGCACGGTTCAGCTTTGATATTGCTGAACTGACAGACGGTATCGGCTTCATTGTCATCGCCATGGGCGTGTTCGGTTACGGCGAGATCATCAGCAACCTCTCCAAACACGAAAGTGAGCGCGAGGTGTTTACCGCCAACGTAACCGGCCTGATGCCTACGGGTGAAGACTTCAGGAACATGGTGCCTGCGGTCCTGCGCGGCACGGTGCTGGGCTCTGCGCTGGGCATCCTGCCCGGAGGTGGCGCGGTGATGGCAGCCTTTGCGGCCTACACCCTGGAGAAGAAAACCAAGCTGCGTCCCGGTGAAGTGGCCTTTGGCAAGGGCAACATCCGCGGTGTGGCTGCTCCTGAGGCTGCCAACAACGCGGGCAGCCAGACGTCCTTCATCCCGTTGCTCACACTGGGCATTCCACCCAACGCCGTCATGGCGCTGATGGTCGGTGCCATGACCATCCACAACATTCAGCCGGGTCCCCAGGTCATGACCAGCAACCCGGAACTCTTCTGGGGCCTCATCGCCTCCATGTGGATTGGCAACCTGATGTTGGTGATCCTGAATCTGCCCCTCATCGGTATCTGGATCAAACTGCTGACCGTGCCTTACCGCTGGTTGTTCCCATCCATTGTGCTGTTCTGCGCGATTGGCGTCTACTCCACCAACAACAACACCTTTGACATCTGGATGGTGGCCATCTTCGGCGTGATTGGTTACCTGTTCATCAAGTTGGGCGCCGAGCCTGCGCCGCTGCTGCTGGGATTCATTCTGGGCCCGATGATGGAGGAATACCTGCGCCGGGCGCTGCTCCTGAGCCGTGGTGACTGGAGCGTGTTTGTGAAACGCCCGCTGTCGGCAGGCTTGCTGGCCGCCGCAGTGCTGCTGCTGGTTGTGGTGCTGATGCCGGCGGTCAAGGCCAAGCGCGAAGAGGCATTTGTGGAGGATTGAATATGTACAAACATCTCTTTGTACCGATACACGGCTCTGCTGAGGCTCACACGATTTGCCGGAAGTCCTGACTGTGATTCGTGGCGGACTTGCGATGCAGGGCACGCCCATGGGCCACTTTGCGCAGCAGCTCGACCAGAATCTTCCGCTCACCTTCGCTCAAGTGCTGCATGGCGACGGCATCGGCTTCCTGCAGCACCTTGAGGGCCTTGACGACCATTTCTTTTCCTGCTGCCGTTAACTGGAGCAGTTGCGCACGCCCATCTATGTCACTGCGCGCACGCGCCACCAAGCCACGCTTCACCAACCGATCCAGCCAGGCAGTGACACCGGGTTTGGTCACGGCCAGTGCCTGGGCCAAACGGGTTGAGGTGACACCTGCGTTTTCCTGGATCAGTTGCAGGATCGTGAACTCGACGGGACGCAGGTCAAAGGGTTCGCCACATTGGCGCTTGAAGTCGGCATCCGTCACGATGGTGGCTTGCGCCAGCTGGTAGCCAAGCAGGTTGTGCAAACCGCCTTCACCCAGCTTGCCTTGCGGTGTCAGGTCCTGTGAACGGCTCGAGGTGGAATTTTTCATGAACGAATTATGGATTCGCGATCACAACGGCGGAGATTCGTCGTTTTCAGTTGCATGTCATTCACTATATGTACTAATAAAGTAGTCAATTCTTAGGTAAATACCCTGTTGTTGATAATTATTTGATTCATTACATTAACTATTCGGATGCATATCCGATCTTTGGTTGACAACAATTGGCTGGATGATTTACAGCTTCGAGGAGACATCTTTCATGCATATCCATTTCTCATTGCGGCGTGCTGGCTTGGCTGGCGCTGCGTCCGTTGCACTGCTGGTGGCCTGTGGCGGTAGCGAAAGCAGCGACAACATCCCACAGCTTGGCCTTGCAACCGGTGCGACCATCGCCAATTGCGCCAGTCTGGCTACCGGGTTCAGTTTTGCGGAGACATCGATTGCGAGTGCTGTGGTCGTGGCTTCCGGCGCACTCACAAACGCGGGGCAACCGGTTGGCGAGCATTGCCTGGTGACGGGCACCATGAAGCAACGCGTGAGCGCAGTCGATGGCCAAACCTATGCCATCGGCTTCGAGATGCGTCTGCCAAAGGATTGGAGCGGTCGATATCTGTACCAGGGCAATGGCGGCACGGACGGTGCTATTGCGCAGGCCTCTGGTGGTTTTAGTGGCGGCGGGCCGTTGCGCAATGGATTGCAGCTGGGTTTTGCCGTGATCAGCTCGGATGCCGGACACAGCAACGCCCAGAATCCGCTTTTCGGAGTGGACCCACAGGCCCGATTGAACTATGGCTACCAGGCTGTGGGCACGTTGACACCCATGGCCAAAGCGTTGATCAAGGCGGCCTACGGCAAAGGGCCCGAACGTTCGTACATCGGCGGCACGTCCAATGGGGGTCGCCACACCATGGTTGCTGCGGCACGTTATGCCCAGGACTATGACGGCTTCCTGGCCGTTTCACCGGGCTTCAATCTGCCAAAGGCAGCGGTGGCACAGCTATACGGCGCGCAGCAGTGGAGTACTGTGGCCACCACTACCGGCACGGCACCCAACTTTGACCTCGAATCAGCCCTGCCCCAGGCCGAACGGGCTGTGCTCGCAAAAGCCATCCTGGCCAAATGCGATGCACTGGATGGTTTGGCCGATGGCCTTGTGCAAGACCTGTCCGCCTGCCGTACCGCCTTTGATCTGGCCCGAGACGTGCCCACATGTTCCAGTACGCGAGATGGCACCTGCCTGACGAACGCGCAAAAGACTGTCGTCGGCAATGTTTTCGCCGGCGCGAAAAACAGCAAGAACGAGGCGCTCTACAGTCGTTGGCCGTATGACGCGGGCATTGTGCAAACAGGCTGGGCAGACTGGAAGTTCCGCAACTCCGTGCGCAACGGACGCGACCCGGTGGCACTGGCCTATATCTTCTCGTCGCCACCCGCAAGCACCGTTGCCTTGCCGAGCACGCTGGATTACGCGTTGAAGTTCAATATGGATACCGATGCGCCCAAGATATTTGCGACCAGTGGCCTTTATGCCGAAAGCGCGATGTCTTTCATGACCCCTCCCAACCCGACAAACCTCGATGCGGTGCGCCAACGCGGTGCAAAAATGATCGTCATCCATGGTCAGGCTGACGGGGTCTTCTCGGTAGACGACACGGCTGCGTGGTATGACGCTGTGGATGCCAGGTACGGCGGTGCGGCCAACTCGGTCGTGCGATTCTTCAGAGTGCCGGGCATGGGTCATTCACGTGGTGGCCCCGCCACCGACCAGTTTGACGGCCTGACGGCTTTGGTCAATTGGGTCGAGAAAGGTCAGGCACCCGAGCGTATTGTTGCTGGTGCACGCGGTGCTGGCAACGCAGGCGGAGTGAATGCCGAGTTGCCGACAGACTGGTCGGCAACCCGCACCCGCCCACTTTGCCCCTACCCGCTGGTGGCCCGTTACAGGAGTGGTGACAAGGAAGTTGAGTCGAGTTTTGCCTGTGAACGCTGAGGTCGCCTTGGCGGTCCGCTGATCCGTCAACCACCCCACAGCGCGTGCATCGTCTGCGCAAAACGCGCGTCGTTGTGCAGTTGCGCTGCTTGCCCCGCCACATAGACCGCATCGAAGCGGGCGTCCGGGCTGGAGAAAACCAGGGCGTCGAGCACGTGGTCTGCGGGGATGCCCAACAGCGCAGGGGATTGGGCATCGAGCACACAGAAGTCGGCACGCTGACCCACGGTGAGGCCGCTCAGCGCCTGGCCACTGGCCGCATGGCCACCACCCAGGGCCGCTTCGAACAGCGCGGCGGCGCTGCTGGTCTGGCCCATCAGCTGGGCCGCCCGGTTGCGCTTGCGATGGGTCAGGCGCTGGCCATACTCCAGCAGGCGCAGCTCTTCGCTCCAGCGGCGGGTGACGTGGCTGTCCGAGCCTATGGACCAGGTGCCATGCACTTTTGCGTAGCCCGGCAAATCAAACACCCCGTCGCCCAGATTGGCCTCGGTGGCCGGGCAAATGACGATGGACGCGCCGCGCGCCTGCACGCCCCACAATTCGTCCGGCGTGATGTGCGTGGCGTGCACCAGGTTCCAGCGCCTGTCGACATCGGCATGGTTGAGCAGCCATTCGATGGGGCGCTGGCCCGTGTGGACCAGGCAGTCGTCTACCTCCTGCGTCTGCTCGGCAATATGGATATGCACCGGCAAAGCGGCGCTGTGCGCATAGGCCGTTAACTCCTTCAACGCGGGTGGGCTGACCGCGCGCAGCGAGTGGATGGCCACTCCCACGTTGATGCGCGCATCACCCGCCGCGTGGCGCTGCACGTCTTCGACGATACGCATGATGCTGTCGGGTGTAGAGGCAAAGCGGCGCTGGTCGTGGCGCAGGCCGCTCTCCGAGAAGCCGGCGCGCATGTACAGCGTGGGCAGCAGCGTCAGGCCGATGCCGGTGCGCTGGGCCGCGCGCACCAGTGCCAGCGACATCTCGGCCGCTTTGGCATACGGCGAGCCGGCTATCGCGTTGTGCAAGTAGTGGAACTCGCAGACCTGGGTGTAGCCGCCCGCCAGCAGTTCGGCGTACAGCTGGCTGGCAATGGTTTCCAGCTGCTCGGGCGTGATGCAGTTGGCGGCGGCGTACATGCGGTCGCGCCAGCTCCAGAAGTCGTCAGCAATCGCTGCGCCCGTGCTGCGCCGCTCGGTAAGGCCGACGATGGCACGCTGGAAGGCATGGCTGTGGGCGTTGACCACACCGGGCAGCACCGGACCATTGAGACGCGTGGCAGTGGTGCACTGCTGCGCCGAGGCGTTGGGTTCAATCTGGCTCCAGCTGCCGTCGGCCGCGACGCTCAGAAGCACATCCTGGGCCCAGGCACCGGCCACCCAGGCCTGCGGTGCGAAGAATTGTTTTGCTTCACTTTTCATAGCGCCTCCTACTTATTTCCAGAGGGCTAGCGACCATTTCCTTCAACAATGGCTGGGCCAGCGCGGCCCGCGCATCATCAAAGGCAAAGGGCGCCACCTCTTGCATGTACAGGCTCTGGCACATCTCCAGCTGGATGGCGTGGATGTGCTGGTCCGGCCGGCCGTAGTGGCGTGTGATGTAGCCACCCTTGAAGCGGCCGTTTAGCGCCGTGCTGAACTGCGGGTAGGCAGCGCAGGCCTGCACCACGGCGGCGGTCAGCGCGTCGTCGGCACTGGCGCCGCTGGCCGTGCCAATGCTCAGGTCGGGCAGGCGGCCGTCAAACAGCCACGGGATCTCGGAGCGGATGCTGTGCGCGTCCCACAGCAGCGCATAGCCGTGCTGGGCCTTGAGGCGCGCCAACTCGGCGGCCAGGGCCGCGTGGTAGGGCTGCCAGTACACATCGCGGCGCCGGGCGCGTTCGGTGGCGTCGGGCTCTTTTCCGCTCAGGTACAGCGGCTCGCCGGTGAAGAAGCGCGTGGGGCACAGCTCGGTGTTGGACGCGCCGGGGTACATGGGCGCATCGTCCGGCGGGCGATTCAGGTCGATGACGTAGCGCGAGGTGGTGGGCATCAACACGCTGGCGCCCAGTTCGCCCAGAAAGTTGTAGAGCCGCGCCAGATGCCAGTCGGTGTCTTCAACCTGCAGGGCACGGGGCACGTAATGGGCGCGCAGCTCGGCGGGAATGTCGGTGCCGATGTGCGGCATACTGACGAGCACGGGCGCGGTGCCCGGCTGCAGGGTGTAGATCGTGTTGTTGGTCACTGGATAACCTCCGTGCTGCGCACTGCGGTGCGAGCTTGCTTGGGGCGGTCCGGCGCGGCGCTCATACCACTTGGCCCTTGAAGATGGTTTGCAATCGCGGGTTGCTGCCCAGCGCATAGGCCAGCTCGGCCGGACGCTGCACGCCCCACAGCACAAAGTCGGCACGCTTGCCCGCGGCCAGCACACCGCGGTCGGCCAGGCCCAGGGCGGCCGCTGCATGGCGGGTGACGCCGGCCAGCGCCTCTTCGGGCGTCAGGCGAAACAGCGTGCAGGCCATGTTCAGCATCAAAAGTAGCGAGGTGCAGGGCGAGCTGCCCGGGTTGCTGTCAGTGGAGATGGCCATGGGCACGCCGTGCGCGCGCAGCAGGGCGATGGGTGGCAGCCTGGTCTCGCGCAGAAAGTAGAATGCGCCAGGCAGCAAGACCGCCACGGTTCCTGCCGCGGCAAGAGCCTGTGCGCCCTCATGAGACAGCCATTCCAGATGGTCACTGCTGAGCGCCTGAAAACGGGCGGCCAGCTGCGCGCCGCCGCTGTCGCTGAGCTGCTCGGCATGCAGCTTGACCGGCAGGCCCAAGCCTTGTGCCGCAGCAAATACGCGCGCGATCTGTTGCGGGCTGAAGGCAATGCGTTCGCAAAAGCCATCCACGGCATCGACCAGACCCTCGGCGTGCAGGATGGGCAGCATCTGCAGCACCGCGTCCACATACTCATCGGTGCGGCCGGCAAACTCCTTTGGTACGGCATGGGCGCCCAGGAAGGTGGTGCGCACGTCCACGGCGTGCGCCTGGCCCAGAGCGCGGGCTACTTGCAGGCACTTGCGTTCGTGTTCGAGGGCCAGGCCGTAGCCGGACTTGATCTCAATGGTGCTCACACCCTCGTTCACCAACTGCTGCAGGCGCCGGCTGCTGCTGGCTTGCAGCTCCTGCACGCTGGCGGCGCGGGTGGCCTGCACGGTGGAGGCGATGCCGCCACCGGCTCGGGCAATCTCCTCGTAGCTGGCGCCATTCAGGCGCAGCTCGAACTCGTGGGCGCGGTCACCGCCGTAGACCAGGTGGGTGTGGCAGTCGATCAGGCCGGGAGTGATCAGGGCGCCTTCCGCATCGTGCTGCACCGTGCAGCCCGCCATCAGGTCGGCGGGCACCTCAGCGCGCGGGCCGACCCAGGCTAGCGTGTCGCCATGCACGACCAGTGCAGCGTCTTCCACCAGGCCATAGGCATGCGTCGCATCATTTGCCATCGTGGCAGCACGGCAATGGGTCCAGAGTTCCATGCTCATGCCAACAGCTCCATCCACAGCGCGCGGGGCGCCTGGACTTCCACGGTGGCCGACTTGGAAACCGTGCGCCAGACCAGCGTGGACGGAGGTACGTAGATCTCTTCGGCATTAAATCGTACGCTAGCCCTCGAATCCATTACGTATATAGCTATTGTTTTAGTAGCATTCACCGCGGTGTGGAATTCCCCGTGCACCCGCTGCATGCGGGCAGGCAGACTGGCATCGCGCACCATCAGGTTGAAGTCCTGCGTGGGGCCATCAATCAACTGGCAATCGGTCGCCGCGCCGCCATCAAAGCACAGCGGCGCATCGGCCATGGTCAGGCGGTGTTCGCAGGACCCGAGTTCATCATCGTCGGACGGTGTGCGCACATTCAGCACCACACCGGCGCCCTGCAACACGGCGAACCAGCGCGTGACGCCGTCAAAGCGTGAGAACGGACCGCTGCTGCCCACCTCGGCCACCGACATGCGCCAGTGCCATTCGCCCTGCGCGGGCCAGGCGGCCAGCTCGCGTGTCACGCCGCCGCCATTGCGCCAGGGTGTGGCCGCAACATCAGCGAGGTGAACAACATGCCAGCTCATCGCAGACCTCCTGGAAGGCTCGGTGGCACGGCGCTCATGCCTGAAACTTCCCTGCAAAACTGTAGCGCGAGCCGGGATACACCAGGCGCACCACGCTGGCCACCTGCGTGCCGCTGACGGTGCGCCGCACCATGGCCAGACAGGCCTCGCGCGCAGTGATACCCAGATGCCTGGCCTGCTCGGGCGTCGGCAGGCAGGCTTCGATGGAGTAGCTGGCTTCGGTCAGCGGCGCCTCGGTCAGCAGATGGCGCGTGGGCGTGGTCTGGCTGAAGTCGGTTTTCAAATAGTCGGGGGCCGCGGCCGGGTTGACATAGCGGTCCTCGAACTGGATGGGCACGCCGTTTTCCAGGTGCACCAGCACGGTGTGGAACACCCGGGCCCCGTTGCGCAGGCCCAATGACTGCGCCAGCTCGGCACCCGCCTTCTCGGCCTGGCTCACCAGTACGCGGGCGGCATGCACATGGCCGCGCTCCACCACCTCTTCCTGGATGTCGCGAATGGTCAGGTTGGACGCAATGCGGTGCAACTCGGCCACAAAGGTTCCCAGCCCCTGCACACGGGTCACCATGCCCTCGGCGGACAGCTCACGCAGGGCGCGGTTCACCGTCATGCGGCTGATGCCGAACTGCTGCATCAGCGTGGCCTCGCTGGGCACCGGGTCGCCCGGGCGCCACTCGCCGGAACTGATGTGCTGCTGGATGAACTCTTTGACCTGGAGGTAGGCGGGTGTCATGGGCGCATTCTAATCCCATCCACTGCAGTTGTATAGACAAGTTGGCCTGCCAGCGGATCAAAAATTATAAGTACAAACCCTAGTGATTTTTTTCTTGCATGAACTTGTATAGACAAGTAAAGTCAAGCGTTCTCAAGCGCAATCACCCGATCGACTTTTTCGTTTCACCCACAGGAGTAGCACAGCATGCATCAGCGTTCTTCCAACCTCAACACGGCCCAGTCCCTGCTTCTGGCTGCGGCGTTTTTCGGTACTTCCGGTGCGGCCCTGGCCGACATCAAGGTGGGCATCACCGTGCCATCCACCGGCTTTGCGGCGGCGGACGGCAAGTCGGCGCTGGATGGCGCCAAGCTGGCCATAGCCCAGGCCAATGCCAAGGGTGGAGTCAAGGGCGAAAAAATCGAACTGGTGGTGTATGACGACCAGGCCTCACCCAAGGAAGCGGTGCCCGCCGCAACCAAGCTGGTGGAAAAAGACAAGGTGGTGGCAGCCATCGGCGGTAGCTACTCGGGCGCCACACGGGCATCGGCTTCGGTGTTTCAGGCCGCCCAGGTGCCGTATGCCGTGGCGTATGCCATCCACCCCGACATCACCAAAACCGGGGACTTCATGTTCCGCGTATCGGCCATGGGCGAAGTGCAGGGCCGTGCCGGCGCCAAACTGGTCAATGACCTGGGCAAGAAGAAGGTCGCGCTGATCAACATCAAGAACGACTTTGGCCAGTCGCTGGCCGCGGGCTTCAAGGAAGGCGCTGCCAAATTTGGCCTGACGATTGTGGGCGAGCATGAATACAGTCTGCAAGACCGCCAGTTTGGCGCGCTGATTGCAAACCTGAAGTCGCAAGACCCCGAGGTCATCTACGCCAGCGGCTATTTCTACACCGCGGGGCCCCTGGTCAACCAGTTGCGCGCAGCCGGCGTTACCGCCACCATCATCGGCCAGGAGGGCTATGACTCCGACAAGTTCATGGAGATCGCCGGCCCCGCTTCCGAAGGCGTGCTGGTGACTACGTCGCTGGACCGTGACTCCTCCAACCCCGCCACAAAGGCCTTCCTGGCCGACTACAAGGCCGCCTACAACGCCGGGGCCGACATGGTGGCCGCCGCCACCTACACCGCAACCCAGGTGGTGATTGATGGTTTGAACAAGACTGGTGGCAAGGGCGGCGCCGCACTGCGCGACGCCATGGCTGCCGGAACCTACGACTCGCCCATCGGCAAGTTGAGCTTCAATGATTTGCACGAAGTCAAAAAGGACATCCAGGTGCAGATCGTCAAGGACAAGGCATTCCGCCGTCACTCCATCATTTCCGACCCCGTGTTATTGGCACCTCCTTCCAAGTCTTCCAAGTAGTCGGCCACCTCCCTGACAGAAGCACGACCATGTTCTTCCTTGAACTCATCGCCCAAAGCCTGGTGCAGGGCAGCATCTATGCGCTGATTGCACTGGGGCTGACCCTGGTGTATGGCTTGCTGCGCATCCTGCATGTGGCGCACGCCAGCCTGTTCACACTGGGAGCCTACGTGGGCGTGCTGACCTACAACGCCACCGGCAGCCTCGCGCTGACCCTGCTGGCGGCGATGCTGGTGTCGGGTCTGTCCGGTGTGGCCATGTTTCGGCTGGCCTACAAGCCGCTGCTGAAGCAGCCCCCGCATGTGGCACTCATTGCGTCCATCGGACTTTTCATTGCAGCAGAAGAGTGCTTTCGCATTGCCTTTGGCGCGTCAGGTCTGTCGTTCACCAATACGCCGCTGCAAGGTCAGGTGCGCATTGGCAGCCTGCAGTTCAAGGAGGCTGAAATTGCCGTGATGCTAGGCGCCGCCCTCATCCTTGGGGTACTGGCGTGGCTGCAGTCCCACACACGGGTGGGCATTGCCTGCCAGGCCACCGTCTCTGATCCGCAAATGGCGGAGTCCTTCGGCATCACGCTCAACACCGTGCGCGACCTGAATTTTCTGGTGGGCTCTGCACTCGCGGGCTTTGCTGGCGTGTGGGTGGCAGTGCTCAATAACCTGGTGGAGCCCACCATGGGCAGCGTCCCTTCGTACAAGGCATTGGCCATCATCGTGCTTGGGGGTATGGGCTCGGTTCCCGGCACGCTGATGGCGGCACTGGTGCTGGGTCTGGTCGAATCCTTTGGCACGGTGTACCTGGGCAAGGTACTCGACCGCAATGCCATTGCGTTTGCCTTTTTGATCGTCGTCCTGATGGTGCGTCCACAGGGTTTGTTTGCCAAGAAATAGGGCACTTCCTATGGACTACGAAATATCTCTACTCACCACCATTGGCATCAGCATCATGTTTGCGCTGTCGCTGAACCTCATTACCGGCTTTTGCGGCCAGATCAGCCTGGGTCACGCGGCCTTTTTGGGCGTCGGGGCCTACACCTCGGCCATGCTGACCAAAGCAGGTCTGCCGTTTTTGCTGACCATTCCGGCCTCCATGGCACTGGCGGGCATTTTGGGCATCATCGTCGGCATGGCCAGCCTGCGGGTGCGCGCCGACTTTTTGGCCATCACCACCATGGGCGTGGTCTTTCTCTTCATCGGCCTGGTGCGCCAGCAGGAGTGGCTCGGTGGCGAGATGGGCTTGTCGGGCTTTCCCGACTCCGGCCTGGGCAAAACCGGCTTTATGCTGCTGACGCTTTTGCTGGCGGCACTCACCGCAGCCATCAGCCTGTATATCCAGAAAGCCTGGATTGGCCGCGTCTTCAGCGGCATTGCCGAGGACGAGGACACCATGCGCGTGCTGGGCATTGATGTGCCAAGCTACAAGCTGGCGGCTTTTGCCATTGGGACAGCACTGGCCGGCGCGGCGGGGGCTTTGTACGCATCGCACCTCAAATTCATCGGGCCTGACAGCTTCAGTTTCGTGGAGTCCATCACCGTGCTGTCCATGGTGGTAGTGGGCGGCATCGGCTCCGTGGTGTGGGTGGCCATCGCAGCGGCCGTGCTGTCGGCCCTGCCCGGCTGGTTCCAGTTCATTGGGGATTACAAGCTGCTGGTGTACGGCGGGTTGCTGTTCGTCATGATGCGCTTCTCACCCCACGGCCTTGCCGGCATGGTGAAGGCCTTGTCCAGCAAAAAAGGGGGTGCGCAATGAGCCGCCCAACTTTGCTAAAAGTGGAGAACGTCACGGTGCGCTTTGGCGGATTGACCGCCGTAAGCCAGGTGTCGTTTGACGTGCACCAGGGCGAGTTACTGGGCTTGATTGGCCCCAACGGTGCGGGCAAGACCACCATGCTGCGCGCCATTACCGGCGTGGTGCATGCAACCGAGGGCGAGGTCTATCTCAGTGGTGCGCCTCTGGTGGGCCTGCCAATTGAGCGGCGCATTCGCCAGGGTTTGTCCCTCTCACAGCAACTGGTCAAGCCCCTGCGCAACCTGAGCCTTTTGGAGAATGTGGCATTGGCAGCAGGTGGGCAGAAAACCGTATCGCCCCTGCGCGCGCTGGGCCACGTCTCCAATGCGAACGAACTGGCCATAGGCATGCAGATGCTGGAGAAAGTAGGTATTGCCGACCGCGCCCACCAGATGCCGGGCACCCAGCCGCTGGGTATTCTCAAACGGCTTGAATTGGCCCGTGCGCTGGCGCTCAAACCGCAGCTTTTTCTGCTGGACGAGCCACTGGCAGGCCTGAACTCCGGCGAGGCGCGAGCCTTGGCGAACACCATTGCCGACATTCACCAAGGTGGCATGACAGTAGTACTCATTGAGCACAACCTGAGCGAAGTGATGCGCCTGTGCCAACGCCTCATCGTGCTGGACAACGGCAAGAAAATTGGCGACGGCGTGCCCCGTGAGGTAATGCAAGACCCGGTCGTGCGGGCTGCGTACCTGGGTGGCGACACGCTCGCCACGAGCCAATCCGAAGAACTAACCAAGGAGCCGCAACATGCTTGAACTGGTAGATCTGTCGTGCGGCTACGGCGCCTTCAATGCCGCTGCCAACCTGTCTCTGAAGCTGCGTCCCGGCACCATCACCGCCCTCTTGGGGGCCAACGGTGCGGGCAAGTCTTCCACCCTCATGTGCGTGGCGGGCCATGTGGACTTGCAGGCCGGAAAAATACTCTTTGGCGAGCAAGACATCAGCCAGCTACCCGCGACCCAGCGGGTGCGTTCCGGCATCGCCATCTCTCCGGAGGGGCGACGCCTGTTCAAAGACCTGTCGGTAGAAGACAACCTGCGCGTGGGTGGCCTCATTCACCCCACCAGCGTCTACGCCAAAGACCGGGAACGGGTGTTGGACCTGTTTCCCCGTCTGAGCGAGCGCATGACCTCGCTGGCAGGCAACCTGTCGGGCGGTGAGCAGCAGATGCTGGCCATTGGTCGCGCACTGATGACACGGCCCAAACTCATCATGATTGACGAACTGTCGCTGGGTCTGATGCCCAAGATCATTGACCAGTGTTACCAGGCCTTGAAGCTTTTGCGCGATGAGGGCATGACCGTGCTGCTGGTCGAGCAAAACACCGAGCGCGCACTGTCCGTGGCAGACGATGTGTGTGTGCTGGAGTCCGGCCGCACTGTGTGGAAAGGCTCTGCCGCCGACGCCCGCAACGACCCCTCTCTCACTGCGGCCTATCTGGGCCTGCACTAATCCGCCATCAACCATTCATCGACCTTTCATTGACCTTTCATTGACCTTCCGAGGAACCCACCATGAACCCCACACAAGATCCCCGTTTTGATGCCAGTCGCGTCATCCGTGCCCCCCGGGGCACCACGCTGAGCTGCAAGAGCTGGCTGACCGAGGCACCGTTTCGCATGCTGCAAAACAACCTCGACGCCGAGGTGGCCGAAGACCCCAAGAACCTGGTGGTGTACGGCGGCATTGGCCGCGCCGCGCGCAACTGGGAATGCTTTGACCGCATTCTTGAAACGCTGAAGGAACTGGGCGATGAAGAGACCCTGCTGGTGCAATCGGGCAAGCCGGTGGGCGTGTTCAAGACCCACGCCAACGCGCCGCGCGTACTGATTGCCAATTCCAACCTGGTGCCCAAGTGGGCGAACTGGGAGCACTTCAACGAACTCGACCGCAAAGGCCTGTTCATGTACGGCCAGATGACCGCCGGCAGCTGGATTTACATCGGCAGCCAGGGCATTGTGCAGGGCACGTTTGAGACCTTTGTGGAAGCCGGTCGCCAGCACTACAACAACGACTGGGCCGGCCGCTGGATCCTGACCGCCGGTCTGGGCGGCATGGGCGGTGCACAGCCTCTAGCCGCCACGCTGGCCGGCGCCGTGTCGCTGAACATCGAGTGTCAGCAAAGCTCCATCGACTTTCGCCTGCGCACCCGATATGTCGACAAACAGGCCAAGGACATTGACGATGCGATTGCCCTCATCCGCCAGCACACGGCCGCGAAGGAAGCCATCTCCATTGCTCTCTTGGGCAATGCGGCAGACATCCTGCCCGAACTGGTGAAACGCGCCAAGGCCGGTGGGCTGAAACCCGATCTGGTCACCGACCAGACCTCGGCACACGACCTGATCAACGGCTACCTTCCCAGTGGCTGGAGCGTGGCACAGTGGAAGGCCGCCCAGCGCGATCCAGCGCAGCATGCCAAGCTGACGCACGAGGCCGCCCAATCCTGCGCCGTGCACGTGCAGGCCATGCTGGACTTCCAGAGCATGGGCATCCCCACCGTGGACTACGGCAACAACATCCGCCAGGTGGCCAAGGACATGGGCGTGGCCAACGCCTTTGATTTCCCCGGCTTTGTGCCGGCCTATATTCGCCCCATGTTCTGCCAGGGCAAAGGGCCGTTCCGCTGGGTTGCACTCTCAGGCGATCCCGAAGACATCTACAAGACCGATGCCAAGATCAAGGAACTGTTCCCCGACAACAAACACACCCACCGCTGGCTGGACATGGCGCGTGACCGCATTGCCTTCCAGGGCCTGCCCGCCCGCATTTGCTGGCTGGGTCTGGGCGAGCGCCATCGCGCAGGATTGGCCTTTAACGAGATGGTGAGAACCGGCGAACTCAAGGCCCCCATCGTGATTGGCCGTGACCACCTGGACACCGGCTCAGTCGCCAGCCCGAACCGCGAAACCGAAAGCATGAAAGACGGTACCGATGCCGTCAGCGACTGGCCTCTTCTTAACGCCATGCTCAATGTCGCCGGTGGCGCCACCTGGGTCAGCCTGCACCACGGTGGCGGCGTGGGCATGGGCTACTCGCAGCACTCGGGCATGGTCATCGTGGCCGATGGCACCGACGCTGCTGCTGCGCGGTTGGCGAATGTGCTGGTCAACGATTGCGGTTCGGGCGTCATGCGCCATGCCGATGCCGGTTACGAGCTGGCCATCGCAACCGCGAAGCAGCAGGGTCTGAACCTGCCGATGATCAAGTAAATAGCCCGCTAACCCTCGTGAAATAAGCACATGATGCTTTCATTCTTATAGCACCTGATTGTTCGCACCCTGGAGAACACCATGAATATCCAACCCGGCCACCTCACCCTGGCGCAACTGCGCCAACTGCACACCCACATCACCCCGCTGACGCTGGACGCCGCAGCGCGCCCCGGCATCCGCGCCAGCGCCGAATTGGTGCACCAGGCCGCCGAGGGCGGCGCTGCCGTCTACGGCGTCAACACCGGTTTTGGCAAGCTGGCGAACCAGCGCATTGCCAAGCCCGACCTGGAGACGCTGCAACTCAACCTGCTGCGCTCGCACGCGGTCGGTGTGGGCGAGCCCATGTCTGAGCCGGTGGTACGCCTGGTTCTGCTGATGAAGGCTGCCAGCCTGGCGCGCGGCTACTCGGGCATCCGCGAGCTGGTCATCGACCGGCTGTTTGCGTTTTACAACCTCGGCATCACGCCCGTCATTCCGTGCCAGGGTTCGGTCGGCGCATCGGGCGACCTAGCCCCACTGGCACATTTGTGCCTGCCGCTGATTGGCGAGGGTGAAGTGTTCTATGGCCACACGCGCATGCCCGCAGCCAAGGCCTTGCAGATGGCCCAGCTGGAGCCGATCAAGCTGTCGGCCAAGGAAGGTCTGGCGCTGATCAACGGCACGCAGGTGTCGACCGCCTTGGCCATTGACGCGCTGTTTGCCACCGAGCGCCTGTTTGAGGCCGCCGTCATCTCCGGCGCCGTCACGCTGGACGCCGCCCGCGGCAGCGATGGTCCGTTTGACCCCCGCATCCACGCCGTGCGCGGCCAGCCTGGCCAGATCGCTTGCGCGGCTGCCTACCGTGCACTTGCGGTGGGCAGCGCCATTCGCAAGTCGCACCTGGAAGGCGACGACCGCGTGCAAGACCCGTACTGCCTGCGCTGCCAGCCCCAGGTCATGGGCGCCTGCCTGGACCAGATGCGCTATGCCGCCGAAGTGCTGCTGCGGGAAGCCAATGCCGTCACCGACAACCCGCTGGTGTTTGCCGATACCGGCACGCTGCTCTCCGGCGGAAATTTCCACGCGGAACCTGTTGCATTGGCTGCCGACGCATTGGCCGTCG
>Ga0208398_100613_pt1 | contig 20161 bp, 24 predicted proteins | sample LakWasMe79_HOW10_2_FD_183905 | JGI IMG/M metagenome (GOLD analysis project Ga0208398, IMG submission 183905) | Freshwater sediment methanotrophic microbial communities from Lake Washington under simulated oxygen tension - Sediment Metagenome... | ecosystem: Environmental > Aquatic > Freshwater >...
AGGACACCTTCCTGGCGGAGGCCTACACCTATGCCCGCTTCATGCGCATCGGCGACGGGCCCGACCAGGTTCACCTGTCGGCGCTGGGCAAGCAGTTGCTCCGGACCGACGGCCGCCCGGCCCAGGCCTGATGGCCACCCGGCGCTTCGGACACGGCAGCCGGAGATGAGCACCACCCCCCGGCTGATCGATGTGGCCGCACTGGAAGCGGCCTTGCAGGCCTTTGCCGATGCCCGCGACTGGCAGCGTTTCCACTCGCCCAAGAACCTGGCCATGGCGCTGACCGGCGAGGTCGGCGAGCTGGTCGAGCTGTTCCAGTGGCTGGACGAAGAGGCCTCCCGCACCGTCGCCCAGGATCCGCAGACCGCGCGCGCCGTGCGCGACGAACTGGCCGACGTGCTGCTGTACCTGGTGCGGCTGAGCGCGGTGCTGGGCGTCGACCTCAACGAGGCCGTGACCACCAAGCTGGCCGCCAATGCCCGCAAGTACCCCGCGCCCGATCGCGCCCCGCGTTGACGGCCGGCGCCGAAACTGGCGACAATCCGTCCTTCGCCAACCACCGGTCACGACCATGAACCCCGGCCCCAGTCGCCGGCCTTCGTCGTCCGGCGTGCAGGCCTAGTCTCCAACGTGTAGACCGGGCCGGCATCGCCCGGGCAGCAAGGCCACCCTCCTGCCCACGCCCAGCGAGCCCGCCCATCCCCCAAGGGCCAAGCCCTTTTTGCGGCCGCTCCGGGCACCCCGACCCCGGACACCCGATGGTGTCAGACGCAGTCCCCGCGCCCCGCCGTCGTGCTGGCGCGGTGCCGGCTGCGGGAGAACGCCCGCATGAACGCCCAGACCGTCAACCAACTCGCCCGCCGGCTCGGACCCGGCCTGATCACCGGTGCCGCCGACGATGATCCGAGCGGCATCGCCACCTATTCCCAGGCCGGCTCGCAGTTCCGCTTCGGCCTGGCCTGGACCCTGCTGCTGACCACACCGCTGATGATCGGCATCCAGATGCTGTCGGCGCGCATCGGCTGGGTCACCGGCGAGGGTCTGGGCGCCAACATCGCCAAGATGTGCCCACGCTGGCTGACGCTGTTGCTGGTGGGGCTGCTGGTGGTGGCCAATACCATCAACATCGCGGCCGACATCGGCGCCATGGGCGAGGCGGTGCGCCTGCTCGCCGGTGGCCATGTGGTGCCCTACATCCTGGGTTTCGGCGCGCTGTCGGTGCTGGCCCAGGTCACCTTCAGCTACGAGCGCACGGTGCGCATCCTGAAGTGGCTGACGCTGGCACTGTTTTCCTACGTGGCGGTGATCCTGTCGGTGTCGGTGCCGTGGAAGCAGGCCTTGCACGAGGCCCTGGCGCCCTGGACCTATTTTCCCAAGGGCATCTCGGCCAACGACTACGCGGCCATGGTGGTGGCCGTGCTGGGCACCACCATCAGCCCGTACCTGTTCTTCTGGCAGGCCTCGCAGGAAGTCGAGGACAACAACCGCCGGCCCGAGGCCGCCGAACTGCGCTCGCACCCGGCCTACGCGGCCGAACACTTGTCGCGCATCAAGCAGGACACCTACGTCGGCATGGTCTTCTCCAACGTCATCGCGATCTGCATCGTGGTGGCCACGGCGGTGACGTTGAACGAGCATGGCATCACCAGCATCCAGACCTCGGCCCAGGCGGCCGAGGCGCTGCGCCCAGTGGCCGGCGAGTTCGCCTTTGCCGTCTTCGCGTTGGGCATCATCGGCACCGGCATGCTGGCGGTGCCGGTGCTGGCGGGCTCGGCGGCCTACGCCGTCAGCGAGGTGCTGGGCTGGAAGTCCGGGCTGTCGCATGGCTTCCACGAGGCGCGGGGCTTCTACCTGATCATCATCGCGGCCACGCTGATCGGCACCGCGATGGGCGCCGTCGAGGTCGACCCGATCCGGGCCCTGGTCTGGAGCGCCATCGTCAACGGCGTGATCTCGGTGCCCATCATGGTGGTGATGATGTGGATAGGCCAGTCCGAGCGGCTGATGGGCAGCCTGGTCATCAGCGCGCGGCACCGTTTCTTCGGCTGGGCCGCCACCGGCGTGATGGCCGTGGCGGTGGCGTTCATGCTGGTGACCAGCTTTTGACCACCCCCGGCGTTATTTGACATAATCATTATCGTCGCGCTTTTAGGTGAGGGAGCGCATCAGAGATATCGCACAGCCGATCGCCCATCCACCCTTCGTGCCGATGGCCAAGATCGGCGCCTGCCCGCGTGACGCGCTGAAGTCCGCCGGGTTTGAGCTCGACGACTGCGCCTGGCACCTGCCGGGCGGATGCTCAGCCCCGCCAGCGTGATCGCGGTCGGCCGACGGTATTGCCCTGGGTCTCGACCCAGCGCCTGGCCGCATCCAGGGTGGGGAAAATCTGGTACGGCTGATGGGTGAACCGCAGCGCAATGAAGTGTTCGATCGCGGCGATGATGCGGGCGTCGACCACCACGGCCGCGATGGCGATGTTCGGGTTGGTGAGCAAGGGCCCGATGTGCCTGGCCGCGATCTCTTCCGTCGCCGCCGTGCTGAGCTCATAGTCCGTCACGCCGAGGTAGTCGGTGATGGTGTACCGCAGGTCGTCAAAGCGCGGGTCGCTGCAGATCTGGTCGAAGGAATGCTGCCGTTCCTCGATCGTGACATGGCCGAAGTACCGACGATAGACGCCTTCGGGCTCCCAGATGAGGTCGATGGGCATGGTCGGTGGTAGCGGGACTGTGGCGGACACCGGCCTGACCCGGGTTACGAATTATCACCAGACCGGCCACCACCACGCCAGCGGGAGGGATGGCCCGCAGCGCAGGCTACATGACGCCTCTCGGCCAGAACCAGCCGCGCACGAATGTCGGTTCAAGGGTATGTTGCGACACACCCTTCAACAGGAAATTGCATGTTCGATCACATCGGAGTCGTCGTCCGCGATTTCGCGAAGAGCAAGGCCTTCTACGTTCAGGCGCTCGCGCCGATCGGTCATTCGAGCGTCGTGGAGATCATGGTGGATGACGGGCGCAAGCCCAGCGCGGGCTTCTGCCATGAGGACGGCTCGGATCTCTGGATCAGCCAGGGCGAACCGACACGACCACTTCACATTGCTTTCCGGGTCAGTTCACGCGCAGCGGTCGATGCTTTCCATGTAGCAGCGCTGGCCGCAGGCGGCGAGAACAACGGCGAGCCGGGATTGCGCCCGCAATACCACCCGAACTACTACGGTGCCTATGTATTGGACCCGGACGGCCACAACATCGAGGCCGTCTGTCACGACGCGCCCGAGGCTGCCGGATCGCCGTGATGCGGTCAGCAGCGGTGGTTGTCGACAAGCAGCGCTCGAACCTGCCATCGCGACCACAGGACGCGCGCCCGGGCATCGAGTGGCCCATGTCGAATCGGCTGCCTTCCGTTCGTCGATAAAGTACGAGGCGCCCTCAGGCGGGGGCGCCTACCGGCCAACCCCACAGGAGTTAAGGCATGTCCTATATAGACGGCTTCGTGATCGCGGTTCCTACGGCCAACAAGCAGAAGTTCATCGAGCACGCGCGTCATTTCGACTCGCTGTTCATCGAACTGGGCGCGATCCGTGTGATCGAAGGCTGGGGCGACGACGTCCCCGACGGCAAAGTCACCGATTTCCGCCGCGCGGTCCAGGCGACGGCCGAGGAAACGGTCGCCTTTTCGTGGGTCGAATGGCCGGACAAGGCCACACGCGACGCCGCCATGAAGAAGATGATGGAAGACCCGCGCATGGACCCGACCACGCCCGGCAATCCGCCTATGCCTTTCGACGGCAAGCGCATGATCTTTGGCGGCTTCGAGCAGGTGGTCGAAGTGAAGGCTTGAGCGGTGGTGTGACACGGCAACTTGTGCCCGGCGATCGTCAGCAGGTCCACGACGAGAGCGTCGACGATCGCCGGCAGTTTGCCCACCTCGTTGTCGGCGCGCATCACCATGACCAGCGCTGTGTCGCAGCGCAGGGCCCGCTCAACCGCCGCAGCTGAAACGCGCCCGCCGTCGTCCGTCGGGGTGACCGTGACATCCCAGCCCTGATCCGCATGGCCGCCGCCGGTGCTGCGACTACCGGATGCTCGAGGGCACTGATCGCCAGATGGCTTGCGTGGCCCGGCGACCGTAACCATGGCTGCTCGACGGGTTGCCGAACTGCGCCTGCAGCCAGGGCGCCATCGCCGTGAAGACCCCCGGCGCGACCGGCGTTGTGGCGTTGTGGTCGAGGTAGGACGGGTCGGTCATGGCGCGGGTTGGCAAGCAATAATCATTTACCGATTATTCTAAAGATCGTTAGAATGTATTGCATGGATAACCGCGCTCTCAAGGATCTCCTGTACGAACAGGTCGCCCGGGTCGGCAAGGCCCTGGCCAGCCCGAAACGGCTTGAAATCCTGGAGATGCTGGCGCAAGGCGAGAAGGCGGTCGAGACCATCGCCGGCGAAGTCGCCATCAACGTCAAGCTGGCCAGTGCCCACCTGAAGGCGCTGAAGGAAGCGCGGCTCGTGCAAGTGAAGCGCGACGGCAAGCGCATGATCTACCGGCTCAGCGGAACTGACGTCGCCCAGCTCGGCGTGACGCTGCGTCAGGTCGCCGAGGAACACCTGGTCGAACTGCGGCTGGCCCTGCAGCGGATGATGGCCGAGCCGGAGCGGCTGGCGCAGGTGAGCCGAAAGGAACTGCTGGCGCAGGCCAAGCGCGGCGACGTCGTGGTGCTCGACGTGCGCCCGCCCGAGGAGTTCGACACCGCGCACCTGCCCTACGCCCGCTCGGTGCCGTTGCCTGAGCTGGCGCAGCGCCTGGCCGAGCTACCGCGCGACGTGGAGATCGTCGCCTACTGCCGCGGCCCGTTCTGCCTGATGTCCGACGACGCCGTCAGACTGTTGCGCGAGCGCGGCTACCGCGCCCGCAAGACCTTCGACGGCGTGAGCGAATGGCAGGCCGCGGGCCTGCCCCTGTCGCGCCGCTGATGGGCCGCTGATCGCGAAGGTTCATCCTGGAGGATCGCCATGGCCTTCACCCTCTTCATCGTCAACGACGCGCCCTACGGCAACGCGCCGACGTACAACGCGCTGCGCCTGGCCGGGGCGCTGGGTCTGTGCGGCACCTGCATGGACTCCCGAGGCCGGTGCGACGACGAACTGATCGAAGGGGCCAAGCGAGGCACCCTGGTGGACTGGACGACCGGGGCCGACAAGGCCCTGGTCTTCTGAGCTCTCGGTTGTCGCGCCCATGGTTCCCGAACTCGGCGTCATCGAGGGCTACTTCGGCCGCCCGTGGGGGCACGAGGACCGCAAGCAGGTACTGACGCGGCTGCGTGAGCTGGGCTACGTCTGGTTCCACTACGCGCCCAAGGCCGACGCCTGGCTGCGTCGGCGCTGGCGCGAGAGGCACCCGGACGCTGCACTCGCCGAATTGACCGATCTGTCGGCGCACTGCCGCAGGCTCGGCCTGCGCTTCGGTGTGGGCTTGAGCCCCTATGAGCTCTACCGCGATTTCAGCGGCGACGCGAAGTATGCTTTCGTCGACAAGGTCCGGTCGCTCAACGCGATCGGCATCGACGACCTCGCGATCCTCTTCGACGACACGCGCACCGATGCGCCGGACCTTGCGGCGCGCGAAGCCGAGATCGTCCACACGGCGCAGGCCAACACCCGCGCGAGCCGGGTGCTGATGTGCCCGACCTACTACTCCGACGACCGGATGCTCGATGTCCTGTTCGGCCAGCGCCCGCGCGGGTACCTGCAGGACCTGGGGCGCCGACTCGACCCGTCGATCGGCGTCTACTGGACGGGCGAGGAGATCTGCGCCCGCGAGTTCAGCCCGGGTCACCTGACGCGCGTGGCCGAGGCGCTGAGCCGCAAGCCGACGCTGTGGGACAACTACCCAGTCAACGACGGGCCGCGCATGTCGCGCTTCCTGCACCTGCGCGGCTTCACGGGTCGGCGCCACACCATCGCCGACCACGTCGCAGGCCATGCCATCAATCCGGCCCTGCAACCGCAGCTGAGCTTGATCCCGGCGGCGACGCTGGTGGCCAGCTACCGCGAGGGCGACGGCTACGCCTACCTGAGCGCGTTCCGAGAGGCGGCGCGCTCACTGGCCGGCGATCCACTGGCCTCGGTGCTGGAAGAAGACCTGCATGCGCTGCAGGACCGCGGCTTCGATGCCCTGGGTGAAGACTGGGCGCGGCTGCGGGCGCGCTACGCGGCGCTTCAGCACCCGATGGCCGTCGAGGTCGTTCGCTGGCTGGACGGCGCCGACACAGTCGACGGCTGGATCGAGGAAGCCTGAGCACGACCCCAAGGAGACGAGCATGTTTTTTCGCCAACGCGCCGCGGCGAACGCGACGCTGTCCTATCTCTTCGGTTGCGCGGGCCACCAGATGGCCATCGCCGTTGATGTCGTCGCCGGTGACGAGGACTGGTTCATCGCCGAGGTCGAGAAGGCCGGTGCGCGCCTTCTGCACGTGATCGACACGCATGTGCATGCCGACCACTACACGGGAGGACCGGAACTGGCCCGGCGCACCGGCGCCCTCTACCACCTGCACGAGAGCAATCTCGGTCTGGTGAGCTTCGACTTTGCCGCCCTGACCGACCGCCAGCGCATCGAGGCCGGCAATGTGATCGTCGACGTCATGCACACGCCGGGGCACACGCCCGACAGCCTCTGCCTCATCGTGCGCGACCTGCGGCGCGGCGACGAGCCTTGGTTCGTCATCACCGGTGACACGCTGTTCGTCGGCGCGGTCGGCCGCCCCGACCTGACCGGCCGGGAGCGCGAGATGGCCTCGCAGCTGCACGACACGCTGCACCAGAAGCTGCTGCGCCTGCCGGCCGAACTCGAGATCTACCCCGGCCACCAGGCCGGCAGTACCTGCGGGGCGGGCCTGTCGGGCAAGCCGGCGTCGACGATCGGCTTCGAGAAGCGCTTCAACCCGATGCTGTCGATGGACAAGCCAGCCTTCGTCGATGCGCTGACCGCCGAGATCCCGCCGCCGCCGGCGGACATGGCCCGCATCGTCGAGGCCAACCTGCGCGGCGTGGCGCCCGCAGTCGCGCTGGCATGACGCCCATGCACTTCGGCATCCGCGTCAACCTCGCCCAGTTCCTGCAGCAACTGCTGCAGGTGCTGCTGGTGGGCATGACCATTGGAACGATGCGCAACGTCGTGCCGGCGCTGGCCGAAGGCGAGTTCGGCGTGCCGCGCGGTTCGTTCATGCTGCTGGTCGCCTTCGTCGTCGCCTTCGGCTTCGTCAAGGGCGCGATGAACTTCATCGCCGGCCGCCTGGCCGAGCGCCTGGGCCGCAAGCGCGTGCTGCTCTTTGGCTGGCTGGTGGCGCTGCCGATCCCGGCGCTGATCTACGTCGCGCCGAGTTGGTCCTGGGTGGTCTTCGCCACGGTGCTGCTGGGCATCAATCAGGGGCTGACCTGGTCGATGACGCAGACCGCCAAGCTCGACTTCACGCGCGCCGACCAGCGCGGCCTGGTGATCGGGCTCAACGAGTTCTCGGGCTACGTGGGCGTGGCGCTGGCCGGCGTGGCCACCGGCTACCTCGCGGCGGCGGTCGGACCGCGGGAAGGGCTGCTGTGGTTCGGCGCTGCGGTGATCGGGCTGGCGACGCTGCTGTCGTGGCTGGCCGTCGCGGAGACGCTGCCGTGGGCGCGCGACGAGGTCAAGCGTCATGCGTCCCCGTCGCCCTCGGCGCTGCGCCCGCGCTATCCGAGCGGCGTGGGCGCGCAGCCCTCTACGCGGCAGATCTTCGCGCTGATGAGCTGGCGCGACCGGCGCATGGCGGCGCTGTGCCAGGCCGGCCTGGTGGAGAAGTTCGTCGACGCGCTGGTCTGGGCCTTCTGGCCGGTCTACCTGCACCAGCGCGGCGTCGGCCTGCCCGGCATCGGCTGGATCGTCGGTGTGTACGGCTTCACCTGGGGTGCGGCACAGTTCTTCACCGGCAAGCTGTCGGACCGGCTGGGGCGCCACCTGCTCAACGTCTGGGGCATGTGGATCTGCGGCGCTGGCGTGGCGCTGATGCCGCTCGGTTCGGGCGCGGCATGGTGGAGCGTGTCGGCCGCCGTTGCGGGCCTGGGCATGGCGATGCTGTACCCGAACCTCAGCGCCGCCGTGGCGGACATAGCGCACCCGAACTGGCGTGCGTCGGCGATCGGCATCTACCGCTTCTGGCGCGACCTGGGCTACGGCATCGGTGCGCTCGGACTCGGTCTGGCCGCCGAACTGGGCGGTCGACTGGAGACGGCCTTCTGGTTCGTCGCCGTGGCGATGCTGGCGTCCGGTGCGGTGCTGTTCCGCTGGGGCGAGGAAACCCACCCGCGGCTCAATCCCGCCGCCTGACCGGACCCGTTCGATTCACCTGCTGGAGACAAGCGTGACCCCACGCCGACTTGCACCAACATTGGCACTTGCCATGGCCACCCTTGCGCCGCTGGCGGTCCATGCCCAGGCCGACAAGGCCACGATCAATGCGCTGGAAGGCTACTTCGACTTCGTCGATCCGAACGCCGGCACGATTCTGCCGGAGCAGATCCCGGCCGAGGACTACAAGAAGTTCCACCTGCTCGACTTACGCGACGCGGGCCAGTTTGCCAAGGATCACATCCCGGGCGCGGTGAACATCGAATGGCGCCAAGCCTTCGCGCAGCGCGCCAGGCTGCCGAAGGACAAGACCATCCTCGTCTACTGCAACACCAGCTCCTTTGCCGCGCAGGTGGCGATGGCGCTGCGCATGGACGGCTTCGAGAACGTGCGGCTGCTGTACGGCGGCTACAACGAGTGGAAGGCGCGTGGCGGGATGGACGCCTACGTGCGGGCAAGCAAGATGCGCTGAAGCTTGAGGTTCGCGTCCGTGCGCTCGCGTGGTCCGGCCGAAGCCCGCGGCGCATCGGCCTTGCCGCGATGGCAGCACTCGCCCCGCGGGTCTGGTCGATCGAATCCTGAGATCGATCTTGCCGAAGGCCACCAGGTTGATCCAGCAGATCGGGCGAAGGCCGGTGACGCGCTCCGGCTCCGGCGTCTGGGAATCGCGCGTCCAGGGGCGGCCATGAAGCGGCATTCAGACGGCATCCACAAGCAGCCGTTCAGCCGCCGGCAGTTCGGGAGCAAGGCATGGCGCACCACCCTGGGCGCCCCGGCATCAGCCCGTGAGAATGGGGCGCAGCGTCTCGATTTCTTCGACGACGAAGTTGAAAAACGCCTCGACACGCGGCGTGTGGCGCAGTTCGGCCGTCGTCAACAGGCGCCAGATGCGCGTGAGTTCGGCCACCGGCGGAATCACCTGAACGAGATCGGGCTCGGCGTCGCCCAGTGCAATCGGCAACGGCGCCACGCCCACGCCGGCTTTGGCTGAGTAGACGAGGCCGAGAACGCTGTTGCTGCGGCCGACCAGCGCAGTGTCGGGTGCGACCTTGCGCAGCCATGCGGCGATGCGGTGCTTCGCCATCGTGTCGTCCAGGCCGAGCAGCGCGTGCTGGGGCAGGTCTTCGATGCGCTGTGGGCGTCCGCGGCGCTCGATGTAGGTCTTGCTCGCGTACACCGCCCAGATCGAATCGCCGATCTTGCGGCCGACCAGGTTGGCGTCGTCGGTGTCGCCCGAGCGCAGCGCCACGTCGGCCTCACCCTTGGCCAGGTCAATGTACTTGTCGCTGGTGACGAAGTGAACCTGCAGCGCCGGGTACCGGCTTTGGAAACGCTGCAGCAGATCGGACTGCGTGATCCGGAAGACGATGGGCTCCGGGCAGGTGACACGGATGACACCGGCCACCTCGGCGGCGGCGATGGCCAGCTGATGCTTGAACTGCGCCACCGCCGCTTCAACGCTTTGCGCATGGGGCAGCAGTGCCTGACCGAACTCGGTGAGCCGGTAGCCGGTCGGCTGGCGCTGCACCAGCGGCTGCCCGAAACGACGCTCCAGTTCGGCCAGACGTCGCTGCACGGTGGACTGGTCCAAGCCCATGGCACGACTGGCGGCCAGCGTGCTGCCATGCCGGGCCATGGCCAGCAGGTACCTGAGATCGTCCCAGTCGAAGTCTTGGGGGGGCTGCGCCATTGCGGCCCCCATTCTGCAGCCTTGCGGGTTACGACACACCCACGTGAGAACTACGCTGACGCCATGAACTCGACCCCCAGCGACGCTCAGGCGCTCAAGACCCATCTTCGCCACCAGTGGGACGCCGCCGCGCCCGGCTGGGATGCCCACTCACCGCAGATCCGCGCCTGGCTGCGTGGCGTCACCGACGCGATGATCGCGATGGCCGGCGTCAGGCCGGGCTTGACGGTGCTCGACGTCGCCGCGGGTGCCGGCGATCAGAGCATGGACCTGGCCGAGCGTGTCGGCCCACAGGGAACGGTGCTGGCGACCGACCTGTCCCCGGCGCTCGTGGCACTGGCGCGTCGGCGCGCTCAGGCGGCGGGCTTTGCGCAGCTGCAGACCCGGGTCGCCGACGGTGAGGACCTGCCGGTCGAGACGGGCGCCTTCGACGCCGTGGTGTGCCGGCTGGGCCTCATGCTGTTCCCCGACCCGCTGCAGGGCCTGCGTGAGATGCACCGCGCCCTGAAATCCGGGGGTGGCGTGTGCACGGTGGTGTTTTCCGCGCCCGAACACAACCCCTGCGTGCGCATCCTGATGGCCACCGCGTTGAGGCATGCCGGCCGTCCGGTGCACGACCCGTTTGTACCCGGCAGCCTGTTCAGCCTGTCGCGGCCGGGGCACATCGATGCGCTCTTCCAACAGGCCGGGTTCCGCGATGTGGCGACGACGGCAATGGATGCCGTGTTCCCCATGCCCAGCGTGGACGCCTACCTCGAGTTCATCCGCAGTTCGGCCAGCCCGGTCGTGCAGATCCTGGCCGGACTCGACGCATCGGCGACCCGGGCCGCCTGGACCGACATCCGCGCCCAGTTGCAGGCCTTCGACACGGCCGCCGGCTGGCACGGCCCGAACGAGCTGCTGGTCACCGCAGCCCGCAAACCCTGAGGACACCATGACCCCATCGATCCTGGGCGTTGACGCGCTGCAACGCCGGCGACTGGTGCAGGTTGCCGCGGTTGCCGCCTGCGGCCTCGTCCGCACCGCACATGCTCTGGGCGGGAGCGCGATGCGCCTCCTGTGCAGTGGCCCGGCCGGCAGCATCCCCGATGTCGTGGCGCGTGCCGTGGGCGAACAACTCTCGTCCTCGGCGGGGCCGCACGTGCTGGTGGACAACCGGCCCGGTGCTGCCGGACGGCTGAGCATCGCCGCCCTGAAGGCCGCGCCGGCCGATGGGCGCACGCTGCTGGTGGCGCAGGGCGCCATCGCCACCCTGTACCCGTTCCTGTACGGCAAGCTGGGTTACGACGCAGCCACGGACCTGCAGCCGGTGTCGCTCGCCAGCGAGATGGTGTTGGCGCTGGCCGTGGGGCCGGCCGTGCCGGCCGACGTCCATTCGGTGGGCACGTTCATCGACTGGCTGCGCCGCCATCCGGCGGCGGCCAACCTCGGCTCACCCGGCGCCGGCACGCTGCCGCACCTGCTGGAAGCCATGCTGCTGAATGCCGCCGTGCCCTGGCAGCACGTGGTCTACGCTGGCGGACCACCCGCGGTCACGGCGTTGCTCGGTGGCCAGATTGCCGGGCTCGTGCTGCCCGAAGGGCTGCTGCGCCAGCACCATGCCAACGCACGCATCCGCGTGCTCGCCACCTCGGGGGCTGCGCGCACGGTCAGCCTGTCCGACGTACCCACCTTCGCGGAATCAGGCCGTCCGGATCTAGTGATCCAGGAGTGGTTTGCATTTTTCGCGCCAGGCCGAACACCGAAGGCAGTGGTCGACGCGCTGTCGGCGGAACTGCAAGAGGCCCTCGCGCGGCCCGCCGTGGCCACGGCCTTTGCACCGGCCGGCATGACGGCCACCGGTTCGTCGCCGGAGGGACTGGCCGCCCGCATCGTCGCGGAGCGGAAATCATGGCAGCCAGTGCTGCAATCCCTGGCGATTCGTGTTGACTAGGCGAACCCATGCCCCATGCCTTGCACGCGTGGACAGGCTGCGCCAGCAGGGTGCAGTTCATGGCCCGGCGCCTGCTGGGCGAGGCGCGTTCTGCGGGTACCGCCGAGTGCGGCGTCAGCCCCGGCGGGCGGCTTCGATGGCCGCGATGTCGATCTTCGTCATCTGCATCATCGCGGCGAAGGCGCGCTTGGCTGCCGCACGGTCGGGGTCGGCAATGGCGGCAGACAGGGCACGCGGCGTGATCTGCCACGACAGGCCCCACCGGTCCTTGCACCAGCCGCAGGCGCTGGCCTGGCCGCCGTGACCCACCACCGCGTTCCACAGGCGGTCGGTTTCGGCCTGGTCGTCGGTCGCCACCTGGAATGAAAACGCCTCGCTGTGCCGGAACGCCGGGCCGCCGTTCAGGCCAAGGCAGGGGATGCCCAGCACGGTGAACTCGACCGTCAGCACATCACCCTGCTTGCCTGCCGGGTAGTCGCCAGGGGCGCGATGGACCGTCGTTACCGCACTGTCGGCAAAGGTCTCTGCGTAGAACTGCGCGGCGTCCAACGCGGTGCCGTCGAACCAGAGGCAGACCGTGTTCTTGGGGGCCATGGGCATGCTCCAGCGGTTGATCGAGCGTGCATCCTAAGCGCGCCGAGAGCCTGATCTCCCAGCGCGGTCACCGCATGTCTCCGGGTGACCACGGCCACCCACACCTGGTTGTCGATGGGGTTTTCGTTATATTGTTAGGAATACAGCGTTGGCCGCCCGCGCGAACGACCCAACCGACACGGCCACCCGACACCCGACATGCCACCCAAGCCCGCGCCCCCCCGCCTGACCGGCCGGCTCGATATCAGCACCGAGCTGGGCAGCTTCCTGGGCGACACCCGGGTGCGGCTGCTCGAGGCGATTGCCGTGCACGGCTCGATCTCGCAGGCCGCCAAGCATGTGCCGCTGTCCTACAAGGCGGCCTGGGACGCGGTGGAGGCCATGAACAACCTGGCCGAACAGCCCCTGGTGCAGCGCAGCACCGGCGGGCGCGCCGGCGGCGGCACGGTGCTGACCGCGCATGGCCACCGCGTGGTGGCGATGTACCGCGCGGTCGAGGCCGAATACCAGCAGGCGCTGGACCGGCTGGCCGGCCAGTTTGCCGACGCACCGGGTGGCGACATGCCGGCCTTCCAGCGCCTGCTGCGGCGCCTGGCCGTGCGCACCAGCGCCCGCAACCAGTTCATCGGCACGGTCTGTGGCCTGCGCGAGGGGCCGGTCGACGTCGAGGTGCTGTTGCGGCTGGACGACCAGACCGAACTGGCCGCGGTGGTCACCCGCACCTCGGCCGAGAACCTGAACCTGGTCATCGGCCGCGAGGTGGTCGCCCTGGTCAAGTCCTCGTCGCTGCTGCTGCTGACCGACGAGACCTTGCGCCTGAGCGCACGCAACCGCCTGTGGGGCACGGTCAGCCGCATCGTCGACGGGCCGGTGAATGCCGAGGTCACGCTGGACATCGGCGCCGGCCGCAGTGCCACCGCGGTGGTCACCCACGACTCGGTCGAGGCGCTGGGCCTGTCGCTCGGGGTGCGGGCCTGTGCCGCCTTCAAGGTATCCAGCGTGATCCTGGCCGTGCTCGATTGAGCCTTCACCCTATCCCCTCTCTCTCGACCAGAGCACAGATGAAACAAATGTCCCCCCGTACCCGCCGGCTGGCCACCACCACCGTCGCCAGCCTGGTCCTCGGCCTGCTCCCGGCCACCGTGATGGCCGACGAGGTGAGCGTGGCCGTGGCCGCCAACTTTGCCGGCCCGCTGGCGAAGATCGCCGAAGGCTTCAGCGCCGCCAGCGGCCACACGCTGAAGGTCTCGGTCGGCTCGACCGGCAAGTTCTACAGCCAGATCGTCGCCGGCGCCCCCTTCGAGGTGCTGGTCGCCGCCGATGACGAGACACCGAAGCGGCTGGTCGCCGAGGGCCATGCCGTGGCCGGCAGCAACTTCAGCTACGCCATCGGCCAGCTGGTGCTGTGGAGCGCACAGCCGGGTTATGTGGACGACCAGGGCGCGGTGCTGGCCTCTGGCAAGTTCAGCAAGCTGGCGATGGCCAACCCCAAGCTGGCCCCCTACGGCCAGGCCGCGCTGGAAGTGCTGCAGGCCAAGGGGCTGGGCGCGACCCTGGGCCCCAAGCTGGTGACGGCCGAAAGCATCGCCCAGGCCTACCAGTTCATCGCCACCGGCAATGCCGAGCTGGGCTTCGTGGCGCTGTCGCAGGTGGTGGTGCCGGGCAAGCCGCCGACCGGCTCCTACTGGCGCGTGCCGGCCACGCTGCATGGCGAGATCCGCCAGGACGCGGTGCTGCTCAAGCCCGGCGAAAAGAAGCCTGCCGCCGCCGCGCTGCTGGCCTACCTGAAAAGCGCGCCGGCCAGGGCCGTGATCCAGGCGTACGGCTACGGCCTGTGACCGACCGACCACCCGCACCCTCACCATGACCCCGGCCGACTGGACCGCCATCCGCCTGACTGCCGAGCTGGCCGGGCTGACCACGCTGCTGCTGCTGGCCATCGGCACGCCGCTGGCCTGGTGGCTGGCGCGCACGCACTCGCGCCTGAAGCCGCTGTGGTCGGCCGTGGTGGCCATGCCCATCGTGCTGCCACCCTCGGTGCTGGGCTTCTACCTGTTGCTGCTGATGGGGCCGCAGGGGCCGGTCGGGCAGTTCACGCAGTGGCTGGGGCTGGGGCGGCTGCCGTTCAGCTTCGGCGGCCTGGTGGTGGCCTCGGTGCTGTACTCGATGCCCTTTGTGGTGCAACCGCTGCAGCAGGCCTTCGAGGCCATCCCCGAGCGCACGCTGGAGGCCGCGGCCACGCTGCGCGCCGCGCCGCTGGACCGCTTCTTCACGGTGGCGCTGCCGCTGGCGCGGCCCGGCCTGGTCACCGCCAGCGTGCTGGGCTTTGCCCACACCGTGGGCGAATTCGGCGTGGTGCTGATGATCGGCGGCAACATCCCGGGTCAGACCCGGGTGCTGTCGGTGGCCATCTACGAGCATGTGGAGGCCGCCGAGTTCGACCAGGCCCACCGGCTGGCCGCCGGCATGGTGGTGTTTGCGCTGGGGGTGCTGGTCACGCTGTACGTCGCCAACCGCCCACGCCGCGGCGACGCGGGCGCCGCACCATGATCGAGGCCCGGCTGAACCTGCCGCGGCGCGGCTTCACGCTGGACGTGGCGCTGCAGCTGCCCGAGCGCGGCATCACGGCGCTGTTCGGCCCTTCGGGCTGCGGCAAGACCACGGTGCTGCGCGCGCTGGCCGGGCTGGAGCGTGCGGCGGGCCGCGTGGCGCTGGGCGACGCGGTCTGGCAGGACGACGCCAGCGGCCGCTGGCTGCCACCCCACCAGCGGCCGCTGGGCTATGTGATCCAGGACGCCGCGCTGTTCCCGCACCTCAGCGTGCGTGGCAACCTGGACTATGGCCGCCGCCGCAGCGGGCCGGCGGCCCAGGCCTTTGCGCTCGACAGCGTGATCGACCTGCTGGGCATCGGTGCCTTGATGGACCGCCGCCCGGCCACCTTGTCCGGCGGCGAGCGCCAGCGTGTGGCCATGGCCCGCGCCCTGGCCACCGCGCCGCGCCTGCTGCTGATGGACGAGCCGCTGGCCGCGCTGGACGCCCCGCGCAAGGCCGAGATCCTGCCTTACCTGGAGCGGTTGCACCAGGAGCTGGCCCTGCCCATCGTCTACGTCACCCACGCCATGGACGAGGTGGCCCGCCTGGCCGACCACCTGGTGCTGCTGCACGCCGGCCGGGTGCAGGCCGCCGGCCCGCTGGCCGAGCTGCTGGCCCGCCCCGACCTGCCGCTGGGCCGGCAGGACGACGCGGGGGTGGTCATCGACGCCGAGGTGGCCGGCCACGACCACGCTTATGGCCTGAGCCGCATCCAGTTTGCCGGCGGTGCGCTGTGGGTCGGCGAGACCGCCGCGGCGCCAGGCCAGCGGGTGCGTGCCCGGGTGCTGGCGCGGGACGTCAGCGTCACCCGCCAGGCGCCGGCCGAGACCAGCGTGCTCAACGTGCTGCCGGTGGTGCTGGAGTCCCTGCACGCTGAGCGCAACACGGCGCTGCTGCGGCTGGCACTGGGCGCTGCGCAGGGGCCGGGCGCCAGCCCGCTGCACCTGTTGGCCCGCATCACCCGCCGCAGCTGCGAGACCCTGGCGCTGCAGCCGGGGGATCCCCTGTTCGCCCAGATCAAGGGCGTGGCCCTGATGTAGCCGGCCACAACCCGAAGGTCGGCACGCCGGTGGACTGGCCGCTTGGGGGCGTGATGGCCTTGAGCGACTTCGCCGCGCTCACTGCCGCGACAGGACAACGTGCGTCGCCTGTGACGACGCCTCATGCCGTGTACAGGCATACCCCAGGACCCGGAGATCAACGCCGTCGAACAGCCGCTCACCCGCGCCCAGCAGGACCGGTGCGATGGCGATGTGCATTTCGTCGATCAGGCGCAGGCGAAGGTACTGCTGTATGACGTTCACTCCGCCCCCCAGTCGCACGTCCCGGCTCCCGGCCGCTTCGCGGGCACGTTCAAGCGCGACGACCGGGCCTTCGGTGACGAAGTGGAAGGTCGTTCCGCCCTCCATCACCAGCGGCGGCCGCGCATGGTGGGTCAGCACAAACACGGGAACGTGGTAGACCGGGTTGTCGCCCCACCAACCTCGCCAACTCTCGTCTGGCCAAGGCCCCCGAACGGGCCCGAACATGTTCCTGCCCAGGATCCAGGCACCCATGTTCTGGAATCCGCGCGCAGCAAAGTCGTCGTCGATGCCGCCTTGTCCTCCATCGGCTCCGAACAAGGTCTTCTGAAACGTTCGGGTCGAAAGCGCCCAGCCATGCAGTGAGGTGCCACCCACGCCGAGGGGATGGTTCAGGTCTTGGTCCGGGCCGGCGCCGAAGCCATCCAGCGAGATGGTGAAACTCTCTACGCGAAGCTTGGACATGGGGTCTCCCGAAGTTGCGAGCGGCAGTGGGCCTGGGCCCACCAAGCCTAACGCGGCGTGGAGGGCGCCGCCACCCTGGCGCACGGCGACACCCTGCACGACCGGGCCACGCCCCGCCGAAGCACCAGACCGGGGTGCACAGGTCTTGGCCCACGCGCCGCAGCGCTGAAACCGGGCGGCGTGCCACACTGCGCCCCGCTTTCAACCCCTGCCCGCGCCCGGCCCGGCCGGCGCCCGCCATGAACACCACCGAGGTCTACCTGATCGCGATGACGATCATCTTCACCGTGCCCTACCTGGTCTGGCGGCTGGGGCGCACCGATTTCTGGGCCCCGCTGGTGGTGGTGCAGATCCTGACCGGCATCGCGCTGGGCCCCGGCGTGCTGGGCGCAGCCTTCCCTGACTACTACCACTTCGTCTTCAACCCGCAGGTCATCGGCGCGCTGAACGGCGTGGCCTGGTGGGCGGTGATGGTCTTCGTCTGGATCGCCGGCATCGAGCTGGACCTGGCCCAGGCCTGGCGCCACCGCCGCGAGAGCGGCATCACCGCCGGCCTGGCGCTGGGCGTGCCGCTGCTGTTCGGCGCCGCCGCGGCGCTGCTGCTGGTCGGCCGCGCCGGCTGGATGGGGCCGCTGGCCCGGCCCTGGCAGTTTGTGCTGGGCATCGGCATGGCCTGCGCCGTCACCGCGCTGCCCATCCTGATCCTGCTGATGGAGAAGCTGGACATCCTGCGCCAGCCGCTGGGCCAGCGCATCCTGCGCTATGCCAGCGTGGACGACGTGGCGATCTGGGGCGTGCTGGCGCTGATCCTGACCGACTGGGCGCGGGTCGGCAAGCAGGCCGCCTTCCTGGCCGCCTTTGCGCTGGCCACGCTGGGCTACCGCCGGCTGATGCGGCGCCTGCCCGAGTCCGACCGCTGGTACCTGGGCCTGGTCTGGCTGGCGGCCTGCGGCTTCGGCGCTGACTGGTCGGGCCTGCACTTCATGGTCGGCGCCTTCCTGGCTGGTGCGGTGATGGACGCCCACTGGTTCGACCAGCGCCGGCTGGACGAGCTGCGCCACCATGTGCTGCTGGTGGTGATGCCGGTGTTCTTCCTGTCCACCGGGCTGCGCACCGAGTGGGGTCTGGGTGGGGTGGCGGTGTTCGTGGTGGCGGCGCTGCTGCTGCTGGCCTCGGTGGCCGGCAAGCTGCTGGGCCTGCGCCTGGCCGGGCGGGTGCTGGGCTGGGCGCCGGGCGAGGCCAGCCTGATCGGCTGGCTGCTGCAGACCAAGGCGCTGATCATGATCATCTTCGTCAACGTGCTGCTGGACAAGAAGATCATCACCGCCGACACCTTCACCGCCCTGCTGCTGATGGCGGTGGCCAGCACCATGCTGACCATTCCGCGGGTGACGCCGATGCTGCGGCGTCTGCCGGCCCTGGTGCGGGCGGCTGAGCCGCCGGGCCGCGGCCAGCCGCTCACCTAAAATCCGCTTTTCCGCCCTGCGCAGCGCAGCCATCGCCCGCGCCACGCTTCACCCGTCGCGCCCAGGGCCCGGGATCACCGCAACACAAGGACACCGCAGCCATGGGCGCACAGTGGAAAGCCAAGCACAAGGATCTCGCCGCCAATGCCAAGGGCCGGCTGTTCGGCAAGCTGGCCAAGGACATCATGATCGCCGCCCGCCATGGTGCCGACCCGGCCGCCAACGCCCGGCTGCGGCTGGTGGTGGAGCAGGCGCGCAAGGTGTCGATGCCCAAGGACACCCTGGAGCGCGCCATCAAGAAGGGCGCTGGCCTCACCGGTGAGGCGGTGCATTTTGAGCATGCTGTCTACGAAGGTTTTGCCCCGCACCATGTGCCGGTGATGGTGGAGTGCCTGACCGACAACGTGAACCGCGCCGCGTCGGACATGCGCGTGCTGTTCCGCAAGGGCCAGCTCGGCACCTCCGGCTCGGTGGCCTGGGACTTCGAGCACCTGGGCATGATCGAGGCCGAGCCAGCCGCCGCCGGTGCGGATGCCGAGACCGCCGCCATCGAGGCCGGCGCCCAGGACATCGAGCCGGGCGAAGACGGGGCCACCCTGTTCCTGACCGCCCCCACCGACCTGGACCTGGTCAGCCGCGCACTGCCGGCCCAGGGCTTCACCGTGTTGTCGGCCAAGCTGGGCTACAAGCCGAAGAACCCGATCGACCCGGCCAGCCTGAACGCCGAGCAGCTGGAGGAGGTGGAGGCCTTCCTGGCCGCGCTGGACGCCAACGAGGACGTGCAGCACGTCTACGCCGGCCTGGCCGGCTGAAATGGCCCACCCCCTACGCGCTACGCGCGCCCCCTCAAGGGGGCAACGCCGGCGGCCCGGCGAAGCCGGTTCCGCGGCGTTCGCTGGGTTCTGCCGGCTTCATTTCCGCCCGACCCGTTCCCACGACCGAGACCCCTTGCCATGACCGAGACCACCGACCGCCCCGCCCTGCCCGACCACCTGTCCACCAACCCGCGCAGCCCGCACTACAGCGCCGCGGTGTTCGAGCATGACGTCGGCATCCGCCTGAACGGCAAGGAGCGTCACGACGTGGCCGAATACTGCATCAGCGAGCGCTGGATCAAGGTGCCCTCGGGCAAGACCGTGGACCGCAAGGGCCAGCCGCTGATGCTGCTGATCCGCGGCGAGGTCGAGGCCTTCTACCGCTGAGCGACGGACCGGCGCCCACGGTCTGCGCACTTCGCGCAAGCGACAGTGCACCTGGCGGTCGCCGAATACCATCTTCGGCAGACCCAACCCCCGCCGCAGCCGCGGCAGCCAGGAGACCTGCATGTACACCCCTTTTGACCTCAGCGGCCGTGGCGCCGTCATCACCGGCGGCAATGGCGGCATCGGCCTGGGTATGGCGCGGGCGCTGCTGGCCTCGGGCGCATCGGTGGCCATCTGGGGCTCCAACCCGGACAAGACGGCGCGTGCCCAGGCCAGCCTGGCCGCCGAGTGTGGTGATGCGTCGCGCGTGTTCTCCTTCGTCTGCGACGTCGGCGACGAGGCCCAGGTGGACGCCAGTTTTGCCGCCTCGGTGGCGGCGCTGGGCCGGGTCGATGCCTGCTTTGCCAACGCCGGCGTCGGCGGCCAGGGGCCGACCGGCGTGCTGGACATGAGCCTGGACGAGTTCCGGCGCGTGCAGCGCATCAATGTCGAAGGGGTGTTCCTGACCTTCCGTGCCGCCGCGCGCCACATGGTGG
>Ga0208398_100614_pt1 | contig 20132 bp, 18 predicted proteins | sample LakWasMe79_HOW10_2_FD_183905 | JGI IMG/M metagenome (GOLD analysis project Ga0208398, IMG submission 183905) | Freshwater sediment methanotrophic microbial communities from Lake Washington under simulated oxygen tension - Sediment Metagenome... | ecosystem: Environmental > Aquatic > Freshwater >...
ATTGCCAGCCTCTGCCGGGCCGAGCTCTACGATGTGGCGGCGATGCTGGCCGCCAGCGGTCGCGCCGGCAGCCTGGCGCTGCCGGTGGTGCGCAAGCTCAGCGAGACGGTGGCCCTGTTCGACCCGCAGGCCGCCGGCTTCGTGCACTGGGGCGCTAGCCACCAGGACCTGCTGGACACCGCCATGGTCTTGCAGACGCGCAAGGCCTTGCAGCTGATCGAGCAGGATCTGCTGAGGCTGTGCGGGCAATTGCTGGACCTGGCCGAGCGCCATGCCCGCACCGCCTTGCTGGCGCGTACCCAGCTGCAGCCCGCGCAGGTGACCAGCCTGCGCTACAAATTGCTGGCCTGGGCCAGCCCCCTGCTGCGTTCGGCGCAGGCTCTGCGTGAGCGCGCGGATGAGGCGCTGCTCTTGCAATTGGGCACTGGCGGGGATGGTGCATCTTGTGCACAAGTGAGCGTCTTGATGGGCCAGGAGCTGCAACTGCCGCTGCCGGCGATGCCTTGGCCAACCCAGCGCGACCGCCTGGCGAGGCTGGCGGCCGAGCTGGGCGTGCTGTGCGGCTCGCTGGGCAAGCTGGCCCTCGACCTGGCGCTACTGGCGCAGCCCGAGCTGGGCGAGCTGGGCGGGCCGGTCGCCTGCCAGCAGGCCCTGGCGGCGGCCCAGCGCGCACCCCAGCGCGTGGCGGCCCTGCTGGGCTGCATGCAGCAGCAGCAGGAGGGCGGCCTGGGCAACTGGCCGGCCGAATGGGCCGAATGTTGCGGGCTGCTGGTGTGCACGCATGGGGCGGTGAAGGCGCTGGCCCAATGCGCCGAAGGCATGCAGCCGCAGGGCGCGCGCATGCTCGAGAACATCGATGCGCAGCGCGATCTGATCTTTGCTGAGGGCCTGCGCATGCTGCTGGCGCTCGTGCTGGGCGGCGCGCGCGCCCGGCGCTGCGTGGACGCGCTGGTGGTGCGGGTGCGGCAAGGCGAGGCGCCCTTGCGCGTGCTGGCACGCGCGGCCGTGGCCGCCGATCCCGAGCTGGCGGCAGGCATCGTGCCGGCGCAGCTGGAGGCGGTGTTCGATGTATATGCGGCGGCCCAGCAGGCCGACGAGCGCGTGCAAGCCGCCATGCTGGAGGCGCGCACTCAATGGACAGCCCTGATGGACAGCCCCGGACATTGATGGGACGCAACACGCATGTAAATCTTTGCAAGGCATGAGCCTGTTTTGTGCGACTAGGGATATAGCGTGAATATTGTCACGGCAGGTCGAATAGACTTAGGTCTGATCTGTTGGAGTTTGTGTATGGCGGCTGAAGGCGTGGACATGTTGACGGGGTTGTCGCCAGTGGCGCGCGACGACGGGCCGCGGGAGCGTCAGAAGCAACTGGCGTTCCGCCCTCTGCTGACGCGCGAGACCGAAGCGGGCGTGATTCGCGTGCTGGCCGGCGATGGCAGCACGACAGAGCATCAGGCCGGGCATCTGGTACGGCGTCGCTATGCCGACAGCGGCTACGACCTGAGCGCTGCCCAGTGGGCGCACCGCGGTGTGGTGTGCACGGTGCAGACCATCATGGAGCGCCAGGTGGTGGGCACCGTCGGTGTGCGCCCGGACAGCCTGGAGGGCTTGACGGCCGACCTGGCGTTCAGCGATGAACTCGAGATCATGCGTGACAGGGGCTGGACCCTGTGCGAGGTGACCCGCCTTGCGGTGGAGCGCGATGCGCCGGCTCGCCCGGTGCTGGCCAGCCTGTTCCACGTGGTCTACCTGCTGGCCAAGGGGCGCTTTCAGGCCGACCATCTGGTGATCGAAGTCAACCCGCGCCATGTGTCCTTCTACAAGCGCATGCTGGGTTTCGTCGAGCATGGCGGGGTGCGCCATCACGATGTGGTGGACGCCCCGGCAACCCTGCTGAGTCTGGATCTGGACTATGTGCAGGCGCAGATCATGCTGTATGGTGGCCGCCCGGAGATGGTGCGCCTGTCGCGCAATCTCTACCCTTACTTCATGCCCATGGCCGAAGAGGCCGAGGTGCTGCGCGCCATCTGGAGCTGGGACGAGGAGTGAGGCTGCTCAGCCGCGCCAGCCCAACTGGCGCGACAGTTCGGAGCCCGTGCGCTTCAGTGCCTGGGCCGTCGCACCGCCCGCCGCCAGTTCGAAGCCGCTGCTGGGCCCGATCGCGGTGATGCTCAGCACCATGCGGCCCTGATCGTCGAACACCGGCGCGGCCAGCGCCGAGACGCCCGCCACCACGCCGTCGCGTGAGCTGGCGATGCCCAGCGCGCGTGCCTGGTCGAGATGCTGCTGCAACTCAGCGTCAAACGTCGCTGGGCCGCCCTCGCGGCCCAGCGCCTCCAGCACCTGCTCGCGCGGCAGATAGGCCGCGAACAGCCGCCCCGAGGCGGTGCCGCGCAAGCTCATCACCGTGCCATGGCGCATGCTCACATGCACCGGGCTGGGGGCCTCGGCCACGCGCACGATGGTGGGGCCGCGGTTGCCCCAAACCGCAATCGCCACCGTCACGTCCAGCGCCTGGGCCAGCTCTTCCACACGCGGCGTGGCCAGGCGCACCGGGTCGTATTGCTGCAGGCTGATCAGGCCCAGTTGCAGGGCCAGCGGCCCCAGGCCGTAGCGGCCGCTGCCGGCTTCCTGCTCCACCAGGCCCAGCTTGATGAAGCTCACCAGATAGGGGTGGGCCTTGGCGGGCGGCATGCCGGCCTCGCGCGCCAGATCCTTCAGCGCCAGCGGCCGGCCCAGATGGGCGAGGGCAATCAGCAGCGCGCCGCCGACCTCCACGCTCTGGATGCCACGCGGGCCGCGTTCGGCGGCGGGGGCTTCTGCTTCGTCAAGGCTCTGGCTATCGGGCATGCGGGTTTATACCTAAAACAATCAATTAGACATTAACAAACGGCCTAACTAAGATCAAGCCCTGTTATTCGTTATAGGCGAATTGGTTTGCTTATGACGAAATGTAGCCGCCCCATTTGAGGAAAGCCAGTCTCATGAGTACCAAGACCTTTGCCTCCCAGGCCGATCTGGAAGTGAAGCGCGTCAGCTTCGACCGCCTTTCCGACCATGCCTATGCCTATACCGCCGAGGGCGATCCCAACACCGGCATCGTCATCGGCGACGATGCGGTGATGGTGATCGACACCCAGGCCACGCCGGTGATGGCGGCCGACGTGATCCGCCGCATCCGCGAGGTCACGGACAAGCCGATCAAGTACGTGCTCCTGAGCCATTACCACGCGGTGCGGGTGCTGGGCGCCTCGGCTTATGAGCCTGAGCACATCATCGCCAGCCAGGATACCTACGACCTCATCGTCGAGCGTGGCGAGCAGGACAAGGCCAGCGAGATCGGCCGCTTCCCGCGCCTGTTCCAGAACGTCGAATCGGTGCCGCCGGGCCTGACCTGGCCCACGCTCACCTTCAGCGGCAAGATGACACTGTGGCTGGGCAAACTGGAGGTGCAGATCCTGCAACTGGGGCGCGGCCACACCAAGGGCGACACGGTGGTCTGGCTGCCGCAGGACAAGGTGCTGTTCTCGGGCGACCTGGTCGAGTTCGACGCCACGCCCTATGCCGGCGATGCCTATTTCCAGGACTGGCCGCAGACCCTGGACAACATCGCTGCGCTCCAGCCCGAGAAGCTGGTGCCGGGCCGCGGCGCCGCGCTGCAAAACCCCACGCAGGTGGCCGCCGGCCTGGCCGGCACGCGCGCCTTCGTGAGCGAGCTCTACGCCAGCGTCAAGGCCGGTGCCAGCGCCGGCCGCGATCTCAAGGCCGTGTATCGCGAAACCTATGAGCGGCTCGCGCCCAAGTATGGCCAATGGGTGATCTTTGCCCACTGCATGCCGTTTGACGTGACGCGCGCCTACGACGAGGCGACGCAGTACCCGGATCCGCGCATCTGGACCGCCGAGCGCGACATCGCCATGTGGCAAGCCTTGGAAGGGAATTGAAGCCATGACAAAGATCGAACGCATCCACCACGTCGCCTACCGCTGCAAGGACGCCAAGACCACCGTCGAGTGGTACCGCAAGCACCTGGGCATGGAGTTCGTGCTCGCCATCGCCGAGGACAAGGTGCCTTCCACCCATGCGCCCGATCCCTATATGCATCTCTTCATGGATGCGGGCATGGGCAACATCCTGGCCTTTTTCGAGCTGCCCAACTCGCCCGAGATGGGGCGCGACAGCAACACGCCTGAGTGGGTGCAGCACATCGCCTTCAAGGTGGGCAGCGTGGCCGAGCTGGAAGAGGCCAAGGCGCGCCTGCAGGCCGAGGGCATCGAGGTGATCGGCATCACCGACCACACCATCTTCAAGAGCATCTACTTCTTCGACCCCAACGGCCACCGCGTCGAGCTGGCGGCCGATGTGGGCACGCCGGCGATGTACCAGGCCCTGGATGCCTGCAAATGGGAGATGCTGAATGAATGGGCCGCCACCAAGAAGGCGCCCAAGCATGCCGCCTGGATGCACGACAAGGAATTCGCGCAACCTCGCTGAATGAGAGAAAGGGCAGGAGACGGCCATGCAGAAGACCTATACCTATCCCGAGTTCGCCTACCGTCAGAGCGAGGAGCAGCGCAGCGGTCAGCCGCAGCGCCATGCGGTGCTGATCGTCGGCGCCGGGCCCATCGGCCTGACCCTGGCGCTGGACTGCGCCGCGCGCGGCCTGCGCTGCGTGCTGCTGGACGACAACAACAGCGTCAGCATCGGCTCGCGCGCGGTCTGCTACGCCAAGCGCCCGCTGGAGATCTGGGACCGCCTGGGCGTGGGCCAGTCCATGGTGGAGCAGGGCGTGCGCTGGCAGGTCGGCAAGGTGTTCTTCCGGGACGAGCTGGCCTACCAGTTCGACCTGCTGCCCGAGGCGCATCACCAGATGCCGGCCATGATCAATCTGCAGCAATACCACCTGGAAGAAAAGCTGGTGGCCGCCTGCGAGGCTGAGCCTCTCATCGACCTGCGTTGGAAACATCGGCTGCTGAGCCTGGAGCAGGACAGCGCTGGCGTGCGACTGACCATCGAGACGCCCGATGGCGTGTTCCACAGCGCGGCCGACTGGGTGGTGGCCTGCGACGGTGCCAACAGCGATACGCGCCGCATGATAGGCGCCGAGTTCACCGGCCAGGCCTTCCAGGATCGCTTCCTGATCGCCGATGTGGTGATCGCCGATGCCAACTTCCCCACCGAGCGCTGGTTCTGGTTCGACCCGCCCTTCCACCGCGGCCAGTCGGTGCTGCTGCACAAGCAGTGCGATGGCGTCTGGCGCATCGACTTCCAGCTCGGCTGGGGCGCCGACCCCAATGAGGAGAAGAAGCCCGAGAAGGTGATCCCGCGTATCCAGGCCATGCTTGGGCCGGAGGTTGAATTCGAGCTGGAGTGGGTCTCCGTGTACCAGTTCGCCTGCCGCCGCATCGACCGCCTGCGCCATGGCCGCGTGCTGTTTGCCGGCGACTCGGCGCACCAGGTGTCGCCCTTTGGCGCGCGTGGCGCCAACACCGGCGTGCAGGACGCCGACAACCTTGCCTGGAAGCTGCAGGCGGTGCTGAGTGGCCGCGCGCCCGAGCATCTGCTGGACAGCTACCACGAGGAACGCGCCGTCGCCGCCGACGACAACCTCCTGAACTCCACCCGCTCCACCGACTTCATCACACCCAAGAGCCGCGTCTCGCTGCGCCTGCGCAACGCGGTGCTGGAGCTGGCGCGCACCGAGGCCTTTGCCCGCCCGCTGGTCAACAGCGGTCGACTCTCCACGCCCACGCCCTACCTGAACTCCTCGCTCAACACGCCGGACGAGGAGCTGTTCCATGGCCGCATGAAGCCGGGCAGCAACTGTGCCGATGCGCCGGTGCACAACCGTGCCGGCCAGCCGGACTGGCTGCTCAAGCAACTGGGCCAGGGCTTTGTGCTGCTGAGCTTCGGGCCAGCGCCGGCCGTCGAGGGCCTGAGCGTGCTGGAGATCGGCCGCGACCTGATCGACAGCGAGGGCGTGCTGGCCCAGCGCTACGATGGCCGGCCGGGCACCGTGTACCTGATACGCCCCGACCAGCATGTGGCCGCGCGCTGGCGCGGCTTCGACGCCACCAAGGTGCAGGCTGCGCTGCGCCGTGCCCTGGCCATCCACTGAAGCACGAGGGACCATCATGAGCCTGCTGATCCACTCCCCCAACATCCCCGACCCCGACGGCTTCTACGAGCAGCTGATCCATGCCCAGCGCGATCTCAGCGACGAGCAGGCCGAGATGCTGCTGGCCAAGCTGGTGCTGATCCTGGCCAACCAGGTGGGCGACCGCGCGGTGCTGGCCGAGGCCCTGACGCTGGCCCGCACGAACACGCTGAACTGAGAACGATGAGCGACGATTTGATTTACCTGGCCGGCTTCGGCAACCAGCACCAGAGCGAAGCGGTACCCGGCAGCCTGCCGCAGGGCCAGAACAGCCCGCAGCGGGTGGCCCATGGGCTCTATGCCGAGCTGCTCTCGGGCAGCGCCTTCACCGCGCCGCGCGCCGACAACCAGCGCAGCTGGCTCTACCGCCGCCAGCCCTCGGTGGTGGTGGGCGGCTACGAACCGCTGGCACATGAATTCCTGAAGACCGGTGCCGCCGAGGGTCAGGTCGTGCCCCCCGATCCGCTGCGCTGGGCGCCCACGCCCGTACCCGCGTCGGACTGCGATTTCGTCAGCGGCCTGCGCACCCTGTGCGTGAACGGCGACCCGGATGCGCATCTGGGCATGGCCGCCCACCTCTACCTGGCCAATCGCTCGATGGAGCGCAGCGCCTTTGTGAATGCCGACGGCGAACTCCTGATCGTGCCCCAGCAGGGTAGCCTGCGCCTCACAACCGAGCTGGGCCGGCTGGACGTGCGGCCCGGCGAGATCGCGCTGATCCCGCGCGGCCTGGCGTTCAAGGTGGCGGTGGATGGGCCCTCGCGCGGTTATGTGTGCGAAAACTACGGCGCCGCGCTGCGCCTGCCCGAGCTGGGGCCGATCGGCTCCAACGGCCTGGCGAATGCGCGCGACTTCCTCGCGCCGGTGGCCTGGTTCGAGGAAGGGGAGCCGGGCGGCTACGACATCATCAAGAAGTTCGGCGGCAAGCTGTGGCGCGCGCGGCAGGCACACAGCCCCTTCAACGTGGTGGCCTGGCACGGCAATCTCACGCCCTACAAGTACGACACCGCGCACTTCATGACGATCGGTTCGATCAGCTTCGACCATCCGGACCCCAGCATCTTCACCGTGCTCACCAGCCCTTCGGATACGCCCGGCTGGGCGAATGTGGACTTCGTGATCTTCCCGCCGCGCTGGATGGTGGCCGAGCACAGCTTCCGCCCGCCCTGGTACCACCGCAATGTGATGAGCGAGTTCATGGGTCTGGTGCTGGGCCAGTACGATGCCAAGCCCGAGGGCTTCAAGCCGGGTGGCGCCAGCCTGCACAACGCCTTCGTGCCGCATGGCCCCGACACCGAGGCCTTTGCCAAGGCCTCGGCCGCCGCGCTGGCGCCGCACAAGCTGGACCAGACCCTGGCCTTCATGTTCGAGACCCGCTACCGTCTCCTGCCCACCGCCTTCGCGATGCAGGCCGGGGGTGCACTTGAAACCACTTATGCCGACTGCTGGAACGGTCTGGCCGACAACTTCACGATCCAAACGCCATGAGCCAACTCGATTTCACCCATGACCCGGCCGCGCAGAGCTGGGTGGACAGCGCCAATGCGGCCGATAGCGATTTCCCGATCCAGAACCTGCCCTACGGCCTGTTCCGCCGCGCCGGCAGCAACGAGCATGCGCGCGTGGGCGTGGCCATCGGCGATCAGATCCTCGACCTCAAGCTGGCCGCTGCGGCGGGCCGCTGGAGCAGTGCCGAGCAGGTGCTGCTGCAAGCTCTGTCGAATGGCGATCTGAACACCTTCATGGCCCAGCCGCAGGCGCAGCGCCTTGCACTGCGCCAGGCCCTGTTTCTGGCCCTGCAGGCCGGCAGCAAGCAGGAAGCCGCGCTGCGCCCCTGCCTGCTGGCGCAAGCCGCCGCGCAGATGGCGGTGCCCTGCCGCATCGGCGACTACACCGACTTCTACACCGGCATCCACCACGCCACCACGGTGGGCAAGCTGTTCCGCCCCGACAACCCACTGCTGCCCAACTACAAATGGGTGCCGATCGGCTATCACGGCCGCAGCTCGTCGATAGGGGTGAGCGGCTCCACCGTGCGCCGCCCGCTGGGCCAGCTGATGGCGCCCGGGGCCGAGGCGCCGGTGCAGGCGGCCAGCAAGCGGCTGGACTACGAGCTGGAGCTGGGTCTGTTCGTGGCCGGCGGCAACGCACTCGGCGAGCCCATCCCGATGGCCGAGGCCGAGCAGCATATGTTCGGCGTGACCCTGCTGAACGATTGGTCGGCGCGCGATATGCAGGGTTGGGAATACCAGCCGCTGGGGCCCTTCCTGGCCAAGAACTTCGCCACCACCATCTCGCCCTGGATCGTCACGATGGAGGCGCTGGAGCCCTTCCGCATTCCCTTCGCGCACCCGACCAGCGACCCGCAGCCGCTGCCCTATCTGGACTCGCCGGCCAACCGCGCCGAGGGCGGCTACGAGATCGAGCTGGAGGTGTGGTTGCAGACCGAGGCGATGCGCGCGCAAGACCTGGCCCCCACGCGGCTGATGCGCAGCAACTTCAGGCATGCCTACTGGACGCTGGCGCAGATGCTCACCCACCACGCCAGCAATGGCTGCAATCTGCAGCCCGGCGACCTGCTGGGCACCGGCACGCAATCGGGCCCGGCGGCGGAGGAGGGCGGCTCGCTCTTGGAACTCTCCAACGGTGGCAAGCAGGCACTGAGCCTGCCCAATGGCGAGACCCGCAGCTTCCTGCAGGACGGCGACACCGTGATCCTGCGCGGCTATGCGGTCAAGGACGGCGCGCGCCGCATCGGCTTCGGCGACTGCGCCGGCACCATCACGCCGGCGCCTCGAGCCACAGCAGGCTGAACCAGCCGCGCGCGTCGGTCCAGACCGGGCCGGCGCGGAAGCCGGCGCGCGCCGCCTGGGCCTGGAAGCCGGCGATGCTGTACTTGTGCGAGTTCTCGGTGTGCAGGGTCTCGCCGGCGGCAAATTCGTAGTCCACGCCGTCCAGCCTGAACAGCTGCTCGCGCAGGCTCAGCAAATGCATCTCGATGCGCTGCTGCGGGGCGTTGTAGAAGGCGCTGTGCTCGAAGCCCGCGGGGTCGAATTCGGCGCCCAGCTCGCGCCGCGCGCGCGCCAGCAAGTTGAGGTTGAAGGCCGCGGTGACGCCGGCGGCGTCGTTGTAGGCGGCGTGCAGCACGGCGGGGTCCTTGATGAGGTCGATGCCGATTAGCAGGCCACCGCCGCGCAGCTCCTGGGCCGTCATCTGGAAGAAGGCCTGGGTCTCCGCGGGCGAGAAATTGCCGATGCTGGAGCCCGGGAAGAAGCCCACGCGACGACCGTGCGCGGGCCGCGGGGGCAGGTCATGCGGCTGGGTGAAATCGGCCACCACCGGCTGGATGGCTAGGGCCGGGCAGGCCTGCTGCAGCTCGGCGCAGGCGCCCAGCAGATGCGCGCCCGAGATGTCCACCGGCACGAAGGCATGGGGCTGGTCCAGATGTGCGATCAGATGCCGCACCTTTCGCAGCGCACCGGCGCCGTACTCCACCAGCTGCGCGCGCGGCCCCATGCAGGCGGCCATCTCGGCGCCATGGGCCTGCAGCAGGGCCAGCTCGGTGCGGGTGGGGTAGTACTCGGGCAGCTCGCAGATCTGCTCGAACAGCTGCGAGCCGAGCTCGTCATAGAAGTACTTGGGCGCGATGCTGCGCGGGCGCTGGCTCAAGGCCAGGTGCAGATCGCTGGCAAACCGCTGCTTGGCGCTGGCCGCTTGATTCATGATGCGCAGGCTCCCAGATCGCGCGCCAGGCGCAGGCCGCTGAACTGCCAGCGCGCGGCCGGCGGGAAGAAGTTGCGGTAGCTGGGCCGGGCATGGCCCGGCGGGGTGGCCAGGCTGCCGCCGCGCAGCACCAGCTGGCCCACCATGAACTTGCCGTTGTACTCGCCCACCGCGCCCGCCATGGGGCGAAAGCCCGGATAGGGGTGGTAGGCCGAGTAGGTCCATTGCCAGGCCTGATCGGCCGCCTGGGCGAAGCCGGGCAGGGCGATGGCGGCCTCCCATTCAAATTCGCTGGGCAGGCGCGCCCCCGCCCACTCGGCGAACGCGGCGGCCTCGTAAAAGCTCAGCTGCAGCACCGGTGCCTGCGGGTCCAGCGGCTGCAGGCCGGCGAGGCCGAAGACCAGTGCTCGCCCGTCTTGTTCGCGCCAGTAGGCCGGGCCTTGCCATCCTTCTGCCTGCACCAGCGCCCAGCCGTCCGAGAGCCACAGCGAGGCGCGCCGGTAGCCGCCGTCGGCGATGAAGGCAGCGTACTCGCCGCAAGTCACCAGCCGGTTGGCGATCTCGAAGGGCCGCAGCAGCTGCGCATGGCGCGGCAGCTCGTTGTCGAAGGCAAAGCCCGCGCCCGCGTGGCCGATCTCCACCGTGCCGCCGCCATGGGCCAGCCAGCGCAGCGGCAGGGCCGGTGCGGGCGGCGGGGTCTGCGCCCGGTAAGCGGGCAGCAGGGGATTGCAGGAGAAGGCGTGCAGGATGTCGCTGAGCAGCAGTTCCTGGTGCTGCTGCTCGTGCTGCAGGCCCAGCTCGACCAGGGCCAGGTCTTGCGGCGCCAGGGCCAGGCCCAGATAGTCCTGCATGGCCGCGTCCACATGGCGGCGATAGGCCTGCACCTCGGCCAGGTCGGGGCGACTCAGCAGGCCGCGCTGCGGGCGCGGATGGCGTGGGCCCAGCGCCTCGTAATAGGAATTGAACAGATAGGCGTAGGCGGGGTCGAAGCAGCGGTAGCCCGACATGCGCGGCGTCAGCAGCAGGGTCTCAAAGAACCAGCTGGTGTGGGCCTGGTGCCATTTGCTGGGGCTGGCATCGGGCATGGACTGCAGCGCCTGGTCTTCGGCCGAAAGCGGCGCGGCCAGCGCCTCGGTATGGGCGCGCACCGTCCGATAGCGCTGGCGCAGGGTCTGTGCTGTGCTCATGTTCACCAGGGCCTCCATGGGGCAACGGTAGCCTATCTTGCTGCCCAAAGATGTCAGCAGTTGCAGGGCAAACCTCAGGCGCCTTGCCTGGTCTATGGGCATAACATCGCCGGCTTGGCGCCGCCCACTAGGAGACAAGCATGACCCGGTTCGCATCAAGGTTGCAAGAATCCCTGCTCGGCCTGGCCGCCATGGCCGCCCTGGCCACGCTGACGCCGGCCATGGCGCAAGAGGTGACCCTCAAGGTGCACCACTTCTGGCCGCCTGGCGCGATGCCGCCCACCAAGATCCTGCAGCCCTGGTGCGACAAGATCGCCGCCGATTCGGGCGGCAAGCTCAAATGCCAGATCTTCCCGGCGATGCAGCTGGGCGGGACGCCGGCGCAGCTGATCGACCAGGCCAAGGACGGTGTGGTGGACATCGCCTTCACCCTGCCGGGTTACACGGCCGGGCGCTTCCCCATCATGGAGGTGTTCGAGCTGCCCTTCATGACCAACTCCGCCGAGGCTGGCGCGCGCGCCGCCTGGGACTTCTACGGCAAGTACGCCAGCAAGGAATTCGCCGGCCTCAAGCCGCTGATGTTCAGCGTGCACGACGAGGGCTATCTGCACACACGCGAGAAGCAGATCAAGACCCTGGCCGACTTCAAGGGCCTGAAGCTGCGCGCCCCCACGCGCCAGACCAACAAGTTGCTGGCCTCGTTGGGCGCCACGCCGGTGGGCATGCCGCTGCCGGCGGTGGCCGATGCGGTGAGCAAGGGCACCATCGACGGCTTCGCCCTGCCCTGGGAGGTGATCCCCTCGGTGAAGCTGCACGAGATGGTGAAGTACCACACCGAGACCGACCGCAGCCGGCCGGCGCTCTACAGCGCGGTGTTCGTGCTGGCGATGAACCAGGCCCGCTACGACGGCCTGTCCGCCGAGCTGAAGGCGGTGATCGACAAGAATTCGGGCGCCGCGCTCTCGCAGCAGGCCGGCAAGACCTGGGACGAGAGCCAGGCGGTGGGCCGCAAGCCGGCGCTGGACCGTGGCAATGTCTTCTACACCGTGCCGGCCGCCGAGGTCGATCTGTGGATCAAGGCCAGCCATCCGCTCTACGACGAATGGGCGGCTGATATGGACAAGCGCGGCCTGCCCGGCAAGCAGATGCTGCAGGACGCGCAAGGCCTGCTGGCCAAGTACAAGAAGTAAGTAAGTAAAACCGTGGCCGCCAGCCTGCGAACCCTGGCACGCTGGTGCGCGCTGGCCGGCTGCCTCAGTGCCTGCCTGACGGCGCTGCTGACCGTGGCCAGCATCATTGGGCGCTCCTGGCTGGCGCGCCCGATCCAGGGCGATGTGGAGCTGACCCAGTTCGGCATCGCGCTGTGCATCGCGCTGTGCCTGCCCTGGTGCCAGCTGCAGCGCGGCAACATCATCGTGGACTTCTTCACCCAGGCCGCACCCGCGCCCGTGCAGCGCGGGCTGGACCGCCTGGGCGCCCTGCTGCTGGCGGTGATGCTGGGTCTCTTGGCCTGGCGCGCCGGCGCCGGCGCGCTGGCGGTGCGCGAGGCTGGCGAGACCAGCATGATTCTGGGCTGGCCGATGTGGTTCAACTATGCGGCGCTGGCGCCCGGGCTGGCACTCAGCGGCCTGATCGCACTGCTGCAGGCCTGGCAGGGCGGAGAGGGGCGATGACGGTCGGCCTCGCCATCTTCGCCGCCATGCTGCTGCTGATGGCGCTGCGCGTGCCCATCGCCGCTGCGATGTTCATCCCCGGCGCCTGCGGCTATGCCTGGATGACCAGCGACCTGGCGCTCTTGAACCTGCTCAAGGGCAGTGCGGTGGCGCGGCTGTCCGTCTACGACCTCTCGGTGATTCCGCTGTTCCTGCTGATGGGCCAGTTCGCCACCCAGGGGGGCCTGAGCCGCGCGCTCTTCAAGGCCGCGGCGGCCCTTGTGGGGCACAAGCGCGGCGGTCTGGCGATGGCGGCCATCATGGCCTCGGCCGCCTTCGGCGCGGTATGCGGTTCGTCCGTCGCCACCTGCGCCACCATCACCCAGGTGGCCTACGAGGAGATGAAGCGCGGCGGCTACCATGGCCGCCTCTCCACCGCGGTGCTGGCCACCGGCGGCACGCTGGGCATCCTGATCCCGCCCTCGGTGCCCCTGGTGGTCTATGCCATCCTGACCGAGCAGAACATTGCCAAGCTGTTCGCCGCGGCCTTTGTGCCGGGGCTGATCGCCACCGCCGGTTATTTGGTCGTGATCGCGCTTTACTGCAGGCTGCGACCCGAGCTGGCCCGGCCCTCGGTGCGCCTGCCCTGGGGCCAGCGCTGGCGCGCGCTGCTGGGCGTGTGGCCGATGGTGCTGATCTTCGTGACCGTGTTCGGCGGCATCTACGGCGGGCTGTTCTCGCCCACCGAGGGTGCGGCGGTGGGCGCGATCGCCACCTTCATCACCGGACGCTTCAGCGGCGAACTGAACAACGAGGGCCTGCGCCGCAGCTTCCTGGGTACGGCCGAAACCACCGCCATGGTGTTCATGATCTTTCTCGGTGCCGACATGATGAATTCCTCGCTGGCGCTGACCCAGATGCCGGCGCGGCTGGCCGAATGGGTGGGGCACCTGCAGGTGCATCCGCTCGTCATCGTCGCGTCCGTCCTGGCCTTCTACATCGTGCTGGGCTGCGTGATGGACGAGCTCTCGATGCTGCTGCTCACTGTTCCCGTGATCTTCCCCACCGTGATGGGCCTGGAACTCTGGGGCCTCAGCCCCGAGCACAAGGCGATCTGGTTCGGCGTGCTGGTGCTGATGACCGTGGGCATAGGCATGCTGGCACCGCCGGTGGGCCTGAACGTCTATGTGGTGAATGGCATGGCGCGCGATGTGCCGATGAACGAGACCTACAAGGGCGTGATGCCCTTCCTGGCCTCGGACCTGCTGCGCATCGTGCTGCTGCTGTTCTTCCCGGCGATTACGCTGGCGGCGCTCAAACTCATCTGAGTTCTTCACCAGCCTGTCATGCGCGCTGGCTAGCCTGACCGGCAACACCATCACGCCGCGAGCCCATGCCGGGAACTCTTGCCCATGACTGGACCGAGCCCGACCCGGCCCTGCCCGAGCGCATGGTGGCGGTGGCGGCGGCCAGCCTGGGCCTGCGCCAGCGCGCCGCCTTCTTTGTTTGGGCCCAGACCCAGATGCAGGGCCTGCTGCCGCATCAGCTGCTGGTGTGCGCGGTGGAGCAGCAGGGCCAGTGGCGGGCCGACGTGTTCAACAGCCTGCCGCTGCCCGCGGCGTTGGGCCAGCGCCTGCAGGACCTGCGCCAGCCGGCTTGGCTGGCGCTGCAGCGGCAGTGGCGGCAGGCGCCGCTCGCCATCGCGGTGGCGGAGCTGCCGGATGAATTGGCCGCGGCCCTGGGCCAGGCGGGCTTGGCCCAGCTGTTGCTGCATGGTGCCGCGGCACCCGGACGCGCCCAGCGCGCCGAGGCCTGGTTTCTCTGGGCCCGCGCCGGCGCGGCCTATACCCAGGGCCATCGCCAACTCGCCGCCTGGTTGATGCCGCATCTGCACGCGGCCTGGCGTCAGGTACAGGCCGCCGGCCAGCGCCTGGCGGAGCCGGGCGACGCAGCCTCAGGCATCACCGCACGCGAGCAGCAAATCCTTGCCCTGCTATGCCTGGGCCTGAGCAACCAGGCGATCGCGCAGCGCCTGGATCTGAGCGCGCTGACGGTGAAGAACCATGTGCAGAAGCTGCTGCGCAAGCTGCGCGCCAGCAACCGTGCCCAGGCCGCGGCGATGGCGATGGCGCAGCGCCTGGTCAGCGTTTGAGGAGCAAGCGCTCCAGCCCGGCCAGCAACAGCAGGCCCAGGGCCACGCCCACCATATCGGCCAGCACATCGGCCGCCTCGGCGCTGCGGCCGGGGATCTGGGTCTGTACCAGTTCGATGAAGATGCCATAGGCCAGCAGGCCCAGGACCACCTTGCGTTGGCGCTGTGCGCCAGCGAGACTCAGCGCGCTCACCACCGCCAGGGTGGTAAAGGCCAGCAGGTGATTGGCCTTGTCCCAGCCGCTATCGATACCTTCGGGTGGTTTGGGGCTGAAGGCCAACCAGCTGATCACCAGCAGCAGCAGCATGAGCAGGGCGCGCCACCAAGCCTGGCTGCGCGGCGAGAGCAGGATATCCATCGAGAGCCTGGTGATGTTGTTGAGGCTGGAATTCTCGTTGATGGCGCCGATGCGTCGAGGTTTAATGCGGGCCATGAACCGGGGCTTCAAACTTTGTCTGCTGCTCGCTTGGCTGGCCTGCACATCCTTGTGGGCGCAGGAGAGCGAGCCCGCCGCCACACCCTTCCGCCCCACCGTCGCCAGCGGCGCGGCGATTTCCCTGCCCGGCTGGTTGGAGCTTGAACTGGGTGGCCAGCGTCTGGGCGGACATGGTGCCGATCGGCGCGGCAGTCTGCCCTATCTGCTCAAGTACTCGGTCAACGAGCAACTCGCGCTCTTGCTGGGCGGAGACGCGCGTGTCAGCAGCCGACCCGCGGGCGGGCCCACGCTGAGCGGCATGGGCGATACCGCGCTGACGCTCAAATGGCGCGGCACCGCGGCGCCCGCGGGCACGAGCTATGGCGTCGAGGCCAGCGTCAAATTCCCCACCGCGGCCACCGGCCTGGGCAGCGGTGAGCGCGACCTCGGCCTGAAGGGCATCTACGGCCTGGACATCGCCGAGGGCTGGCATCTGGACGGGAACCTGCTCGTCAATCGACTGGGTGGCATTGAGGCGGGGCAGGGGCGCCTGCAGTCGGCCTGGGCGATGGCGCTGTCGCATAGCGTCGGCCCGGCCTGGACGTTGGCAGCCGACCTCTCCGGTACACATCAGCGCGGGGTAGCGGACACGGTCCAGTTGCTGGGAGCGGCGAGCTATGCGTTGAGCCCGCGCCTGGTGCTGGACGGTGGGCTGGCGCGAGGTCTCAACCGCAACACGCCCAAGTGGACCCTGTTCGCCGGCATGACGGTGCTGCTTGGTCAGTTGCACTGATCCCCGCCCACCATGAAAAATAGCCCTTCCTTGCGGAAGGGCTATTTTCATTTTTTTGGTGCCGGAGAGATGAATCGAACACCCGACCTTCTCATTACGAATGAGCTGCTCTACCGACTGAGCTACACCGGCGTCAAGCCTACTATTCTAGCAGAGTTTATTGAGCGCTTTCAAGATGGTAGGACGTGATGCGCTCAACTTCGTTTTTGGAGCCCAGCACCACGGCCACGCGTTCGTGCAGCTTGCCGGGCTTCAGATCCATGATGCGTTCGCGCGCATTGGTGGCCGCGCCGCCCGCCTGTTCGACCAGGAAGGCCATCGGGTTGGCTTCGTACATCAGGCGCAGCTTGCCGGCCTTGTTGGGCTCGCGCTTGTCCCAGGGGTACATGAAGACGCCGCCGCGGGTGAGGATGCGGTGCACGTCGGCCACCATGGAGGCGATCCAGCGCATATTGAAGTTCTTGCCGCGCGGGCCCTCTTCACCAGCCAGGCATTCATCGATATAGCGCTTCACCGGGGCATCCCAGTGGCGCATGTTCGACATATTGATGGCGAATTCCTTGGTGTCCTCGGGGATCTTCACGTCCTCATGGGTGAGCACGAAGGAACCCTGCTCGCGGTCCAGTGTGAACATCGCGACGCCGTCGCCCACCGTCAGCACCAGGGTGGTCTGCGGGCCGTAGACGCAATAGCCGGCCGCGGCCTGGGCCGAGCCGGGCTGCAGGAAATCGTCCTCGCTGACGCCCTTGCTGCCTTCCACCTTCTTGAGCACCGAGAAGATGGTGCCGATGGAGACGTTCACATCGATGTTCGATGAGCCGTCCAGCGGGTCGAACATCAGCAGGTACTCGCCCTGGGGGAAGCGATTCGGCACCAGGTAGATGCCTTCCATCTCTTCCGAGGCCATGGCCGCCAGGTGGCCGCCCCATTCGTTGGCCTCGATCAGCACCTCGTTGGCGATGATGTCCAGCTTCTTCTGCACCTCGCCCTGCACGTTCTCGCTACCGGCGGTGCCCAGCACATCGCCCAGCTCACCCTTGTTGACGCTGATGGCGATGCGCTTGCAGGCGCGCGCGACCACCTCGATCAGGAGGCGCAGCTCCTGCGGGATATGACCGTGCTGGCGCTGCTGCTCGATCAGGTACTGGGTGAGGCTGATGCGGCGCGTCATGCTTGCTCTCCCTTGGCCTCGGAGGCGAGTGCGCGCTCGACGATCTCGCGCACATCGTTGGACAGGTCGGCCTTGGCGGCGACGCGGGCGATCGCCTCGCGGGCGGCGCTGCGATAGGGCTCGGCCAGCACGGTCCAGCGGTCCATCACGCGCGCCAGTCGGCTGGCGATCTGCGGATTGATGGCGTCCAGCGCCAGCACCTGCTCGGCCCAGAACACATAGCCGGCGGCGTCCTTGCGATGGAAGGCGGCGGGGTTGAACATGCACAGCGAGAAGATCAGGCTGCGCGCGCGGTTCGGGTTCTTGAGCGTGAAGTCAGGGTGCTGCATCAGCTGCTTCACGCGGGCGAAGCTCTTGCCGTCCAGCTCGGGCGTGCGGCCCTGCAGCGCGAACCATTTGTCGATCACCAGCTCGTCGCCCTTGAAGAGGGCGTGGAAGCGTGCCAGCGCGGGCTCGGCCAGCTCGGCGTGGGCGGCCACCAGGGCGGACAGGGCGCCCATGCGGTCGGTCATATTGCCGGCGTCCTTGAAGCGCTGGTAGGCGCGGCCGGGCCACACGCTGTCGCCGGTCTGCGTCGCGTTCAGCACCAGCATGGCGAGCGCCAGGTTGGCCAAAGCGCGCTGGCCCGACTGCACCGGATCGGGCGCATAGCCAGCCTTCACCTGGCTCGCTTCATAGGCCACGGCCCAATCCGGGGCCAGGGCCTGCGCCAGTTGCAGGCGCGCCGCTTCCACCGCGGCATGGATTTCCTGCGGGTCGACGATGTCCAGCTGCTCGGCGATATAGGCCTCGCCGGGCAGGGTCAAGGCCAGCTCCTTGAAGGCGGCGTCCAGCGCGCTGTGGCGCAGCACGGCGCGCATCGCCTCGATATAGGCGGCGTCCAGCACCAGCTTTTCGCCGCTGCGCACCGCCGCGAGGATGCGGTTCAGCGCCAGGCGCTGGCTGGCTTCCCAACGGTTGAAGGCATCGCTGTCGTGCTTGAGCAAGGTCAGCAGCTCGGCATCGCTGAGGGCATCGTCCAGTACCACCGGGGCCGAGAAGCCGCGCAGCAGCGAGGGCACGGGGGCGCTGGCCACGTCCACGAACACAAAGCTCTGCTCGGCCTGGTCCAGCACCAGCACGCGATCCGTACCGGTGGCAGCCGCCTCGCCCTGCAGTTGCAAGGGCAAGACCTGGCCCTCATGGCTCAGCAGCCCCAGCGCCACCGGGATCACCTGCGGCAGCTTGTCGGCCTGGCCCGGCGTGGCGGGGGTGGATTGCTTGAGCGTGAGCGTGTAGGTCTGGGCCGCGGCGTCGTAGGCACCGCGCGCCTGCAGATGCGGCGTGCCGGCTTGCGAGTACCAGCGCTTGAAGGCGTCCAGGCGCGTCGTCAAGGCGGAGCCGGGGTTGGCGTCGGCGATGGCCTGGGCGAAGTCGTCGCAGGTCACCGCCTGGCCGTCATGGCGCTCGAAGTAGAGCTTCATGCCGGCCTCGAAGCCGGCGCGGCCCACCAGGGTCTGGTACATGCGCACCACCTCGGCGCCCTTGTCGTATACCGTGGCCGTGTAGAAGTTGTTGATCTCCACATAGGAGTCAGGGCGCACCGGATGGGCCATCGCGCCCGAGTCCTCGGGGAACTGCATGGCGCGCAGCTGGCGCACGTCCTGGATACGGCAGACCGCGCGCGCGCTGGGCGTGGCGGCCATGTCCATGCTGAATTCCTGGTCGCGGAAGACCGTCAGGCCTTCCTTCAGCGAGAGCTGGAACCAGTCGCGGCAGGTGACGCGATTGCCGGTCCAGTTGTGGAAGTACTCATGCGCGACGATGCTCTCGATGCGATGGAAGTCGGCATCGGTGGCGGTGGCGGGCGAGGCCAGCAGGGCTGAGGTGTTGAAGATGTTCAGGCCCTTGTTCTCCATCGCGCCCATATTGAAGTCGGACACGCCGACCACCATGAAGCGTTCCAGGTCCAGCGGCAGCGCAAAACGCGCCTCGTCCCAGACGATGGAGGCGATCAGCGAGTTCATCGCGTGTTCGGTCTTCTCCAGATCGCCGCGGCGCACGAACACCTGCAGTAAATGGTCCTTGCCGGCACGGGTGCGGATGCGCTGCTCGCGCGCCACCAGGTCGCCCGCCACCAGGGCGAACAGATAGCTGGGCTTGGGGAAGGGGTCGTGCCACTTGGCGAAGTGGCGCCCGTTGTCCAACTCGCCCGCGTCCAGCAGATTGCCGTTGGACAGCAGCACCGGGTACTTGGCCTTGTCGGCGCGCAGATGCACCGAGTAGACCGCCATCACGTCCGGGCGGTCCAGGAAGTAGGTGATGCGGCGGAAGCCCTCGGCCTCGCACTGCGTGAAGAAGCTGCCGCCCGAGGTGTAGAGACCGCTCAAGGAGGTGTTCTTCTCGGGGGCGCAGGTGTTGCGGATTTCCAGTGCGAAGTCGGCGTCGGGCGCACCCTCGATGATCAGCTCATGCCCTTCCTGGCGGAAGGACACGCTCTCACCATTGATCAGCACGCGCAGGAGGTTGAGCTCCTCGCCATGCAGGCGCAGCGGGCCATGTGGCACGGCGGTATTGCGCTCGATCTGCATCTTGCTGGTCACCAGGGTCTTGGCCGGTTCCAGGTCGAAGGTCAGGTCAACGGTGCGAATCCAGAAGGCCGGAGCCAGATAGTCTTCGCGGCGGATCAGGGTGGCAGAGCCTTCACGCATGGTGGGCATCCTTGGAATAAAGCGAAGCCCCGGCTGGATCGCAGCCGGGGCAGGGTGGGTTTAAACGCCTTGCTTCAGGCTCTCGGAAATGAAGGGGTCGAGATCGCCGTCCAGCACCTTCTGGGTGGCCGAGGTCTCGTAGTTGGTGCGCAGGTCCTTGATACGGCTCTGGTCCAGCACATAGCTGCG
>Ga0208398_100615_pt1 | contig 20131 bp, 17 predicted proteins | sample LakWasMe79_HOW10_2_FD_183905 | JGI IMG/M metagenome (GOLD analysis project Ga0208398, IMG submission 183905) | Freshwater sediment methanotrophic microbial communities from Lake Washington under simulated oxygen tension - Sediment Metagenome... | ecosystem: Environmental > Aquatic > Freshwater >...
GAGCGATAAGAGCCTAAGAAGCGTGATGCTCGAAACCGAACGAGCAGTGCTTCGTCAGTCTGGCAATCGGCAACGACCAGTTATCTATGGAAGCTTTCTTGCACAGGAGAACTTTCGGTTTTCCTCATATGCGACAAGCGAAACGAACGTAGCAAAGAAATCCGAACCTGACGATGACTGGCTCATGCAAGGGCCTGGTAGAGAGTCTTACAGGCCAGGGTGGGATGTTACAACAGGAGGGAATGGCTCCGACTTTCATGGCAAGAAAAACTTAGAGAATGAACGTTCTATTGCCGAAGAAATACGGACTGCAGCCCCGATTTGTCAACTCCTCTCGGATGGGACGGCAAGGATCAAGGCTGAGCCCACAGTAGTACTCCCACGTGATTTTGTCATTGCGACCGATATCAAGGATGAGAAGACGCCTCAGGCGGTAGTCTCGCCAAAAAATACTGCCGAAGATTGTGCCGCCTGGCGAAGGCGCATCCAAAAGGAACTGACGACCACAGAAATATGTCGACTCCTCTCAGATGGAACCGCGAGGATCAAAGCTGAGCCCACAGTAGTACTCCCACGTGATTTTGTCATTGCGACCGATATCAAGGATGAGAAGACGCCTCAGGCGGTAGTCTCGCCAAAAAATACTGCCGAAGATTGTGCCGCCTGGCGAAGGCGCATCCAAAAGGAACTGACGACCACAGAAATATGTCGACTCCTCTCAGATGGAACCGCGAGGATCAAAGCTGATCCCGCAGTAGTACTTCCACGCGATTTTGTTATTGCGACCGATATCAAGGATGAGAAGACGCCTCAGGCGAAAGTGCTGCGAAGGCATGCAGGAGAAGACTGTTCAGCTTGGCGAAAGCGCACTGTGGCCCAACTTATGTAGCCACGCACGGTGCGCAGTTGGGCTTGGCGCTCAAGCAAGCGATGCTTCTCCGGACAACACGCCATCTGCACACAAATCACAATGCACGCGTGGACTGCCGAAAGTACTTTGACTTTCTTCAAAGGATTTCGCACGCACCGCACCGGCGTCATGCGTTTTTTCATGAATGCAGTCCAGATAGACGATGGGGTACAGCGCGTCCGGAGTACGGGTCTGCCAGGCTTTGGCTGCGTCCATGACGGAATCTGTCACCGAGGAGATTAGAGTGGGTGACGCCTCTGCGCCTTACGTCCGATGTCCCCCCGTTTTCAGTAGCACTGAGCTTTGGAGTCCGGGGTTAATTTAACTGGTTTCTGCATCAGTGTGTGGCATAGGCCGCCGGCGTCAGGCCGCCTAATGATTTCTTCGGTCGTTCCTCGTTGTACTCCCGGCGCCATGCTTCAACGATGACGCGGGCATGCTGCAAACTGGTAAACCAGTGCTCGTTCAAACATTCATCCCGGAACCGTCCGTTGAGTGATTCGATGTAGGCGTTCTGGTTGGGCTTGGTCGGCTCAATCAGGAACAGCAGAACACCGCGTGCATGGGCCCAGGTCAACATGGCACGGCTACAGAATTCTTTGCCGTTATTTGTCCGAATCGCTTTGGGTAACCATTTGTAGCGAACGGGCCGGTTGAACCGTTCAACATACGCGTTCTGCGTAAGCAGCCAGCCAACACAGGTGGACAAGTCAACTATTTGATCTGTGGCGTCCAGCGGTGCGGAAGCAGTTCCTCGATCTGGCTGTTCCTTTGCGTTGGCAGCCGCGTGAGGATGTCCTTCATGTAGACGTACGGGTCATGCCCATTGATTTTGGCGCTTTGGATCAGGCTCATCACGGCGGCGGCACGCTGACCTGCGCGCAACGACCCTGCAAAAAGCCAATTGTTTCTGCCCAATGCGACCGGGCGGATTTGGTTCTCGCACCAATTGTTGTCGATGGGTACTTGACCGTCATACAGGTAGTGCGTCAGCGCCACCCAGCGTTTGAGGCTGTAATCCAGTGCTTTTGCTGTTGCCGAGCCGTCTGGGACCTTGCTTCGTTGCAATAGCAGCCACTTATGCAATGCATCGGTAAGCGGTTTGGCCTTTTCCTGTCGGATTCTCTTGCGATCTTCGGTATTCAGTGCCTTTACGTCGCGCTCCACGTCATACAGTAGGTCAAAGAATTTCAGACCCTCAGCGGCAATCAGACTGCTGTGATTGGCATGCAGTTCAAACAGCTTCCTGCGGGCATGGGCCATACAGCCGGACTCGGTGATGCCTTTGGTAAACAGCGCCTTATAGGCCACGTAATCATCACAAACCAGCGTGCCGCTCCAGCCACCATCCGCATCCGATTTGCCCAGAAACGCTCTGGCATGTTCGCCGGCACGGGACTCGCAGAAGTCGTACACCACTGCCCGCGTGGCTTCGAAGACACCCGGCGCGTAAGCCCAGAGGTAGGCCCGGTGCGTCTTCTTGTTGCCAGGCTTGAGCATCGGGATGGGCGTTTCATCCGCATGCAGTATCGAGTGGTTCAGCACCGATTGTTTGAGCGCATCCACCAGCGGCTGCAACTGCACGCCACACATCCCCACCCATGCACCCAGTGTGGAGCGCGGGATCTCCAGGCCCGCACGGCCAAAGATCTTTTCTTGGCGATACAGGGGCAGATGATCCGCATACTTGGCCACCAACACATCGGCCAGCAACCCGGCAGTGGGGATACCCTTGTCTATGACTTGCGCAGGGACCGGCGCCTGGGTCAGCGTTTCGCAGTTGGAGCAGACCCACTTGCCACGCACATGACGCTCTACCGTGAACACGCCAGGCGTGTAGTCCAGCTTCTCAGAGACAGCCTCGCCAATGCGCTTGAGTTGGCAGCCGCACTTGCAGGCCGTGGAGTCGGGCTCGTGACGGACATCCACGCGCGGCAGGTTGTCAGGCAGCGCTGCACGTTTGGGCTTCTTGGGGGGCTCGGTGTCCGTCTTGGGCGGTGGTGTGAGGTTCTTGAGTTCTTGCTCAATAGCGGCAAGGTCTTCGTCGAAGGCTTCTCCCAGCAAGCTGACCTGTGTGCTGTCGAACTGCTCACGGCTGCGGCCAAACTGGTTGCGCTTGAGCACAGCCATCTCGTGCGTAAGCTGGTCAATCTTGGTCTGGCGGTACACCAGTTCCTGGTCTTGCTGTGCGACTTTGGTCATCAAGCCGGTAAGCAATTCGCGCACTTCCTGTGCGCTCAATTGGTCCAGCGAATCGGGGATGACAACCATGACCCGCAGTGTGGCAAACAATACTCGCCATCTCCATTGGTGCATGCACCAATGGACCTGTCATACGACAACTCACACAACGGTGATGATGCCGTCGTTGCCCAGTCGCTGCCAGGGCAGACCCAGCACTAAAGCTTGCAATTGTTCTGTACTGAGTTGCTGGTGGCGGTTCACTGTCGTCGCTACCGGCCAGGCAAACTTACCCTGGTTGAGTCGCCGGGCCGCCAGCCAGATGCCAATGCCGTCATGCACGAGCACCTTCACGCGATTGGCCCTGCGGTTGGCAAACAGATACGCGTGATGGGGATGCGCGGCGCCAAACACCTGGACCACACGCCCCAACGCCGTATCGGTGCCCGCACGCATGTCCAGTGGCTGTACCGCCAGCCAGGCGCAGTCGATTCGAATCACTTCAGGACTGACGCCGACCACGAGGCAAATTCACTGGCCGCAGACATGGGCCAGGTGACGGTCATCACCATTCCTCCTTTGCGCACCTCCACCGTGATCTCACGCTGCACTGGCTCTGCTGGTTTGGTAAGAAGTGGCAACGCAATGAAGGACGGCACGCTCGGACGAGCAACGTCTGCGGCAGTGGCACTTGTGGCATTTGACTGCCTGAATTGGGATGACTCTTTGAGCCAGCGGTGCAACACGTTGGCGTTCATGCCGTTAGCACTGGCGACCGCCGCAATGGATGCACCCGGTGCATTGCACGCGGCCAGCAATTCGGCCTTGGTCTCGGCAGAGTATGTGCGCTTGGTACGTCGCACTGCGTACCTCGGGGTATCTGAGTCTTTGAGCATTGTGTCCACGATCGGTTGATGTGGACACAATGTTGCTAGGTCGGGTGCCAGTCAACAAGGTGACTTTGCTGGCCGCTTACCGTTCTGCTGCGTTTTGCCGGGCTGAATATATTCTAACCGGACACCCCATTCCTTAGCCCAGTTCTGGATGGTGCCACTGATGTCCTCCGACCCGGTGTCACACCGAAACACTTGTGGCTTCCATCGGGGCGCCGAAGTTGTCGTGACGCCGAATATATGTACGCAATCGACTTCAATGATGTCAGCCAGACAAACCAACGCTCATGACGATGACAGTCACTTGCATTTATCGGGAGTCCATATATGTAGTAGGTAGGCTCGCTGACTCCTTGCTTCCTGCAGGTTTAACCGACCTTGGCTCTGAGTTCGACTTCCTTCAAGATGCCGACGATATGGCTTTCGCTGAACTTTGATTTCTTCACGTAGAGACTCCGTTCGGGGGGATTTTCTCTACTTCGAACTGGCTCAAGATTTCAAGGTGGCTTCACATGACACTTTTCTTGCACGGTGGCCTTACATCACAATCAAGCTGGGTCCTTCCGTTAATACAAACCAACCGGAGATCGCCAATGATGCAAAGTCACCGCCAGCGAAATCGCAATTCCAGCCCAACCTACAAGTGCACCAAGAGCTGTCTAACGCGCAAGACAACGACCCTGCCCGCTCAGTGCCAAGCTCGTCCGAGAAAGCGGGTCATCCGCTGGCCACGGCCTAGAGCGTCAGTACTGCGAAGGCTTTCCGTTTCGCACTGTCTGTGAAGTCCATATTGCTGATTCAATTCAGTGGCGACAATGATGTCTAGGGAAGATGGGGCGATGCTCAATGCCCCAATTTCCATCTGATACCAAGACAATCAAGAGGATGCCCCTAGCGATTGGCTCACGCCGGGAGTAGTGATCACACGCCCAACACATTGGCTCTCTATGCAGTTTTTACACAATCGTAGTTTTGGCCGGCCCTATAAACCACAGCCTCAATTGGCTTACAAATCTTTGTCTAGACTGCTTAATGGCTTCTACTTCACATTTATTTACTGCCTCTACATATTCGCTACAGAGGTTGCATAACCTTTCAACATCCTTTTGCTTGCCTTTCGCCATAGAAGTCAACACATCTAAACCCAGCTGAATATCCAAATCACTTTTATTATTTTTTATGCGATTTGGCAACATTCCTTCAATCGTTGATTTGAATAATTTATGCTCAACATAATAATTCCAACAATCCGTTAACCTTAGTCCTATTGTAGACGGTGATAATTCAAAGTGACTCGCAAGCATCTTCTCAGTTACCTTCAAATTATCGCCAATACCGGGATCTAAGCCAATGTATTTCATCCAGATATTCTTATGATTCACGGAAAGATCTCGGCCCATATCTTCAGAAATTTCAATATGTGCGTTTTCCAAACCATCAATCCGAATTTCTGTATTTTTTTTCTTCAACAATGAGGAATCACTTTTAGTTAATATTCCAATCGTATCTCTAGCCTTACTTAATCCTAGTGGATTGTCCTCTTCCATACCTTCAAGGGACTCGAATTTATAGGGGTTATTAAATCCAGGTGGGTAGGGTATCCCCTCTTCAACTTTTTTTCTTTTCACTTCCCTGACCTCTTTTAGAGTCATCCCATTGAACTCCATAAGTCTTTGTTCTGTCCATTCGTACAACGCGAAGTTGTAATTGGCACCTATGTAGGTCTCCAAACTGGCACTTCCCTCCGAAGTCCATGCTGAAAAATAAGCGTCCCGTTCGTTCTTAACTTGAGCAGAAATTTTCAGTAGCGCCATACCTGCAATATCTTCACAGTCTTCAGGACTTAGGCCAATGTTTCTTCCACGGAAATTTGCAATGCGATTTATGTAATCGCGCACATTCTTCAGGAACTCCTTCTCCTCGGTTTTGAAAGGTAAATTGTTCCTCTTTTTCTCTAGATATCGTGAAAGTTCAAGTTTCAACATCATCTCCTCTTTGTGCCAGCTTTCTCTGATTGACCCATTTTCAGCATGGAGCCGTATGAATCACATAGATCAATCAACCGGAGATCTTTATGCGTACAACGGCTGCAGAACATTTTCCCACGAGGGGCGTGTATAAGCAACGACTCTCGTTTGCCACAGAACTATTGCTCATGTGTCTCGTGTGCACATTACTAGTTTGGTTGGCACAACCCCTTGCGCTGCCCGGACTGGCTGGGTGTCTTGGCCAGCGCTACGACATAAACATCGCACCTCAGAACTGGCTGGATCTTTGGACGAGTACTTCGGCTTTGTTGTCGCGTGTGGACGAAGAGCCTCGGGCTATCCTGCTATTGCGCGCCGCGAGTACTTGGGACTCTGTCAAGCCCATGCTATCTCTCTAGCAAATCCGATCGTGTTGCTGGCAGCCGCAAAAAGCGAGCCTTATCGTGCGCACGTTTGCGCGTATCGTGTCTGTGCTTGGCACAATCTGGAAACGTCCGCCCAAACCGAACGCTTAATTCATGCCCTAGGTGCCAAGCACCCGCTTTGTCTAGGTGGCCCCGCTGGCGATGGTATTCTCGAAGTGCGCGTGGTGCCAGCATGAACAAGCAACTTCACAATTTGCGACGGGGAAACCAAGATGAACACCAATACCAATGGCAATACCCGGGACCCAAGGGAAACTCTTCAGCGGGTAAGCGAACAACCAGCCGACACGAATTTATCGCGCTCCACGTATTCTTCGACAGATGAGGCTACAAATAGCGAGGAGCTCGCCAACACGAAAAACTCTTGGAACAGAATTTTGGCGCACGTAGCGGCAGCTACCCCAAATTCGCCCCCATTTGAAATCAAGAAACGCGATGGCTTGATCACGCTTACCAAAAACTGGCGTGACAAGGGCAGAAGCGCCGTGTGGACAAAATCCTATCGACCAAAGGTAGCAGGTGGAGTAGAAAGAGACTTGAGCTATCTTTGTACGTGGGAATTTAAGCAATTGTTCTTAGCTAAAGAAAAGAATGTTAAGGGGTGTGTAGTATTGCTTACAAGCAACTATGTGGATGAGGATTCTCAGTTGCACTCCGTTGATCTCGACCCAAAGAGTCGTCAAGGCAGCAGACTTGAATTTCGCACCGAAGATGCAGGGCCGACTCTCGATGTCTGGGAGAAGATGAAACCTAGAGTTCACGGCCGTCCACAGGCACACCCCTTCGTGGAACAACGCAATTATTTAGAATTGGTGCGGGGCATCTTTCTCGCGTTGAGGGATTTTCACGACAAAGGCTTTATTCATTGCGACCTTCACCCACGCAATATCGCCTTGCCCGTTCAAACAACGTATCCGATGACCTCTGACAGGCGCGACGAGTACTTAGTGGTAAAGCCACGATGGGACGAGATTCGAGTCATTGATCTCGATTTCTCTGCATCGAAATGGGCAACGCCGTCCATCCCACTACCCCACTCGCTGCCAAAGGGTGACCCAAAGGTGCCCGTGATGTCTGATCACTTGCGGCTGCGACTACTGGCGATACAAGACTGGTTAAATTTGCAAGGTAAGCAATCTTACTTTTGGGACGCAAACTTCTGGGCAACGGACAAGCATGGTGAATATTTGAAGTGCTTCACCACTTTGGATTGGAGAGAAGATCTATACCAATTGGGCTATTGGTTGGCAGAGATTCGGGATAAATGGGGTGGACGGGACCATGTGGATATCACTGGTGATCCCCGTAAACAGTTAACTGAGGAATTGAAGAAACAGCAGACAGCGGTCAACGCATTCATCAAATCATTCCCCGAACGATTGATGAATTGGGGTGGAATCGAACAAGTCATGTGGGACCAAGAAAACTGGAACAGCATAGTTCCAGCACCCGGGCAGCTACCGCATGCTGGCTATATTCGAGAGTTGGATAGCTTGCTACGACTCGACATACTAAATGAAGTTCAAAAGGAACTAGTTTTGTATCGATGTGACCATGATTCGGACTATGAGCCGAAAAAGCAAGCTTTTCCGAGTGAAGCCTCGACATCCGTCGATCAAGATAAGCCGCCTCAATCTCAAACAAAGCCCGATGGGGCGCGCGTGATCTCTCAACCCGATCTAGAGACAAGCATACGTTTTGACAGACAGCCGGTCAGACGGGAACCGACCCAAAGAAGTTGGAAGAAGACCGTTGGCATGGGCGTGCTGGTATTGGTCCTCGCGGTGGGAACGATTCAGAAGTGGGGTATTTCACCACAGCAGCCTGCCAAGAGTGACGAGGTTCCGACCGACGTAGACCGTCTATTTCCGCTGCTTACAAAGGTGGGAAGCCAGAGTCCTGAGCGCAGTGTGGATTTGAAGGCTGACAAATCCAGTTACGCCGTGGGAGAAGAATTTCATTTCACGATCAAGAGTCCAATTGCAGGATATCTCAGTTTGCTTTCGGCCGATGCCGGGGATTCGAGGCCGCAGGTGATTTTCGAAAATTTTCAGGTTGCGTCCGGTAAGGCATTCGACTACCCGAGGCAAAATCTCTTGCCATTGCAAGCCACCGCCCCATTAGGGACAGTCCGTTTCATTGCTGTCGCAACCCCAAACCAAATCGACTGGTCCGGGATCCTAAAGTCGGGTGTTCGAGAGACCAACCTTGAAACTTTCGCGGCAAGCTCGGAATTGAAAATTGAAGTCACTGAGCGCTCTGAAGGGTCTTGGAATACTACAGTGGTGAACATGGACGGGATCGAGTCTAGGAATTTGGTTGCGTGTGTTTTCCGGATAGACGGAAAGGTCGCGAAACATTACTACCCAAGTAGCGCAGAGCCCAATGCGAGAAAGCAAGAATGTGATCTCGCTCAAAAACAGTTTTTCAAGAAACGGGCTCAAGAGTTAAACGCTCCTTTTGTTGATACCCCAATACATTTTGTATTGGAAACTGATCTGGACAAGCAATGAACAACTCTAAATATAGTTATGTATTTGATCTTTCCGAACGAACCAAAGTTAGACGTCGCTCGCTCAATCTGGCGCTGATTTCTGTACTGGCATCCCTCGGTGCACTTCCCAGGACATTGCCGGCACAAAGCTATGGAGTACCAGTGCGCCCGCTGTCTAAAGAAGAGCAAGACGATCAGAGTTTTTTGGAATTGAGCAGTGAGGAAAGGGTAGCTCAAGTTAAGGACGCTGAGTTTCGACTGAGTTCCCGGGGCGCTGCATGGGCAACTGTGAGTAACCCAATCCGCTTCGCAAACGGTTCTTCAGAACTAACACAGAGAGAGACAATGCGGCTGGGTGAGTTTGCGAACGATCTAAAAACAAGACTGCGTGAGACTCGGTTGGCAATTGAAGGCCATGCTAACCGAACTGGTAGTCCCAAACTCAATCGGTTGTTAACTCAGAAACGGGCAGAAAACGTTCGCTCAGTACTTGTTGGTCAATATGGAATAGAACCTTCACGGTTGGTCGCGATCGGCTTTGGCTTTGAAAAACCAAATACGCTTTACGATCCGGAAGACCCTCGACAACGCCGTGCTGAGCTTCGCGTTTTGTCACGGTAAGTGCCATAACTGAAATTTTTCGCATGAACCGCGAGTCTCGACAATGACCACCAAGACAATTCAGCTCTTGCATTCTTTTTTGCTCATTAGAAGCGTGCGCAATACTTTCCGTCGTTCGCTGTTTGTCTTGTTGTTCGCAGTTGTTACAGGTTGTGCCTATCCGGCTTTTGCTCAGATATCCGGAAAGCGAATAGCCTTGCTAATCGGAAATGACAATTACAAAGGAACACGCGTTAGCGACGATACCAACTGGGCACGCTTAGACAACGCTGCGAAAGATGCGCGAGACATTGGAGCACGTCTAAAAGAATTGGGGTTCTCCGAAGTTGAAATATTCCAGAATCTTTCCCGTCAGGAGATCTATGAGGCACTCTCCCGTCTGGGAAAGCGTGTCGCGGAGGCTGATCAAGTGGTGTTCTATTTTTCCGGACATGGTGTTCAAAGCGACACGCGAAACTATCTGATTCCTGTGGACTCAGGCCCGTCGCTGAACGAGGCCGCTCTAAAGGCAGACGCTATCCCTTTAGACGAAGTAATTCAAAGTGTTTCAAAGGGAGCAGGTACCAAGATCGTTATTTTGGATGTGTGCCGGACGCTTCCGCGCGGATTTCGCGGACAGGCGGAGATAGGGATGGCCAGCCCGGAGGCGAGGCGAAAATTACCTCCGCAAACACTAGTGATTTTTTCAGCGCAGGCCAATGAAGTTGCCTCCGACGGACTTGGCCAAGCAAATGGGTACTTTGCACAAGGCCTAAGAAAGGGATTGCTGAATGTTGATGCCAACCTGTTCAACGTCATGGTTGACGCTGAAGAAGAAGTATTGCGTCTATCCAACCAACGTCAACGTCCCGTGATATACGGAAGTCCTCTAGCGCAAAAGCACTTTCGCTTTTCGACTCCAGAAGTAGTCAAGCTAACGCCTACAACTCGACTAGAACAGGAAAACTCAGCGCAATACGGAACTGGATATTCCACGGTTATTGGTTACTCCCGGGACAATGGATATACGGAGATTGCTGGCTACCGCCAGTTGCCTGAAACTACCCGAAGCGATGGGTCTACTTACACGATCGTGCAGAGTGGCGCCTCGTTGGAGACGAAAAATCCCCCTTCTGGCGTTTCGCCCAGTCCACCTTCCACCGGGAAAACAAGTTGCCAGGTGCTAACCGAGAGCGGGCAGGTTTTGGCTGACTTCCTTGTTGCTAACAAGAACCCAAAAGGGATCGTAGTGACCTCGGCTTCGCAGTGCCTAGTGGAGCGTGATGCATATGTTGAAGCAAACCGTCTCAAGGTCACAGGACGCGAAGTTTTGCCTCCAAAATCCCCATCAACCGGGGATCCAATGCCAATTTCTGAACGAACCCAACCAAGTTCTTTTTTGGTTTTTTTCTATGGAACAGCGACGGATTCTGCACCTCAGCCGTGCATCGTCTCGGTTGACCTTGGTCCCCCGAAATACTGCTCTGGTGTGACCATCGTGCCACTAGAACCGGGCGAAAATCAAGAATCTTGGATAGCGCGGGTTTCTCGCGACTCTTCGGGTTACGGAGCCGTCAAGGGATCGACGTACACATCAACCCCTACTTCTTCGCTAGCTCAAACTGCGGGTGAATTTCGCAACGGATGGACGGATCAAAGTAACCTCAGCTACAAAGTTGGCAGATATTCGAACGGCAATGTCGAAGATCTTCAGCATCGATTGTTGCGAGGGAACTGCACAAACTGTCCAGAAATGATGGTGATCCCGGCCGGAAGTTTTGTCATGGGCTTCACCGAAGGTTACGATCAAGAAAAGCCCGGGCACCTCGTGACTGTCCGTTCTTTTGCATTGGGAAGAACCGAAATAACACAAGGGCTATGGAGAACCGTGATGGATCACAACCCGAGCTATTTCAGGAATTGTGGAGTCAATTGCCCAGTGGAAGTAGTGAGCTGGGACGATATTCAAGAATTCATCAAGCGCCTCAATGCCCAGACAAGCAATAACTACAGGTTGCCAAGCGAGGCAGAGTGGGAATACGCGACAAGAGCTGCAAGTCCTGACAACTTGGGCATTGGCAGCGATGAGTCTCTGGTAGGCAAGAACGCGTGGTACATGACTAATAGTGGTCGGACAACGCATCAAGTGGCGCGGAAACTGCCTAACGAATTCGGACTATTTGACATGCACGGCAATGTATCTGAATGGGTTCAGGACTGCTGGCACGACAACTACAACGGTGCGCCGACGGACGGGACCGCTTGGTCGACAAATTGTCACGAAAACAGTCGCGTACTTCGCGGTGGCTCATGGAGGAGCGACTCAACAGTTCTACGCTCAGCCAGCCGTCGCAAGGCCCCTCCGAACGTTCAAGATTTCAGTTACGGCTTCAGGTTAGCTCTGACTCTTCCGCCCCATTGATTCTTCAGCATCACGATAGTCAGAACATCTAACGCCACTGAAACACTTATAGAAATCAGTAGCACATCCGACGCAAAGATCTTGAATCTGTCGGTGCAAGACTACTTTTCAAGTCGAAGTGAGCAGCAACGAAGTCGCAAATTACGTGGACGTTGAGACCTGTGACTATTTTTTTTCCGGGGCCGGAGGCTGGGTGGAATCCTCAACCAACCCCAACTTCGTTGCAAGAGCATCAGTCCACTTCTTGCATTCGGCGCGATCCCTAGTTATGGTGGTTTGCACCACTTTGCCGTTAATCAAAAAATGGCAGGTGTGACTGCCGCCATCACCTTTGAGGGCCTCTTTCGCAGCAGTAATGGCTTCTGGGCTTGGTGTCGGGTCCCCAGCCGCGTTGGCCCCCGAAACCAGACAAAAAAGGAAAAGAAGACGAAATTTCGACATTGGTGTGCCCTCCCTTAACACTGAAACCAGTCTACCGCTGCAATCCCTCCTGGCAGATTGGATATTTGCCGGCAAAGCCCGATAATTCTTTTGCGATTGACTCCGCTTCACGTTTGACGAACCCGGCGTCCATGGCGCCCGACCCATATCGCGACCCCCGGGTACACGAGCTTTATTGGATTTTGGCACGCAGGCAGAATATCGCGCAATACTGTTTTTCCAGCGACGGTTCGCTCTCGCAAAATTTGGGCCGCAAGGGAGGCTGGAAATCCAGTGACAATGATCGTTTTCATGAGACTTCTCATAGTTGGAAAAAACGCCTGAATATCTCGGCACAAAGGAAATACGGCGGCCGAACGAAAAACGGGGCATCCTTGGGACACATCCAAAAGGGTCTAAACCCGATCAAGTTAGCAACGCACTGGATTCTTGCGCTTCGTCTCTTTCATTTCGCGGCCCCGACTTGCAGGCGTCCGGGGGAGAGCGCTTATCGGTCTGGTCGCCCATGGACCGCCAAAGAAAAGTTCATTGGACTCGCTGCAGCCATCGGTTACAGACCTACTGATGGGAATCCTGTTCAGTAGTCTTCGTCTGACCGGCCAGCAATTCAAGAAGGCTGGATAATCGTTATGTCCACTGATTCAGCCCGCAACTGAGTTCGTGATATCGACGTTAAAGTTGTCAGCCAGTCTGAGGGAAGCGGCAAATGTTCCACAAGCAAATTTATTTCCGAGTACTCTTTGCAATATTGGTAGCCAGTACAACGTTCAGCTCATCGCATGTGTTCGCGCAAGGCACAGCAAAGCGAATTGCGGTAGTTATTGGTAATGACCAATATGGCCAAACCGGCCAGTCCAGAAATGACCCATGGGGACCACTTGACAATGCAGCAAAGGATGCCGCTGATATTGGCAAGCGTCTCCAAGAATTGGGATTCTCAGTAGAAGTGTTAGAGAACCAAAGTCGACGACAAATGTTTGATGCGCTGGGTCGACTCAAGAAGCTCGCAAAGGGGGCAGATCAAGTAATTGTCTATTACGCAGGTCATGCAGTTCAGATTGGCTCCACCAATTACTTGATTCCGGTCGACTCAGGGCCATCCACTAGCGAAGCTGCACTTGAATCCGACGCCATCCCCTTCGAAAGGGTTCTTCAGGCAGTATCTGGTGGAACGGGAACCAATATTGTCATATTGGACGCTTGTCGAACGCTGCCGCGGGGATTTAGGGGCAGCGAAGTTGGTTTGGCAGCCGTCAAGACTGAGACCTTACCGCCCGAAACGCTCGTCATCTTCTCGACGCAAGCAAACCAGCTGGCTGCCGATGGTTTGGGCCAGAAGAACGGTTTTTTTGCTCAGGGACTACTGCGAGGCCTGACTTTGAGCGATAAGAGCCTAAGAAGCGTGATGCTCGAAACCGAACGAGCAGTGCTTCGTCAGTCTGGCAATCGGCAACGACCAGTTATCTATGGAAGCTTTCTTGCACAGGAGAACTTTCGGTTTTCCTCAGAACAAAACAACCAGCAAGCAAACACAATGCCGCAACTCATAAGTTATTCGGGTGGCACGACGGTTCAAAACTCAGCCGAAACTCGACAAGCAACTTCCGAGCAAGAAAAAATACTCGCGTGCGATTCACCGGAGTGCAAAGTTGTTCCAACGGCCGAGAAGAATGCGCACCGCGTACAACAAATCACGACTTGTGTTGCCAGCAACGGCAAGGAGTTCGCCGCTTTAGAAGGAGTATGTACGTTTCCCCCAACTAAGGTCCACCTTTCAATGGTAGTCACAGCGAATGCATATGACGCCGATGTGCCTTTTGGAAATACTATGGTGGCGTCCAATATTTCGAACATCCAAGGGAAAGACTATATTTCCAATCCAAAATCAAACGACGATATAAAGGGCCAAGTCACTTGCAAAGTCGTAGATATTTCCGGAAATACCATTGCGAACTTCCTTGATAAGACTCAGAATCCTCTAGGTATTGAAGTTCGACAGGGATCTGCATGCAAAGCGCAGCGCAATGCCTATATCAGGCTACACAATCTTCAACCTCTCTGACGAGACTGCAAAACACTTGACCAATCTATCTGTGTGCGGACGATTCCCACGGGATTGCTCACCAGGGTATTTCGATGTGCGTCATGCCTGCAAGGGCCTCGGCTGCGGGCGTCGAACCGAGCTCAGCCGCCTTACGAAACCAAGCTTCCGCCTGGACCTTGTCCTTGGGCAAGCCACCATGCCCGTCGACATAGTAAATGCCTAGAGCCAACATGCCTGCGGAATTGCCGGCCTCGGCTGCCTTGCGAAACCAAGCTTCCGCTTGGACCTCATCCTTGGGCAAACCACCACGCCCGGCGGCATAGTAAACCCCGATTCCGTGCATGGCGTTTGCTTTGCCGGCCTCGGCTGCCTTGCGAAACCAAGCTTCCGCCCGGACCTCATCCATGGGCAAGCCACCACGCCCGTCAGAATAGAAAACGCCAAGAGCCCACATGCCTTCGGCGTAGCCGGCCTCGGCGGCTTTACGTAACCAAGCTGTCGCTTGGATCTCGTCCTTGGGTAAACCACCACGCCCGTCGACATAGTAACACCCGATTCTGTACATAGCGATGGCTTGGCCGGCCTCGGCGGCCTTGCGAAACCAAGCTTCCGCCTGGACCTTATCCTTGGGCAAGCCACCACGCCCGTAGTTATAGTTATCTCCAAGCAAAAGCATGCTGTCGGCACCGCCGCCGGCAGCTGCCTTGCACATCGACGCGACAAATCGACGTTCGCGGAAACTGAAAAACGCAAAACCTACACCAAGACTGAACAACCCCCCTAGAACCACACGCAAGAGTGCACCTTCGACGAACGGAGTCCACCGCGAGAGCACCCAAAAAAAAACGCCTGTCGCGCCTACTACTATAGTAGTTGCAAGAACCATGGTTGCACGTTGCCCGCTACGGGTATTGGCCATCTCAGTGCCACTCGCGACCGACGCTGCCTCTTGCTTGGGACCTGTTGAATCAATGGCCGTGTGTGCACGTTTTTTTTCCTCGGCTTCTGCAACTTCTCGAAGGTGACGCTCTTTCTCCAGTTGTTGGCGTTCGACATCTTCCGCTTGCAAACGCACTGCCTCCACAACCCTTCCCTTTTCCTCGTCACGCGCTTGTTGTTCACAAAGCTCTCGTTCCTTGGCTTCCAGAAGTTGTTGTTCCCTCGTCGCTGATTCATGCGCCATGAATTCGACATCATGATGCTGGGCCTGTGCGATTTGATCTGCCTGCTGTGGGGTCTCTTGCTCCTTTGTCTGATGTCCCACAGGCAGGCGCTTCTTTGTCAAACCAGCACGCGCGGTGGCCAGTTTTTCCTCAAGCTTAAGTAGACTTTGGTCGCGTCGTTCTTGCTCAAGCAAGCGCCGCTGACGCTCATCATGCGCGGCGACTTCCAACGCCAGGCGCTTCCCATACCCAAGGTCATGATCGACTCGATGAAGCACTGTGTACTTGGGCGCGCCTGGCAACTGCAGTAAAAGGCTGTCTATTTGATCGATGTAGTCACGATGCGGGAGTGGTGGCGTGGGGATCGTATTGCTGCGGCTTACGGGGTCCCATCTGATCTGCTCATCACCGCCCCACTTCATCAAGTCTTCCGGAAAGGTCTTGATAAAGTCGGAAACATCATTATGGTCGGACTTGGTCAACACATGAGCCGCTCCGCCCCAGCGATCTCGTATGTGAGCCAACCAGTACCCTAGCTGGTAGAGGTCTTCGCGCCAGTCGAGCGATAGAAAGCAATCGAGGAGATCCGCTTGAGGCCGTTTGGCAAAAAAAGCTTGGTCCCAACAACGATCCTGCAGATTTTTGTACTTCAACCAATCGTCAATTGCGAGCAAACGCAGTCGCAAGTGATCCGACATGGGAGCGGCCGGTACTCCGTCTTTCAGTTCATGAGGCAAGCGGGCGAGTGGGCTGATTTTTTGGCACGCAGAGAAATCCAAATCAATCAAGCGGATATCGTTCCAGAGCGGCTCTAGGAGGATTCGCTCGCCTCGTTCGAGACTTGCCGATTGCGTGGTCACTCTGGCCGGTAAGGCGATATTGCCTGGGTGCAGGTCAAGGTGGACGAAGCCGTTGTCGTGGAATTCCTCTAGTGCGAGCAGGATGCCCTGCACGAGTTGCAGGTAATTGCATTGCTGAACGAAGGGATGCGCTTGAGGGCGGCCCTCGACTCGGGGCCGCATGAGCCGCCAGACGTCAAGCGTCGGACCGGCATCCAAGGTGCGTACACGACTGATCCGGTGGTGACGTTGATCGATGGGCGTATCACCCATGTGTACCGGGCTGTTCTTAAAGTGATCCTCGATCACGTGAGCACACCGCTTGACTCCTACGAAGGTGGCGCGCTTCAGAAGCGTGTTTTCCCACTCGCACAGAAAGCTCAATCGATCCTCGGCTCTCTTGCCCGTCGTAGGTTTGTGGGTCTTTGTCCAAACGAGGCCTTTTTCTTGAGCATCCCAAGCCCTGTCGAGCGTGATGGCGCCCCCATCGCGCTTCTCGATCCGCAGTGGTGGCGTCGCGGGCCCATCATTGGTGGCATGAGCCAGAATTTGGCCCCATGGTTTGACCCGAGCAGTCAGCTCCTGAATGTCGGCATCCGCCAGTGCCGTTGTAGGCACCACGCGATGTACGCCGATGGCGCTCAATGGCCCAACAATTTCCTCAACCGTCAGCCCCAATTCGGAGGCCACCTGGGCAACGGTTTTGGTATGGGTATTCATTGCCGAGTATTATGTATTGTCCAACAGTGTCTTGCGCGTTGCTAGGGTTGGTGATGGTTGGTCTGTGTCGCCTCCGGTGTACGTTGGACCAGCAACACAGTGATGTCATCTGTGCTGCCATGCTCACGGGCCGATTGAACCAGTTGGCGGGCCACATCAGCCAAGTCGGCAGTGTTGTCCATCAGTTGAGCGATCTGCGCGGCATCCACACCCTGGTGCAACCCATCGCTGCACAACAGCAGCGTCTGCCCGGGGTGAAGGTGCAGGGTCTGTATCTCAGGCTCACCCATGAACCCGGTGCCCACCATGCGAGCCGGGTCGTGCAGACTGCCCCCCTCGGGCGGCTCTTCTTGGACATACCCATAAGTCTGATCCTGCGTCAATGGCGTGACCGTGGGCCGCTGTGCGGCCTCACCCTGGCTGGGCTGATGATGGCGGTAAGCGCGGGTGTCGCCCACCCACGTGAGGTGACCCGTGCCGTCAGGCAGCAGCCAGGCGGCAACGACCGTGGCCGCACCTGGCAAGAAACTCACCTCGCGCAGCTTGAGCTGCACTTCGCCCTCGGCCTTGCTCATCCAGCTCGCCAGCCCCGAGGCATCGCCAAACAGCGCGCTAGGCGCCCCAATGCAATGCTCAACCAGCACGCTGCTGGCGATGTCCCCGCGAGCACCGCCACCCACACCATCGGCCACCGCCACACCCAGCGCCATGCCCGTTGGGCCCATCGCCAGGGCGCGGTGCGCCACGCTGTCCTCGCTCAAACTTCGATGGTGTACTCCGACAAGCTGAGCCCAGGCCAGACGCCAGTGCCCCTCCTGGACCTGCCCGCAATTGGCCCAGCGCAGATCGATCGGGGTGTTGGTGTTCATGCTCGCTCCAGGCGCAGTTCAAGAATACCATCGCCAGCGCTGCCCCCTAAGCACAGCGGCAGCTGGGCATTTAACGGATGGATGAAGCGCAATGGCTGCTCCCTGCCGTTGACAAAGGTGCCGTTCTTCTTGGGTTTGGTTGCCAGGTTGTCAACACAGATCTCTGCGCTGCGCAAGTCCGGTGCGTTGAGGACCAAGTGATCGCGCGAAACATAGCAAATGGTCTCAGGGGTCTGGGTGTGGGCCAGCAAGCCCGCATCGATGTTGCCAGGCAACGCACCGTTGCACGGGCGTACTACGAAACCGGGCGCTTGCGCGTGACGCCCGATGGTGTACGGAAAGCCATCTTCAAACAACTCCACTACGGTCTTTGAGCCCTGCACCGCGAGGTGCAATCGCATTACTGGTTTGCGCAACGACTTGGTCGGACGATAAAGCGGTGTGTCATGGCTACTGCCCGAAGACGGCGCTGCCGGTGGCTGGTAAAGCGGCGTATCACGCCCCACGCGTTGCGGGGCAGAGTAGGAGTTTTGCACAGGCTGGCGGGGAACTTCAATCTCCGGGTCAGGCGCCGAGTCGAACTGGCTGGTCTGTGTGCCTGGTGTCGCCCAATGGCTATCGGTGTTGACGGGTTTCGAAGCAACTTCGTGGGTTGGCGCTTGTTGCTCCGGTACCTGGGGCAAAGTACAGTATTCGCCTTCGAACTCGAATTTAAGGACGAAGCGGCTGTTGGAGTAGCTCACCAAGGTCTCTACCAGTTGTCCGCCGATGAGGGTCTCCTCGGCCAAGATGGACAGCCCATAGAAATGGTCGAGCACCAACTGCTCGGCACCCTTGGCCTTTTTGATGCGCAGCAGCACGATGCGGTCGCGCATGTCTGCGGGCATGGACTCGATAGCATGCAGACAGCCTGCGGTGGCGTCCTTGAAGCCGACCTTGACGCGGGTGACGGCAAAGCCGGCGCTGGGGTCCTCGCGGTGGTAGGGTTCAACGTGCTGGACGATGAAGCGGGTGGCGGCCTCGGTCAAGGCGGCATGAAAGCTGTCGACCCAGGAGCCGCGCTCGCTTGGTGCTGCCACCACGATGTCGGGCTCGATGGGACGAGCCCAGGTACTCTCTTGCTGCGGACGGGTGCCCAGCACCCAGTCGAAGAAGGCAGCGGCGCGGCTGCGCGGAGCGTGATAAGTAGGCGAGGGGCCTACGACCTGGGTGGCGACGGGCTGGGGGTTGTTCATCAAACTCTCCTGCATAGCACCGGAATGTCCCGGCATCTTTGTCATACGGCAGTGCCCAAAATATTGGGTCACCCGTCGACCAACCTCTGCACCTCCGCCTTTGAGAATCTGACCGTCCCACCAACGGCGAATGTGAATGGACACTGGATATCTTGGCGAAACAACACAGACACCGGTCCAGGCGACGTTGCTCTCATACAAGCATTCTGCACACGGATGCGACAGGAAAATGCATTACACAGTATTCACAGTACTGTCTGGACTTTCCAGAGCTTGGATCGTTCATGGTCAAGATCAAGTTGGTTTGAATGCGTTGGTCTGGCAAATCAGAGGTGACTCATTCTTATTCAATCTGCCGTACCTCCGTTTTGCCGGGACTTTCCGGCGCCTTGAGGAGCTTAGCCATGACTCGCATCGAAATAGGTTTGGACGATCACCAATCTAGCAAGGAGAGTAGTGAATGACTGAAATCACTTACTCAGGCACCTCGTTGGACGCCAGTTCCATCCAACGTGGCAACCATACTGGCTTGCGCTTGATCTCAAGCACCAGCAGCGGGCTAACTGTGAATGCACTTGGTTTTGAGCTTCAGTCGGTTCCTTGCTTGGTTCTCGAGAGCGCACTTGCCATCAAGAATTTTGTCAACGAACGTGAATTGGTCGCCTTATTCAAATCACTTCGTATGGAGGAACGCATAGAGTTCTCCCACAGCCTTCACCGAGACGCGCGCGGCAACTCCATTGCTGGGCAACCGTATCGCCTTTGTATAAGAGTAGCAGCTGTTGTGGTGCACATTTATTGCTACTGGGCGCATCAATCCTGCTAATGTAGGTTAAATTGCCGTTGGAAGTCCCTACTTCGCGCCTTCTTGCTTGCGCTCTTGAGGACTCCGTCTAGGTTGGGGCAA